>Ga0265297_10000332_pt1 | contig 153531 bp, 130 predicted proteins | sample Munlanlwell13791_FD_192502 | JGI IMG/M metagenome (GOLD analysis project Ga0265297, IMG submission 192502) | Leachate microbial communities from a municipal landfill in Southern Ontario, Canada - Leachate well 137-91 | ecosystem: Engineered > Solid waste > Landfill > Unclassified | place... | reverse complement strand
AGCGCCTGTAGCAGGGTTAGTCTGTGTGAATGCGCCTGTGATACTGACTGTAGAGTTGAAGTTAAGGGCGGCTGAATTGGTAATGGTAAGTGTCGTAAGCTTAGTAGCGGAGCCGGAGCCTACAACGCCAAAGCTTACCGCGCCTGTAGTACTTACCGTGAGAGTCTCAGCACTGCCGTCTGCAGTGCCGTCAGTAGTGCCGGTAACTGTAAGAGCCTCGTTAGTGGTAGCTGTGATTGTGGGAGTCTTAGCCTCGGATATAGTTAAGTTACCACCTATAGTAAGGGCGTTGGTAAGCAGAATTATTGAGTTATTGGATAATGTGACATTATTGAAGCTCGAGGTGCCGGAAGTTATAGTCTGGGCGCTTGCGCCATTGAATGTAACCGTAGATGAATCAGCCGTAAATGTGCCGCTTGATGAATTCCAGTTACCACTGACGTTTATCTTCGATGCGCCCGAGCAGGTAACGACTCCGCTTGTGCCGATAGTCATGCCTGCCGTGGTCCAACCGGTGCCGGATGAGATGCCTATCGTTACGGTGCCGCCTGTTACATTGGAGGAGCCGGATACCGTGAGATTGTAAGTGCCGACAGCAAGAATACCGCCTGATACCGCAAGGTTTGCCGCGGAAAGATGTCCGGCCAACGTTGCGGTTCCGGAGGTCTTATTGATAGTTAAAGCGGATCCGGTTGACAGCGCGGTAGCGCCTGATGTGACCGTAATAGCCTGGTCGGCAGAGCCGGTCAATGTAAATGCCGTGGTGCCTGCATTGTTATAATTAGCGCTGGCAACCGTTATGTCCCCTTGAGCTTCGATCGTACCACCGTTAATGGTAAATGCCGAGGTAGCGTACGAACCGAACGTCATGGTCAATGTCTTGGTTACTAAGAGCGTGGAACCTGTAGAGAGGGTAAATACCGTGGAAGCGTTGTTCTGCCTCTCAAAGGTCAGATTATAGAATGTCTCGGTAGTGCCAATATTAATGGCTTTATTACCGCCTTGATACAATAGCTGTAAATAGACCGTCCCGCTATTATGGGTGAAGGTGCCGCCTGATGTATGCAGCCAGTCGCCGCCTACATATAGAGTGCCGGAAGGAGCCGTGAAGTTGACCGTCTCGGAAGAGCCTTTTTGTATAACAAAATCATCTACTACGGTGATATTACCGCTTCCTGAAGTTACAGTCGTAGTGCCGGGGCCGGAGCCATAACCTATAATAAGATCATTCTGGACTGTGATAGTATTCGAACTCTTCTTGAATATCGCGTTATAGATATTCATACTGCCGTAAACGGTGATATTCTGGCTGGTCCCTGTACCGCCGTCGCCTTCCCATGTCCCGCCCGATACCGTAAGGGTCGAACTTGTGCCGGTAGTGCCGATAGTTACCGACTTGGAACTTGTCTCCGTATCGAATGTACCGGCTGAATTCGTGAGGGTGCCGCCGTCTAATAGCGTGAGGTTATTCGTAATCTGCAAAGTCCCGGCCCCTGAATGGACGAGATTATAGAAGCTATTGGAGCCGTTATTTAAAGTCTGGGTATTCGAAGCATGGTTAAACATTACCGTTGAAGTGGACGCTGTGAATGTGCCTGCAGACGAATCCCAACTGCCTGATACGTATATCGCAGAGCTTGAAGTGCTATTGGTATAGGTACCGGTTGATGTGAAGTCGCCGCACTTAAGCGTGCCCGATGATGTGACTACAGACGCGTTTGAGAATGTGATTGAGCTGGCGCTTCCATCGATCATGCCTGAGCTCGCTATCGCTATGGTGCCAAGAGTATTTGTGATAGTGCCGGTCACTGTCATAGTATACGCGCCTGTGTTTAATGCGGCTCCGGAGCCGTTTAATGTGATCGGAGAATCAAGCGTGCATGCCCCGCCAAGAGTGATCGACTCGGAAGCGCCAAGCTCTATCGTAGCATTAGTATCATATATAAGACGGGATAATGTTATAGCCTTGCCGTTATAATCTATATCCATACCTCCAAACGTAGCCGTTCCGCCTGCATCGGCCTGTAGAGTCACCGTATAGGTAGCATCGGTTATTTTGACTAAGCCTGAATTCCAAAGTTCAGCCCCATTATCAAGTGATATTGTAGCGGCGGCAGTAGCGGCACTAAGATATAGGATGTTTGAAATACTGATTGTATTGGCATTGAATGTCGAGCTATTTATTGTCAGGATGCCAGATGTAATATAAGTAGTGCCCATAACTGTAAGGTTTTTACCGTTGGTATCAAGAAATCCACCTAATGGAGCACCTATTGTAAGACTACCCTCTACGACAAGATCATTGCCCGTTATTTTTACAGGATCGTTGGACGCCATATAATATATTTTCAGGTTGCCTATATTTACCGAGGCATTGATAGTCGTACCCAAGCCTTTCATATAAAGATTATTATTTATAGGGTTAGCGAATGTGCCGGATATAACTACGTTACCTGATGCAACTATATATGATCCGGAATTATTGGTGTAAGTACCGCTTGATGTAAAGTCACCGCATGTCAATGTGTCTGATGATGTGACTGTGGACGCGTTAGAGAATGTGATCGAACTAGCGCTTCCAGAGATCCTGCCTGAACTCGATATCGTTATCGTGCCAAGGGTGTTGGTGATAGTGCCCTGAGCTGTCAGATAATAAGCGCCTGTGGTAAGCGCGGCGCCGGAACCATTAAGCGTGATGGTAGATGCAAACGTGCATTCTCCGCCAAGTGTAATTGATTCGGAAGCGCCTAGAGCTACCGCAGGCGAGTATGTGAGGTTAGTAAGTATTACGGCCTTGCCGTTATAGTCTATGTCGGTACCTGAGAATGTCCTCAAAGAGCCTGAAGCTCCTACGATAGAGGCGGCGTATGCGGCATTATTAATCTTCACCACTCCTGAATTGGTGAGAGCGCCTGTAATCGTCAGGGTCGAAGCGGCTGAAGCAGCCGATATGCTAAGGGTACCCCCTGAGTTAATGGTGGTCGTGCCTGTTACCGCAAGGTTCTTGGAACCGGTATCTAGCGTAGCATACTGATTAATGGTAAGATTACCCGCTATCGCGTTAGCGCTTGTAAGGTCCCCTGTAAGTGAATACGTGGTAGCGGCCGTAGGCGTAAGAGTTAAGTTATTGTACGCTAACGTAGTTATGTTAGTAGCGGTGGTAGTGCCTGCGTAGGTTACCGTAGAGCCCGTGCCCTTATTGAATGTGCCGGAAGTATTGGTAGATAGAGGAGTGCCTGTGCCTGTTATGGTTAATGTATAAGAGCCTGCTCCAAGGTTAAATGTAGTGCCGTCACCAATACTGAGAGAGGTTACTTTCAGGTCGTCGGTCATCGTTACGGCTGTAGTGCCGCTTGTAACTACCGCGCCAATATCATTAGGTACGGCATTTGCATCCGAGATATTCTGTGTAGCGCCGTCTAATGTAACAGTCTGTACTCCTGTAGCCTTCGTGAATGCGGCGCCGCTCGATATCGCGAAGCCGCCCGATACGTTGAGCGTCAATGCGCCTTGAGTGAAGGAACCTGAACTTAACGTAAAGGCTCCGTTGACATCCACCGCGGCAGATGCGACGCCGGTAAACGCGCCGCCTGATATCGTAAGTCCGCCGTTAAAGGTCTGGGGGCCCCCATAGACATAATACGTGCCGCCCGACACCGTTGTAAGACCCGTCACTGTAGTACTGCCTAAAGCGTAAATGTAGCCGCCCGAATTGGTGTAAGTCCCCGTAACCGTAACAGGGGTCGTATAATACAAATAACTGGCGCCTGAAATATTAAGGTTATACAATGATTGCGAGTTCGAAGTAAGCGTAGTGCTTCCGGTGCAGTTGATGGTGGATGTGCCGCAAACTACCGAAATACACGTGAAATCGATACTGCCCGATATGGCGATAGTCGAAGACTCAAAGTCGATAATATTCAGGGTCGGGTCGGGCCACCCCCTTAATATCCCGGTGATAGAATGCGAGGTGCTTGAACCGAGTTTCAGGTATCCGTTATAACCGCCAAGCCATCCCATACTCAAGGTTCCGGCAGTAAGGGTATAAGAGGCCATGTCAACATAAGACGTAGGTGTTGTATTTAACGCATTCGAGTTTACGACTATCTTGTTATTTCCAAAATTAAAGTTACCCGTGGCTGTTAAATTAACGCCCCAAGCATGTATGCAGATATCAGAATCGGAAAGAACGAACCCGTTTGGAACGGTAATAGCTTTCTGTGTAACAGCCGCGTCGATATACCACCAGAATCTCCCAAGCCTTGTGGCGCCCATAGTTAAACTGCCGACCGTTAAACCGTCGTTGACACGCTGGGTATAAAGAATGTCGTTACTACCGCCGACCAGGGTACCGCCGCTCATAGTAAGATAACCGCCATTAACCCTCACGTCGTTTGTAAGAGTAGTCGTTACCCCGCTCCCACAAATAGTAAGGCTATAGAATGAATTCGCAAAGGTCGGGTTCGATATGTTTCCGCTTGCTCCCTGAACCCATGTGCCGGTTGATGTAAGGGTTGCTCCCGAATCTATATAGATATTGCCGTTCACGGTTATGGTCTTGCCGCCGTCTATAAACGTCCCGCCCGAAACACTTATACTCGACATCAATATATTGGTAGCCGCTGTCCGCGTGCCGCTCGATGAAGTTACCGCTCCCAGGTCCTTTTTTACGGTATTATTATCCGTCACACTTCCTGTGCCATCGAATGTTAAAGCCTCCCCGCTTGTAGCCTTGGTGAATGCGGTACTGGCTGCCAATGTGAAGCCGCCGGCAACATTCATCGTGTTAGCTCCCTGGGCAAACGCGCCTGCGGCCAGGTTGAATGTGCCATTTACGTCCATGGCCGAACCGAGCGTCCATGTGGTTGCGGCGTTATTGAATGTGACACTGTAGTAATTATAACCATAATTCATGGTACTGTTGGTGCCCACATACTCTACGGTACCCGAATTGGTATCTTTGGTAAATGTGAGGGTCTCTGTGCCCTTCAGCTGTAAGGCACCCTGGTTATCGAATGTGCCTGTTACGGTAATGTTGGAGCCATTGGCTGTCAAGGTGCCCATTATTATGGTGAGAGAACCGTTAACGGTGTACGTGGAGCATGTTATCGTTGAGTTGCCGACTACATATGCTATGTATGAACCTGAGCTAAGGTTGGGATATAGATCTACTGAATAGCTACCCGAACCGGCTGTGATAGAAGCCGACTGGTATATATAGCCGAGCGAATACAGGTACGCGTTAGCTCCGCTGGTAACGGCGCTACTTATCGTTAAGCTTGCCGGGGCATCGGTCGAGGACGAGCCGACATATATTAAACCTGACGCATTTATACCGGCTAAATTAAAAGCTGTGGTAGAGCTTGAACAAAAGAGAATATAGGTTGCGGATGTTATTACGGTGCCTGAGGTCCTTGTAAATGTAGCCGTGCCGGAATTGTCAATATCGGGATAAAAATAGACCTCGTACGGCCCGGGGTTAGTACTGATATCGGCAGACTGGGCAATGTCACCCTTTGAACAAAAATACATACTGTTACCGCTTGTAATGGCGCTACTTATCGTTAAGCTTGCCGGGGCATCGGTCGAGGACGAGCCGACATATAATTTACTTGATACGCTTATGCCGGCTAAAGTAAATGCCGTGGTAGCGGTGTTTCTAAAATACATGTAGGTGCTAGCCGCTGTTACTGTGCCGGAAGTTTTTGTGAATGTGGCTGTGCCGGAATTATCGATGTCGGGATAGAAGTAGACATAGCTTGAGCCTGAATTGGCCGTGATATCGGCGTTCTGGGTAATATTACCCCAGGAGTAGATAGTAATGTCGGAACCGCTCGTCAATGCGGCGGTTATACTTATACTGTAAGGAGCAAAACTAAGCGGCACAGGATCCATGCCTACATACAAGGCGCCCGATACATTGACCCCCGCAAGAGTAAATACCGTAATAGAATTATATAGAAAACGGAAGTTGGTTGAACTCGCCGTTATCGTGCCTGAGGTCCTGGTAAATGTGGCAGTGCCGGAGTTATCGATATCAGGATGGAAATAGACCGCACCGGAGGAACTAGCGTTAATATTAGCATTCTGGGTAATATCGCCTAAAGAATAGATACCCATGCCGTATTCACTACTCGTCAATGTGCCGTTTATAGTTATGCTTGTGGGAGAATTGGCAGAGCTGCCGCCTATAACTAAAGCGCCGGCCGTTGTAACGGTATAAAGAGTAAAAGTCCCAGGGGTCGAAGTCGAATACAGGTAGATATCACCCGATGTCGTGGTAGTTATAGCGCCTGACGTCATATTGATAGTCTTAGCCGTTATAATAACGCTGCTGCTTGAGCCCGTTATTGTACCTCCGCTTATAGTAAGAGTGCCCGCGGCGGAGATGGCATAACCTGCCATCGATAAGGTAGTATACCCATTTACAGTCAGATCACCTGACAGGGCGTTAGTATCTGTAAGATCGCCTGTAAGCGAGTACGCCGTAGCGGCTGTAGGTGAAAGCTGTAAGCTGTTATATGCCACCGTAGCTATATTTGTAGCGGTAGTAGTGCCTGTATATTTTACCGTAGAACCTGTACCCTTATTGAATGTAGTAACTCCAAGAGGAGAGCCTGTTCCTGATATAGTTAAGGTATATGAGCCTGTACCTAAGTTAAGGGTACCTGCTCCAGAACATGAAGTAATGGTAGCGCTTGAGCCTAAGGTTACTGTACCTGTTATGGTTAACGCGCCAAGGTTAGCGGCATTGGATGAAGAATTGGTCAGGAGCGTTGTACTGTTAAAGGTCATGGTGCCGGAGCTTCTTGTAAAGATAGCAGAGCCTGAATTGGTCCAGTTACCTCCAAAGGTCATGTTCTTTGTATTCGAGTCAAAGGTACCGCTAGAATTGAGGAAGGCTCCCGTAACTGTTAGGTTATTAGTAGATAACTGCAATGTGCCTAGTCCTGAATGAGTGAGATTGTAGAATGAATTGGAATTCGAGGTGAGCGTCTGGGTGCTGGAACTCTTATTAAATATGACGGTAGATGTACTGCAGGTAACGGTAGTCTGCGCAAAATCTACGTTGCCGCCAATATATATAGTGCCCGTGCCTAAATTAAGGTAACTCATCGTGCCGGCATAGGAGGTATCTGTAGTGATATTTCCCGCTATTGTATGTGTGCCGCTTGAGAAGAGTATCTTGTTCATCTTTTTATCGGTAAACGCATTGGACAAAATCACACCGCCGGCCGTAAGGTTATATGTATTTGTGTCCAATGTAAAGGCGTCGCTCTCCTGTGTAGCGCCGATACCGCCGCATAGCCATATATTACCACCGATCGTCCAATTGCCGGTCATCGTAATCTTGCTCCTCAAGCCTCCGTAGTAGCCTTGTATGAAGAAAGTCCCTGTCATACTAAAGGCCTTTTGGGTGATCGTAACGTCATTGGCAATATTGACACGCAGAATACAGGTTATATTAGACCCGGTCCCCATATCAAGGAAATCGCTGACTAATGCGCCATCACTAGAGGCTAATTGAAGTTCACCGCTAGTCGAACCAATGACAGCGGAAGCGCCAAGCGTGATCTTGTTCTTTACATACGTATAACCTACAAGGTTGACCGTAACACTTGCGGCAACCTGATAATTATAAAAGCCGTTCGTATTAGTTGAGTTCGATATATCTCCGCTTGCGCCCTGTACCCAGGTACCGGTAGACGTAAGAGTAACGCTTGAGCCTATCGAGATGGTGCCGTTCACGGTTATGGTCTTGCCGCCGTCTATAAACGTCCCGCCCGAAACGCTTATACTCGACATCAATATGTCGGTAGTCGCCGTTCGTGTGCCGCTCGATGAAGTTACCGCTCCCAGATTCTTTTTTGAGGTATTGTTATCTGTTATGCTTCCTGTGCCATCGAATGTCAGGGCCTGGGAGCCCGTAGCCTTTGTGAATGTAGTACTGCTTGACAGGGTGAAACTACCCGATACATTAAGTGTCGAGGTAGCCTGCGTGAATGTGCCTGAACTTAACGCGAACGCTCCGTTTACGTCTACTGAGCCGGATGCGCCGCAAGTGAACGTGCCGCCGCTAACCGTCAACCCGCCGTTAAATGTCTGGAGAGCGGTTGAGGCTTTATACTCACCACCCGATACCGTTGTAAGACCTGTCACCGTAACCGCCAACGCGTTCGCGTCGAATGTGCCTGCGGAGTTAGTAAATGCGCCGGTTACAGTCAGGGTATTAGTCGATAGTTGTAATGTGCCCGCGCCTGAATGTGTGATATTTTTGAATGAGTTCGAATTAGAATTGAGCACTTGGGTAACTCCACTGCCTCCCGTAAAGTCGATGGTGGATGTGCCGCAGGTAACTGATATATACGAAAAATCGATGGAGGTACCCGAGATAGCGACAGTCGAAGACCCGAAATCGATAATATTCCCGGTCGCGGTCCAGCGCGCTATATCGGTGATAGAATGCGAAGTGCTTGAACCGAATTTCAAATATCCATTATAACCACCAGTCCACCCCATAGTCAAATTCCCGGCAGTAAGGGTGTAGGAATCCATATTAAGATAGTTTGTCGGCGTGCCCGTTGCGCTGGAACTTAAATCTAACTTATTATTACCCAAATTAAAGTTACCCGTGGCCGTTAAATTAGCGTTCCAGGTAAACAAAGCAACGCTATAAAACACAAACCCATTCGGCAGGGTAATTGCTTTTTGCGTAACCGTAGATTCTATATGCCAATAAAAATCATTAAGATTTGTTGCGCCCATCGTTATACCGCTGATCGTCAAACCGTCATTTACGTACTGGTAATAATCTATTCTACAAGTGCCGCCGGCCAGAGTTCCAGCGTTCAGCGTAAGATAACCGCCGCTAACTTTTACGTGATTGGTAGATATGCTTAATGTGCCGGCCCCTGAATGGGTGAGACTATAGAAGACCTTGCCCGACGCCTGGCCGCCTGAATTCAAGGTTTGGGTTCCTGAGGCTTTGGTAAAGTCCACCGTATTATTTCCATGGGTAAACGTGCCGGAATTCGACCAGTTTCCATCCACGGAGATCGTGTATCCGGCCGCGGAAAGGGTGCCGTATGAACCTATCGTAAGACTGCCTTCGAGGGTGGCATCGCCGTCATCCAGGGTGAGGGTTCCACCAAGGGTAAGAGAGCAGGTATTCGATGAGCCTATGATAAGCTCGCCTATTGTATAACCCGTAGATGTGGTTACAGCAGCGCTCGCGAGATCGATAGTTACCTGGTAGGCATTGGTATTAGGCACCGCCCCACCCGACCAGTTAGCGCCAGTCCCCCAGCTGTTACCGGTACCGCCGATCCATGATACGGCAGTATAATCGTACGGGTTATAGATATAACCGCCCGCTTTCGATATTATCTCTTTTGTCTGGCGCAGGTCCAAGAGGCCGCATGTCCATAAGCGCACTACGCCGTTAGGAGCGGAGAGTGTTCCGTTTACAATTATATCGCCGTGGTTTAAGGTTTCGAGGTTGACCAAAGAACTTGAAGAATATATCGTAACATCTTTTTCGATCGTAATATTACCGTTTACTGCTACTATAGAAATATTCGCGTCTTCATTGTAGAGAATCGAGCCAAAGCTCTCATCAGGCGGGCCGCATATAAGTATAGATGTGCCGATTCCTGCGGATTGGATTATATCGATATCGCCTGTGGTCTTCTGTATATTCAGGTTAGCCGTATCTACTTTAATGGGATTGGCGCAAGCGCCGAACCGGTCGGCTATCAATGTAAGAGTAGGCGCGCTTAGTATAACGGCCGGGTTCATATCTATGAGGCCGTCGGACCTGAACGTCACATCCGAGGTCTTGAGATATTTGACGTTTATGCCGTCGCCTGCGATGTTGATATAGGTATCGTTAGTCTCTATATTTTCTATGTATAGAGTTTCGGTATTCTTATAGAACTCTACTTTTGGCGCGATCGCGGTTACATTCATGATACTCTTTGCGGCCGTGCTCACTTTATTATTTGACGTAATTTCGGTATTATTACTAACTATGGCGGCCGGGGTTCTATTCCCGCCTATCAGGACATCGCCATTGGCGGCGGTGATCGGGCCGTTTAACGTCATAACGCCCGAGCCATCTATGGCGATATCGCCCGCGCCAAGCGCCTCTATGGAAGCTCCTTCCTCAAGGGTAAACTGCCCTTCCCCATCATCATTATTATCCGCTAATAATGATACACTGCCGCTGCACTGGCGCAAACTCGCCTTTACCGTGATCGCGTCGTCTGCCGCGATAATGGTGTTGCCGCTGAGGGTTGTGGCCCCGGAGAGGGTCACCGAGCCGGTAGCGGAGACTAATATATTATATGCAACCATATTTCCGTATAATTGTATGTTACATTTCGAGCCGTCGAATTTGTCGCCGGCTATGATCTTTATCACGCCGTTGACTTCCTTCATCGTATTTGCCCTGAGGTCTCCCGTGTTCTTTATGGCGTTCTCGAATATATCCCGCGCTGTCCTAGCCGACATGAATACCTGGTGCGCCTCTATGGTGCCGGAGTTGGAGACGGCGTCCTTTACGGTATTGCCGTCACCATCGATGACCTTGCCTGAGGTAGCCTCTGTGATCTCGACATTGATAAGCCCTCTCCTGTCAAAGCTGACAACGACCTTGTCGCCGCTTGCCAGGTGGACGGTACCCGCCTGCGCTACTATAATGCCCTTATTCTCAACAGCCGAGCCTATTAAGGCAATGTTGGTACCCGAGATGTAGCCTTCATTCAGTATCTTGGCATAGTCTTTGTTCTGGTTTCTTATGAGCTCATAGTTACCGTTTATGAAGTTATTATTGGAGATATCGAGTGTTGAAGCTACAAGGTGGTTGACCTGGACATTGGCTGTAGGGGTGAAATTGATGCCGTTCGGGTTGACCAGGAAGAGTATGCCGTTTGCCGAAAGGTTGCCCGCTATAACGCTCGCGTCAGAACCGGTCACCCTGCTTAAGCATGCGGCATTGCTTGATGGCTGTATGAAATTGACTGTTTCATTCTGGGCTATATTAAATGAGCTGAAATTGATGATGGCTTTATCACCGGCAGTGATATTCATCGTGGTTGAGTTCGGGGTCTCTATGGTTACCTGCCCGTTCTCGACCTGTGCGTCTTGCGGCAGCGCAAACGCTAAAGTCGCCGGGAGGATTGCGTACACCAGGATTGTCAGGAGCATTTTCTTTGTTTTCATTTGAGTTCCGCTTTTCTTTGATATTGATATCGAATCATTTTTGAGCTTTATTACTCCGTTATACTTTGGTAATACTGTTGTTTATCATACCCATATATTAGTATACTACAAACCTAGCTATAGACAATGGCTGTCAAGCTAGGTTTTATATTTTTAACGCATCCTTAGTTTTGATACTATTTACGGAAGGCCATTTTTTCTCACTCTCCGACGGAAAAACTAGTAATTGGTAGGAATTTTTTGCAAAAATTTGTATTGCGTGTCTAGAAACGCCTGTCATTTTTTAATGCATATCCATGCCCACTCAAGCTCATTTCTATGCCCAAAACCTCCCCTATTTAACCACACTCTTTCCGACTTGAAAGTCGGCCTTGATATTTTCCACCCCGGGGTGGAAAAAGCCACAGCCTCACAGACTCAAAGCCTCATAGCCTCATGATTCATGACTCTGACCTATTCTGACCTCGGCCACCCTAAAATTTCACGCATTCCCCTTGTCGAGGCAGGTATTTTATGCTATAATCTGATATGTGATTAACATACTAGATAATGAGGGAAATCCATATGGAATCGATGCAAAATTTTTTCCTGAAATCGCGCCACGCAAGCACGAAGATTGCGCCGCCAATCGAAGAGGTAATCTGCGGGAATATTGTTATGGTAGAACGAACCTGCGGAAAGGCTTCCTGCCGGTGCCGTAAGGGATTAAAGCACCGTTCTATGTATATCTCGCAAAGCACTAATAGTAAGACAAAGATGACCTATATTCCAAGGAAACATGAAGAGGAAGTGATGCGCTTCGTCCATAACTACAAGAGGCTGAAGGTTGTCTTACGCAGGGTTTCCGAATATAATCTTATGATGCTCTCTGGAAAGTAGGCTATTAGAAGTAATTATTGAAGATATCCGCTACTGCGGATGTTACGCGGTCGGTAAAATTCTTGGGAACCTGGGGCATATTTTCATATTTCTTAATGGCATGTTTCGCAAGCCCTATAGCTGTACAAAACCTTACATTATCCGGCCCGGAAACCTCCCCCCTTATATCTTTCGCTACCCCCATCTTAACGGGGATAGACAGCTTCTCCTCCAAAAACTCTATGACGCCATCCGAAAAGATGATGCCGCCCGTTACTACCATCGATTGCATACTCTTCCCGGAACTTCGCATATCCTTTATTTTCAAGGCTATCTTTGAAACAAGGCCGTTAAACGCGGGATTCTCCTTATAGCCATCCTTAAAGTCTTCCGCTCCTGTCTGCAGTATCTCCATATCGCAGAGCGCCCCTTCGCTAAATATGGATATCCCGGTAAGCGCAGCGCCCATACTTAGTAATAAAACCCCTGCTTCTTTATCCCCTTTTTCCAGGACCGCGTTCGCATCCGCTATGCCCGTATAGACGACTTCTTTCGCATCATAACCTGCGTTATTAACGCACTTGAATATATTCTGTATACTGTTTACAGCCGCTGTTATTATGTAAACTTCGCAGGAGATACGCGAGGCATATAACCCGAGAGGGTCTTTTATCCATGGCTGGTCATCGACAGAGAACCTTTGCACTATCTTATGCACTATCTCCCTGTCGAAAGGCAGGCGTATAGTGCTGGCGGCATCGATACATCTGGCAATGTCGGGCCGTGTTATCTCGCGGCCCCGCACCGCAAGCGGGATCATCCCGGCGGACCTGGTCCCTTTCAGGGCCTGGCCCGATATGTTTACATATATATCTCCCAGGCCATCGGGAGCTTTTTGTCTCAATTTCTTCAATACCGACGAAACGGAACGGACGGCATCGTTCAAGTCGGTTATGGCCCCCGCCGAAACACCCCTAGACGGCCCTGTTGCCTGACCGGTTATGCTAAGCTGGCCGCCCTTATCTATAGATATAGTAATGGCGGAGACCTTCGATGAACCTATATCGAGCCCGGTAATAATTTTAGTACGTTTCATGTTTACACACCTTTAATTTCTCAATGCCCAAATCCGGATGTCGAAGCATCTTGGCCATTGGAATTTCATTCGTCATTGTTTAATTGGACATATAGTCATTCTAGCGCGGCCCTATGACCGCGTCCCCGAAACGCATGTCTATATACTTTATACGGTCCATCGCGAGCCGCGGATCCTTAAGCGTCTCCGCCAGCGCCGCGAGCCTCTCTTTAAAATTTTCGGAACCGATCCGTATCTCTACGCCGTTTCTCAAGACAAACGTTATGTTCCCAAGGTCCCCGACGTCGACTTTTTCGATCCCGCAATCGGCAATCACCCTGATATCCTTTATGCTTCTCAATAATCCTATCGCGGCTTTCAGGTTTTTGGAAGTGATGACCTTAGTCCTGCGTTCATCCGGCCTTACCTGGACGCCTTCGACAACCGGCGCCATCCTGACCGCGCCGGCATCCGCAGCCGGCAAGATCACGCCTTCCTCATCGACCGGATATAGTTTATCGGACTTTACGACCGCGACGGCCTTTCTCAACTTCAGGCTCACGACAAGCTTATCCGGCAGAGCCAGCGCAACCGAAATATTCTTCGCATCCGGATACGTATTTTGTATGGCCTGCGCTATCGCCTTTAAATCAAGGACAAATACGCTCTTACCCTGGTACGAACTTAATATCCTCGACTTTATCGAAACGAGCGACTTCTGGTCCAGGAAGGTATCCTTTATCTCCACCCTCTTAAGCCTGAAATAGTCGGATTTATGCAGATACGCTCTGCCTGCCAGAAAAGCCGCGGCCAGGAATACCGCAATAACCGCTAAGCTGAAGGCGCTCTTAATCATGGTTTCCCGCGTGCTTTTCAGCATAGAGCCGAAACTGAATTTTTGGGTCTTTTTCTGTCGTTTCATTATTGTTTACCCTACGCCTTTAACGCGTCCTCAAGCAGTTTAACGCATAGCTTGTTAAAATTCACACCTGCGGCGGCGGCGGCCTTAGGAAGCAGACTGCGCTCCGTCATGCCGGGGATGGTGTTTACCTCGAGAACGAAGATCCTGCCCCGCTCATCCATTATCATATCCGTACGCGAAAACGACCTGCATCCGAGCGCGCTATGACTGCGGACACCCAGCGACTTTGCCGATCTTTCTTCGCTTTCTTTTATCGGCGCCGGGACCAGGTACTGCGTATCGGGATCCCGGTACTTAGCGGCATAATCGTATACACGCGCCTTTGGGACTATTTCGATTACCGGCAGAGGCTCATCGTTCAATATGCCAACCGTAAGTTCCCGGCCGGATATATATTCTTCCACCAGCGCCTTCGGCCCGTACTTAAAAGCTTCTTCCAGGGCCCCTTCAAGCGCCCGAGCTTCTTTAACCACCGAAAGGCCTATACTAGACCCCTCGAATTGGGGCTTTACGACAACCGGAAATTTTCCCCAGGAAGGCAGGTTGAAACCTGCCTTCCCATTGGCTAAAGTCCCCGCTTCCGCGACAATATACTTCGGTGTCGGGATATCGCTCCTGACAAACGCCTCTTTCGAGGCTATTTTATCCAATGCGAGCTTGGAAGCCTCCGCGGCGGAACCCGTATAACGTATCCCGGCAGAATCAAGGATCCTCTGGACGGTCCCGTCTTCGCCGAACTTTCCGTGAAGGGCGAGGAACGCGACATCCAATTTTTCGGATTTGATTATATCATATATATTGCCGCGCACATCTATAAAAAATGCCTCGATGCCTTCCTGTATGAGCGCGTTGTGCACCGCCTTGCCCGACCTGAGGCTTATCTCGCGTTCACTCGACGGCCCGCCGGCCAGGACACCGACCCTTCCGAACCTGCCCATTACTGCCACCCCGCCTTCTTGTTATACTACCTTGACTTCCATCTCTAAGTCTATATTATAACTCGCTTTTACCCTGTCTTTCACTAATTCCACCAACTCAAGGACATCCCTGCAGGTCGCGCCGCGCCTGTTCACAATGAAATTCGCGTGACGCGTGGAAACTTCCGCCCCGCCTACCCGCCGCCCCTTGAGCCCGAGCATATCTATCATCTGTCCGCACGTAAACTGGAAATCAGATGGATTTTTGAATATGCAGCCCGCGCTGGGGATATCGAGAACCTGTTTCTCCCTCTTCATCTTCAGGAAATGAGACAGGCTGGAGACAAGAGCATTCTTGTCGCCCGGCTTTAATTTAAGCCGGGCCTCCAGTATTATGTATCTTTCCAGGTTCGAATTCCTGTAGTTGAAATTCAGGTCGCTCTTATTAAGTCTCTTTATCCGGCCGTTATAATCCATAACCTTGAGAGATGCCACCACTTCGCCTATATTCCTGAATATAGGATTGGTCCAGCCTCCCGCGTTCATATAGACCGCCCCGCCGACCATTCCCGGTATGCCGACCAAAGATTCAAGACCTGCCAGGCCCCTGCTGCACGAAGCCGCGACAAGCCGCGGCAGGCTGAAACCCGCCCCTACGCATACGGAATTCCCGCTGAATACCAGTTTTTTAAAATACGGGCTGGCGAGGTGTATCATCATTCCGCCGAATCCGCTGTCGCTTGCAAGAATATTCGAGCCGTTGCCGATGATAAAGAACGGCATATTCTTCCCGGCGGCAAAGCATACAGCGCGTTTTAAGTCATTTGCGTCTTTGGGCTCGAACCAGATATCCGCGCGCCCGCCGATCTTGAACGAGGTGTGCGCGGCGAGCCGCTCGCCGGTAATAAGCCTCCCCCTGACAAGACCTTTCAGCCGCCGTACCATATCGGCATCGAACCTCCGGTTTTCCTTTAACAGCTTCCCGCAAAGTTCGTCCGCCACCTTCTTGATATTGCCGGCGCCCATGATTATTATCATGTCGCCGGGTTTCTTTATCCTCGCAAGACGCCCCGCTATCTCCTCTTTCTTCAACATCTCCACGTCGCGCAGACCGCTGCGCCTGGCTGCGTCATATACGCACTTAACCGATACGCCTTTTATAGGTTTTTCGCTGGCCGCGTATATATCGGTCAATATAAGCTTATCCACGCCTTTGAATGACCTTCCGAAATCCGATGCGAAGAATTTGGTCCTGGAATACCTGTGCGGCTGGAAGACCGCGATGACACGCTTATTGGGCCAGTTACGGCTCGCGGCCAGCACCGTCCGTATCTCCGTCGGATGATGGGCATAATCCTCTATCAGCATAACGCCGCCCGCGTGCGCACGCAGTTCGAACCTCCGTTTCGCGCCGGCGAAATCCTTTATCGCCCCAACGATCTTATCGAACCCCAGTCCCATCTCCAGGCCCACAAGTATGGCGGCTATGGCATTCAAGACATTGTGGGCGCCCGGTATGCTTAACGAAACCCTGCCAAGCACCTTTTTGCCGCAAACACAATCGAACGAGGTGTTAAAACCGTTCATTTTTATGTTTAAAGGATAAGCATAAGCGTTCTTCGAATATCCGAAACTGCGCTTATTACCCTTATACGCGCAGGCTATTCCTTTAAGTATAGGATCGTCGATATTGTAAAATAATGTCCCGCCTTTTTTAGTATTACCGATGAAGGCCCTGTACGCCGCTTTTATCCGGCCCAGCGTCCTGAAATGATCCAGGTGCTCCATCTCGACATTGGTTATAACCGTATAGAAAGGTTTAAGATGCATGAATGAACTGTCGCTCTCATCGGCCTCGGCTACGATATGCGCGCCTTTGCCCAGTTTCGCGTTCCCGTCCAGGTTCGCGATCTCTCCGCCTATTATCACGGTAGGGTCGCACCCGATATTCTCCAGCATGACAGAAATAATCGAACTCGTCGTCGTCTTGCCGTGCGTGCCTGTGACGGCGATGCCTTTCCGGGCGTTGAAGAGTTCGCCCAGCATATGGGCCCTGTGAACGATCCTGATCCGCCTGCGGCGCGCCTCGGCCATCTCGGGATTGTCGCCGGAGATCGAGGAGGAATAGACGACCGCCTGCGCCGAACGCGGGAGACTCGACGCGCTGTGACCGCGGCAAATCCGCGCGCCCATCTTTTCGAGTTTTCCCGTTATGCCATTCAATTCGACATCCGATCCGGAGATATTATAGCCCATCTCCAGGAGAACGCGCGCTATCCCGCTCATGCCGATACCGCCGATACCGACAAAATGTATATTCTTATTTTTTAGTAACGCCCTATCGTTCATTTAAGCTCAAAACCTCCCCGGCAAGTCTCTCCGAGGCATCCGGCACGCTTAAGCGCCTTGCCGCCTCGCCCATCTTTTTTGCCGCCGCTCTATCTTTAAATAACATCGATATATTATTTTTAAAAACCTCTGCGGATAATACCCGCTCCTCTATCACCAATGCCGCGCCCTTATCCCCAAAAAATGCGGCATTCTCCGACTGGTGGGCATTCGCAAACGGGTACGGCACGAGTATCATCGGCCTGCCGAAATATGCCGCCTCGAAGATAGCGGAGGCGCCGGCCCTGGTTATTACAAGATCCGCGGCGCTATAGGCCTCCTCTATCCTGTCGACAAACGAGTAGACACGCGATTGTAAACCTCCTATTGCCCCGTACTCCTTCAGCGCCCACTCGTAGTCTTTTATGCCTGTCAGGTGTATTACCTGGAAATCCTTCCTTGACTCTTTACCGGTAAGCGCCATCGCGCCCAGGAAAGCCGCGTTCACCGAATGCGCGCCCTGGCTGCCGCCCACAACCAGGATCGTGAATTTCGTTTCATCCAGCCCGAAACGCTTTATACCGGCGGGCCTGTCTTCTTTTAATACCTCCCGCCGCGCCGGATTACCGGTAAAAACGCATTTCGCGGCGGCGGCGCCCGCGATCTCCGGTAAGCTCGTCCTGTCGAAGGCGACGCCGACTTTGTCCGCAAAGCGGAAGAGAAGCTTGTTTGCCCTTCCCGGCACCACATTCTGCTCGTGGACCATTCGCGGTATCCCGAATAACGCCGCGGCCAATATCGCCGGGCAGGAGACATAACCGCCGAAACCTATAACGACATCCGGCCTGTATGAAAGCATTATAAAAAACGTCCTGACCAGGTCTATCTTCAGCTTTACAAAGAACGGTATGAGGCTGATCGACGGCTTATAAGGAAATTTGTTCGACGATATAAGCGAAAACTTAAACCCTTCTTTCTCGAATATCCTCCGGTCGAGCGCCTTATTGCTTCCGATAAATCTTATATCGATACCGGAGCGCGACTCCTGCAAATTCCTGGCAAGCGCTATGGCGGGGAATATGTGTCCGCCCGATCCGCCCGCCGCTATCAGCACCTTTACCCCTTTTTTCATTCCACAACCTCGCAGGATTTAGCAACATTCATAAGCAGTCCTACCGCCATGAGATGAAATATGAGCCCGCTTCCGCCGTAGCTTATAAAAGGAAGCGGCAGTCCTTTCGTAGGAAGGGCCCCGGCCGTCACCCCTATATTGATTATCGCTTCTATCGCGATGAGCGAAACTATCCCGAGGGCAAGCGACCTCTCGAACGGCTCGATAGCCTTAAACACCACCTTCATCCCCTGCCAGACGAAGAGGCTGAAGAGAGTAATTATCGCGGCCACCCCGACAAACCCCAGCTCTTCGCCTATAATAGAAAATATGAAATCCGTATGCGAAGCGGGAAGATAGAACAACTTCTGCCGGGATTGGCCAAGGCCGACCCCGAACGGCCCGCCCGAGCCCAGCGCCACGAAAGATTGTATTATCTGGAACCCCGCCCCGCGTTTATCCGCCCAGGGATTCATAAATACCATGAGCCGCCTGCGCCGGTAAGCGACCCTGAAAAGCAGAAGATATAATAGCGGCAGACTCGCGGCGAACGATGCCCATATATGGAGCGGCCGGACGCCGCCGGCATACAGGATTATGAACGTTATAAAAGATATCGTTATAGCCGTACCGAGGTCGGGCTCCAATAATACCAGGCCCACGACCGCGCCGAGAACAATGACGGCGGGCAGGTAGCTCCTGAAGAAGCTCTTCATCAATATGCCCTTACGAGAGACGATATCCGCCATGTAAACGATAACCGCTATCTTCGCGAATTCCGAAGGTTGAAAATTGACGAGCCCCAGCCTGAACCAGCGCCTCGCGCCGGCGGTCTCCCTGCCTATATGCGGGATAAGGACCAGGATCAGCAGGCATACCGAAACGAGCATTATCGGCTTTGACATCTTCTGCAATTTCTTAAGGTCGACCGCCATGGCGCATAACATCATAAGAAAACCCACGGCAAGATAGATGAAGTGCCTCTTCAAAAAATAGAGGCTGTCGCCCATCGACGAATAAGCGTATATCGAACTCGCCGAGTATATCATAATGATACCGACCGCGACGAGCATAACCGTTACCAGGAATATCGACCTTCTCGCGTCCCTCATCTCACATCCTATCCACTATTCACTATACACTATACACTAGACTCTGTTTACTTTCAGTCGTTTCACCGCTTCCCTGAAAACCTCGCCGCGCTCTTTGTAGGAACCGAACATATCGAAGCTCGAACACATCGGCGATAACAGGATGAGCGAACCCGCGCCGGCAAACGAATGCGCCAGCGATACAGCCTCATACATATCCTTCGCCTCGACCATTTCGACAACGCCCTCAAGCGCGCTTCTTATAGCGCCTCTCGCCTCGCCTATCAGCACGGCCTTGCGTACTTTCCGGCCGGCTATATCCCTTATAGCGCTGTAGTCACTGTGCTTATCTTTGCCGCCCGCAATCAATATAACGGGCCTATCGCAGGATTCGAGCGCGCGGTATGTCGAATCTACCGTAGTGCCCTTCGAATCGTCTATATAATCGATGCCGTCTATCGTATCGACCGTTTCGAACCTGTGGGCGAGCCCTTTAAAATTAGAGACGGTCCGCCTTATCGAGGCATCGCCAACACCCGCAAGTTTAGCGGCAAGGGCGCAGGCGAGAATATTCTCGACATTATGCAGTCCTCTCAGCTTAGTATCATACGGACGGTCCCCGGCGCTGGTCCTGCCGTAAAATAGCACCCTGCTGCATGGCGGTTTTAAACCCGGCCTGCCGTTACAGATATCTTTCAACTCTTCGGCATCACCATTCAATATAAGGAAGTCGTCGGTATCCTGGTTGCGGAAAATTTTAAGCTTTTCGTTAAAGTAGTCGCCGAACCGCGCATACCGGTCCATGTGATCGTCTCTTATATTAAGGATGATCGCTATGTGCGGTTTGAATAACTCGATTCGTTCCAGCTGGAAGGAACTGACTTCGAGGACCACCCACGTATCCTTGCCTATCTTCGATATCTCGCCGCATAATGAATTTCCGATATTACCGCAAACGACCGTATCGAGCCCGGCCGCCTTCAATATCTGCCCGGTTAGTGTTGTGACGGTGCTCTTGCCGTTCGTGCCGGTTATCGCGATGATCCTGCCCTTGCAAAAACGATAACCCAGCTCCATCTCCCCTATAATAGGGATACCGGACTTCACCGCCCATCGCACCGGCGGCGAGCTCTCCTCAATCCCGGGACTGACGAGGACAAGTTCGCTCCCTTTTATAAAACCTTCCGTATGCTGCCCCGTCTCGACAGAAATCCCTTTCGACTCCAGACTTTTTTCAACACTCCTCACAGCATCGGAATTGCCCGAATCCGTGGCCCTTACAATCGCGCCCGCGCCGGCCAGCAAAAGACAGGCGTTCACCCCGCTGTTTCCCAGCCCTACAACCGTTATCGTCTTATTCTTTACATCCATTCGAGTTATCCCCAGCGGATCATTGTAATTTCAGCGTAGCTAAACTCAATAGCGCCATCACGATCGCGATTATCCAGAACCTTATCGTTATCTTCGACTCCGCCCACCCTAGAAGCTGGAAATGGTGATGTATGGGCGCCATCAGGAACAAACGCTTCCGAGTCGTCTTGAACCAGATGACCTGCAGGACCACGGAAAGCGCTTCTATGACGAATATGCCGCCGACTACGAAAAGCAGGAGCTCCTTCTTTATAAATACGGCCACGACGCCTATTCCGCCGCCAAGCGCCAGCGAGCCGGTATCGCCCATGAATACCGTCGCCGGATATGAATTGAACCACAGGAATCCCAGCCCAGCTCCTATCATCGCCGAGCAGAATACGGCCAGCTCGCCCGAGCCCGGCAGGTAGAAGATATTCAGATAATCGGCAAACTTGAAGTTCCCGGAAATGTAACCCAGGACCGAATACGTTATCGCGGCAATTATCGTGCATCCTATCGCAAGCCCGTCAAGACCGTCGGTAAGGTTAACCGCGTTAGTGGCGCTGACTATCACAAGCACGACGAAGAATATGTAGAATATCCCCAGGCTCAACGCAAAGTGCTTGACGAAAGGTATCGATAGCGAGGTAGGTATCGGCGTAAAGACCATTACATAAATGGCGATAAAGAGCCCGAGCAGCATCTGCCCGATAAGTTTATTCCCGGCCGTCAGGCCGAGGTTCCTTTTTTTGATTACCTTTATGTAATCGTCGGTAAATCCCAGGAGCCCCAGCCACAGGAACGAGACCAGCGTCAGGAGCACATACTGGTTCGCTATATCCGCCCATAAAAGCGTGGAGACCGTAATGGCCAGTATTATCAGTACGCCTCCCATAGTAGGAGTGCCCTGTTTATGTTTATGCAGATTGTATAGCGACTCGACATGCTCGCGCCTTATGTTCTGGCCGAAGTTCAGGTCCTTGAGCCACTTTATTATCATCGGGCCGAATATAAGAGAGATTAAAAACGCCGTCAGGCTGGCCATCGCGGCGCGGAATGTTATATATTTGAATACGTTAAACCCGAACCATAAGTCACGTAATGGATAGAATAGATAGTAAAGCATCTTTTGCCTCCATGCAACCAAACGCTAAATACTAAATTCGAATTTCGAATTCAATTTTTCGAGCACTTTTTCCATCTGCATACTTCTCGACCCTTTCAGCAGGACCACGTCGCCCGGTTTCGCTAATTTACGCAAAATTTGCGCGATCTCATCATGCGTCGAGCAGTGCCACAGCCGGTCCGGCTTCATACCTTCCGCTCCTGCCTGCGACAGAGTGTGCTTCGAAAACTCCCCGAATGTCACGAGCCCTTCTACGCCTGAGCGCGCGATCGTCCCCCCTATCATCTTATGGAAACGCGCGCTCCCGCTCCCCAGCTCCAGCATATCTCCGCTCACAACCCATCGCGCCTTTGCCGGATAATGCCGGATCACCTCCAGCGCCTTAGCCATCGAAAGCGGGTTCGAATTGTAGGAATCGTTGAGTATGTCTATGCCGCTTGCCTTCTGCAGTTCGAGCCGCATGCGGGCGGGCCGGTAATCCAACAAGGTCTCCCGTATAACTTTATGCGGGATACCGAAATGGAGCGCGACGGCAATAGCGGCAAGCGCGTTATAAATATTATGGCGGCCGAAGAGCCCCAGCTCGAATATCATCCTATTATTGACAATGAAGACGGCCTTGTTAAGGCCCGGATCCAGGGCCTCCGCTCTCAAATCGCTCGAACGGCCGAATCCATACCTTATAAGCTTAAAGTTTTTGGCGCCTATCCTGGATAAAAGCCTGTCATCGCCATTGGCCACGACAAGGCCGTTTCTCTTATCAAGGTGCTTCAGTATCTCTTTCTTGGCCGCGAAGACACCCTCGAGACCGCCCAAAAATTCGAGATGCGACGGCCCTATATTGGTAAAGACCGCGACCGCAGGCCGCGCGATAGCGGCGAGCGAATCTATCTCGCCCTTATGATTTGTCCCAAGCTCCAGGACGCATAGATCGTGTTTCGGGTCCAATTTTAATAACGTCTGCGGCACGCCTATATGGTTATTCTTCGTCCCCTCGCTGCGCAGGATGTTATATTTGGCGGAGAGAAGGTGCCATATCATATCTTTCACCGTAGTCTTACCGTTACTTCCGGTTACGCATATAACCGGTATCCGGAACCTCCGGCGGTGGTAAGCGGCTATATCCTGAAGCGCCCTGGTAGTGTCGCGCACTTTTATCACTATCTGCCGGCTATTGGTAACCGGCCTCCGGGGTCCGGAGACTATCGCGCCGCAAGCGCCCTTCTTAAAAACATCGGCGGCGAAATTATTTCCGTCGAAATTGGCGCCGCTTAAGGCAATAAAGAACCCGCCTTTTTTAATGCTTCTTGAATCGGTGGAGATTTTCGACGGCGTGATCCTGGAGCAGGGATTACCCGATAACAATTTTCCATTAGTTATTTTTACTATATCTTTTACCAGCATCTTCTCTCCCGCTGTCTGCCGCCGCACGCTCTTTCCCGGCAAGATCATGTGGTATCCCAGGAATCTTGCTACTGCTTGCTCTTTCCCGGCAAGATCATGTGGCATCCCAGGAATCTTGCCGGGAAAGATTCCTGTACTCTATTCACTACACACTATCCACTAACCGCCCAACCTTACTCAATATCTCCCCCGCTACCACGCGATCGTCGAACGGCAGGACCTTATCTCCGACGATCTGGCCGGTTTCGTGCCCTTTGCCGGCTATAACAACTATACTGCCGGCACCGGCCGCATCGAAAGCCTTCTCGATCGCCCTGCGCCTGTCCGTCTCGACCTCATAATTGGAGAACTCTCCCCGCACGCCGCCTACTATCTCATCTATTATCGCAGACGGATTCTCGGACCTCGGATTATCCGAAGTTATGACGACGCTATCGGATAACCGGCAGGCCGCCCGGCCCATTAAAGGCCTCTTGGCCCTGTCCCTGTTCCCGCCGCAGCCGAAGACCGTTATAACATCCGCTTTCGATACTTCACGCAAAAGGCTCAAGACGTTCCTGAGCGCGTCTTCCGTATGCGCGAAATCTACAAATACCTTGAACGGTTGGCCGCACTCTACGGATTCACACCGCCCGGGAACGAATTGCAGCGCCCCGACGCCTTTTTTTATCGTCTCGCGGTCTACGCCAAGCGCCCGGCAGGCCGCCGCCGAGGCCAGGATGTTCGAGACATTATGCCGCCCTATCAACCTGGTCGAGACGCTAAAAGACCCTTCCGGAGAGATCATATCGAAACTGGAGCCGTCGAGCGAAAGCCGGATGTTGGTAGCCGATATATCCGCCCCTTTCTTTAACGCGTAAGTAATAACCCGCTTCTTTATGGAACGTTTTAACGCCGCAACCCGCTTATCGTCGTTATTCAATATCGCGACACCGCCGTCTTTCAGGGCGGCGAATATCCTCGTCTTGGCGGCAAAATAATCTTCGAGCGTCTTGTGATAATCGAGATGTTCCGGCGTTATATTGGTAAATATAGCGGCGTCGTACTTAACGCCGCAGGTCCTGCGCTGATCGAGCGCGTGGCTCGAGACCTCCATCACGGCACACGGGCGGGGTAAACGCGCGATCTCTGCCAGGAGCTCCTGCAGTTCGATCGGCCCCGGCGTCGTATTCGAAGCCGGGACAATTTTCCCGCCGATCCTGTAACTTATCGTGCCGACGACCCCGGGCTGGATGCCGGCAGCCTTTAGAATACTCTCGATTATGTAGGTTATCGTCGTCTTCCCGTTCGTGCCGGTAACGCCTACGGTAGTCAACCGCTGCGAAGGATGGCCGTAAAAATTATCCGCGATTACCGGCAGCGCCGCCCTCGTATCTTTCACCAAAATTTTTACAATACCGCCTGGCGCCTCAAAATCCTTTTCGGCCGCGATCGCCGCCGCTCCGCGCGCGACGGCCTCATCGATAAAACCGTGGCCGTCCCGCGCGTATCCCCGGAACGCCACAAAGAGATCCCCTCTCCCGACCAAACGGGAATCTTTGGTCACGCGCTCTATCTCCGGATCCGCCGAAACGCCGGCGCCGGCGGCGCGTTTATATTCCACTTTTTTTAAAACATCACTTAACCGCATATGCGCCCTTAGCGTTCATATATTTCAGCGAGTCATCGACCACGCTCCTGAATACCGGCGCCGCCACATCGCCGCCGTAATATACCGGCCGCGGCTCATCTACACATACGGCAACCGCAAGAACCGGTTTCTCTACGGGCGCGAACCCGATAAACGACGCGACGAACCTGTCGTGTGAATAGATCCCGCCCGGTTCTACCTTCTGCGCCGTCCCGGTCTTCCCGCCCGCGCTGTAATCCTCCAGCTTGGCTTTCTTACCGGTCCCGGTGGCCACAACACCCATAAGGATGCTCCGCATCTTCAAGACGGTCTGCGTCGACAGGACCCTTCTCCTGACGACCGGCGGAAATTCTTTGATAACCTGCCCCTTTTCGTCGAGCACCTCTTTTACGACCCGCGGCCTCACGAGATAACCGTTATCGGCGATAACGGCGATGGCACACGCAAGCTGTACGGCGGTCGTCGTAACTTCCTGGCCCATCGGTATCGCGTACATACTCACTCCCGACCATCTCGATACGGGCCTATTGAGGCCCACGACCTCGCCGGGCAGGTCGATCCCCGATTTTTCCCGGAAGCCGAACGCCTCTATATACTTGAACATCTTGTCCCGCCCCAGAAGAGACGCCGCCTTGCAGGTACCTATGTTGCTCGATTTTTCTATTACCTCTTTAAAAGTAATCACGCCATGCGGTGTATGGTCATGTAATACCCGCCGGCCGAGTTTCCATTCGCCGTTCTCGCAGTCGAATTTTGTATTGAAAGTGACCAGCTTCTCTTCCAGGAGCCCGCTTGCGGCGACTATTTTGAATACGCTTCCCGGTTCGAAGAAATCATTTATCGCCCTGTCCCTTACCGAATCGGCCGGCCTCTTTCCCGGCTCGTTCAGGTCGAAATTCGGAAAGTTCGCAAGCGCCAGGACATCGCCGGTCCGCGGATCCATGACTATTATGGAAGCGCCTTTGGCATTGTACTTATCATACATCTTTCGGAGTTCCCGCTCGGCTATATTCTGTATAACCTCGTCTATGGTAAGGACAAGACTGAACCCATTCTTGGGAGGCATGAACTCATATTGGTAAGATTCGAGGAGTTTGCGCTTGGCGTCCTGCGTGGATATGAGCCAGCCGCTTTCGCCCTTTAAATACTTATTATAATGCATCTCGAGCCCTTCGAGACCGACATTATCGATATCGACGGTGCCGATGACGTGGCTCGCCAGGCTCTTGTCCGGATAGAACCTCTTGGACTCCTTTAATACCGCAACACCGTCGAGCTTCAGCTTCTTTAACGCATCTTCTTCCTGCGGCGTTATCTTCCTCTTTATCCAGACGAAAGCCTTGTCGCGCGAAAGCCGCTGGAGTATATACGACTCTTTCAGATTCAGCACGCGGGCCAGCGCCCGGGCCGTACCCCGTTTATTCTTGATCTCGCGCGCATTGACAAATACGGAATTACTGTTCAGGTTTACCGCTAGGACCCGCATCGAGCGGTCGAATATGGTCCCGCGCGTAGACGGCACCTCGACAGAGACGGTGTGCTGTTCATTGGCCAGTTTATAATAAAAATCATGGCGTATTACCTGGATGTAGAAGAGACGCAAGGCAAGGACTACGAGGGCTACGAAGAAGAGACAGAAGACGACGATCTGGCGCGTCCGAAACGTTCCGCTATGCACTTTCTTTTACGCTATCCTTAAAAGTATTTACTGCAAAAGTTATCCGCCAAACGCTGTATTCTCTGAAAAACTTGCTGCAAAAGGCGGGTTATTTTTCCTTAGCCTGGGCCTCTGCCCTTGGGCTGAGAAAATCTATTATTCCCAATACGTTAAACTTCTTATCGAGACTGCTTGAGCGTATATCCGATTCGGCGGTTGTGGGTGTAAATCTCGCAACCTTAACTACATTGCCCTTCCTCGGGAAAGCAACGTCGATATTCTTCGATATCAATATCTTCTCGAGCCGCGAAGGAGCCTCAAGATTATCAATATTATAATTCAAGCGTTCCTTATGGTCAAGCATAACCTTGAGTCTCTTCTCTTTTGTTTCTATTGAATAACTTAACTTTACCAGTTCCACCTGCTGATGAACGTATACCAATGCTACCAGAGTCATCACCGCTATGCTTGCCAACGACCTAACGAGTCTCATCAAATCCTTTCAGCCACTCTCAGCCGCGCGCTGCGCGACCTGGGATTGACTGCCTCCTCTTCGCTAGAGGGGCCGGCCGGTTTCTTCGTTATAATTTTAAGTACGCCGAGTGCGGCGTAACCTTTGAACAAATTTTTTACGATCCTGTCTTCGAGCGAGTGAAACGATATTACCGCGATTCTCGCGCCCACATCCAGCCAGGAGACCGCTTTTTTCAAACCTTCTTCCAGCGCGCCCAGCTCATCGTTAACGGCTATCCTTACCGCCTGGAACGTACGGGTCGCGGGATCGATCCTGGAATATTTCCTCCCCGGGCCCATCGAGCGCCGCACGATCGCGGCCAGTTCAAGAGTCGTCTCTATGGGCTTTCGCAAGCGCTCCTGCGCTATGCGCCTTGCTATCTTCCTGGCAAAGCGCTCCTCGCCGTATCGATATATAATATCAGAAAGATCGCTCTCTTTGTATCTATTTATGACGTCGTAGGCGCTTATGCCCAGACGACGGTCCATTCTCATATCGAGCCGCGCGTCTTCTTTCAGGCTGAAACCGCGCGCGGCGCTATCCAGCTGGAAGGAGGAGACGCCCACATCGAAGAGAACCGCGTTCAGGCTCTTTACGCCTTCCCTTGAAAGAATCTTGTCGAGATTCCTGAAATTTTCGTTTATGAGCTTGAAGCGGCCGGCAAACTCTTTCAGATCCTCCGCCGCTATCTTTAGGGCGCTCTCGTCGGCATCGAGGCCTATCAAGGTGCCCCCCGGACCTATGCGCTTCAATATCTGGCCGGAATGTCCGCCGCCGCCTACCGTGGCATCGAGTACGACATAACCCGGCTTCAGGTTCAAAGAACTTATCACTTCATCGATCATTACCGGATGGTGCACAACGCAGTATCCTTCAATATGTTAAAACAGCCGTTATTTTACAAGAGCGCTTATTCTGTTGGTATTTATCTTACGGGAGACCTGGATCTCTATTCCAAGATAAGAGAGGTTACAACCCAGCGCCCGCGCCCGCCGAACACGTTCGATAAAAGTCTCCATGCTGGGGTTATAATACCGGCTCCCTTTTGCCACTCTCATGCGCCTGGGACTCATAACGCCCCCCCCATTTTTCCATCCTTCGATTTCACTTTAGGATTACGTCCTGAGCCCGCCGAAGGACTTTATTCTTCGCCGGTCATCAACTTTTCGGCGATATCCTCAAACGATTCTTTCGAACTATTATAATATTCGAGCCAGGCGTCTTTGGACCAAACCTCTATCCTGTTAGAGACGCCTATTATCATTACATCCCTTTTTATAGCGGCGTAATCTTTCAGATATTTCGGGATGAGGATCCTTCCCTGCTTATCGCATTCGATTTCGCTGGCGCCCGAAAAATAGAGCCTGTTGAACTTTCTCGATTCGGATTTTGTGAAGGAGACCGATTTGAATTTCGACTCCTGCGTCTTCCATTCGCTTTCGGTAAATAGAAAAAGACATTTATCCAATCCCCTGGTGATATAGAATTTTTCTATATCATATTCCTTGAAGGATTCGCGGAACTTCGAAGGGATGATGAGCCTTCCCTTCTTATCTATGGTGTGTTCATACTCACCATAAAACATAAACGTCTTCCTCCCTTTTAATCCACTTTCAACCACTAAGTGGTATAAGTATACACTAACGTCCATTTCTTGTCAACAATAAGGTAATAAAAAACAGCAGGACACGTTTTAACGTGCCCTGCTGTTTTAAGCTGGCCTATAAGCCGGGTTTAGTCGAGGATGTTCATCTATCTAGCCGCGCCATTACTGGCACGATCAAGCGACCTTACCCGTCCCGATACCGATGTAATTACGGTAGATGCGAGCCACATCTGATGCCTCGGCGCGGCCGCATTTCTGCGACCTTGCTCGGCATCACACCGAGCGAAGCCGAGGTGTGAATCGGAACCTATTTGGTCTTGCTCCGCGCAGAGATTGGTCGTCTCACCCTATTTCGCTGCTGCGTTCAAACTTTGATGGAGCTTCGCAGGGCAAGCCCCGAGGGGCCTTGATCTACGAAGTTTCATTACGGTTTTAAGCAGCAGCGAAGTAGATTCGTCTCTGTCCTCTCACCCCATCGCTTTCGCTAGGGGCGATCCCGGGCCACCTTCGTTTCCTCGGGCGGCGAGGGATAATCCTCACCTTGCGGTGGGCGGTCGTTAGCCGCTGCGCTGCTCCCTTTCTTCGCTCAAAGCTTTTCAGCTTTTTCGCTTCAAAAGGTCCTCCGAAGCCCTGCCTCGGTTTACGATTGATGGGCGCAGGAGGATATGGAGCCCGGACTTTCCTCCCCGCGCCATTCACCAAACGCGGTGAGTGGTTCGGGGCGAACATCCAGCCAGCTAAATCTATAATCTCACTCAGGATTTAGTCCCGAGCGCCTGTTATTTTTACTCCGGGCGCGAGGGGCTGTCTTAAATAAAAAGACACGAAAGGTTTATCGCTTTATTAGCCAGCTTATCCGCTTCCTTGTTCTTCGAGCGGTCGATATGCTCCACCTTAAAAGATTTGAAGTATTTCAGCGCCGCGAGAGCCTTCTCGAACAATGGTTTTATATCGGCGTTCTTCACTCTGTACTCGCCGTTAAGCTGTTTCGCCACCAGCTCACTGTCGATCTTAACGACCACTTCTTCGGCGCCCAGCGACCTCGCTTCTTCCAGGCCGCATATCAACGCATTATACTCGGCATTGTTGTTCGTCGTCTCACCCAGATACTTACAGAGCTCTTTGACTTTTTTCTTTTTCGAATCGAATATCACTATGCCTGCGCCGGCCGGGCCGGGGTTACCGCGCGAGCCGCCATCGGTATAAATAATTAAACGTTTATTCTTCAATGTACAGGATCCTCGTGCAATATTCACAAACGACGAGCTCCTCGTTCATCTTCACCTCATTCGTCACCTGAGGCGGAAGCACCCTGAAGCATCCCTGGCAAGCCTCGTCGACGATCGTCACGACGGCGAGACCGTCTTTGCTCTTTACTATCCTTTCGTACCTCTTCAAAATATTTTTGTCTACCCTGGCGGCCAGCGCTTCCCTCTGCGATTTAAGCCCCGCGAGTTCGCCTTTCATACCGTCAGCTTCCGCAAGAAGCCGCTTCTTCTCTTCGATAAATTTCGCTTCCTCGCCCTTTAGAAATTCTTTCTCCGCGGCTATCTTCTTATTCTCCGATTCGATCTCGTAGAATAATTTAAGGATTTCTTCCTCTATGATCGAGTTGTCCGCTTTCGCCCGTCCTATCTCGTCCCGAAGGGCCGAATATTCCTTGTTCGTCTTTACCAGATTTTGCTGCTGCTGGAATTTCTTTATATTGCCCTCTTTCGCGGCGAGATCGCCCTCTTTCTCTTTCCGCTTCACCTGGAGCGCCTTCAACTCATCATCGAGCTTCTTCAGGCTTGCATCCTTCTCCTTAAATTCGTCTTCTTTATTTTTTATCGTTTCAGGTATGGCTTCCAGCCCATCCTCCAGCCTGAAGATATGGGTATCCAGGCCCTGCAATTCTACCAGGAGTTTAATTTGTTCTTTGAGATTTTCCATTGTCTCGTTTTCATAATAGCTACCATTTTTTTGCACAGTACCATTCGCCAACTGTCATGCAATAGCTCAGGTGCTGTGCACCGCACCTGAAGCAGAACCATTCACTTCGTTCAGGTTCTGCTGAATGGTACGGTGGTGGGCAGCACAGGATTTGAACCTGTGACCTCTGCGATGTGAGCGCAACGCTCTAACCAACTGAGCTAGCTGCCCTCAGAGAGCGAATCACGCAATATTTGCCTTAACGCGGTTCTGCCCTTTGTGCTCTTAAAATAACTTTCTCTTCGTAAAGCATCTTTCTTTGAAAGATGTGCCTCGTAATAAATAAGTTTAAAAGGCCTTCGAGGGCTAGTACTGGGTGTTTTACCAGACGCATGTTCCTCGCATCGTTTATCAACGTTAGTAGTGTATCCTATATAAAATTCTTTATCTTTCAGGCTATATAGGACATACGCATAGTACATATTACTCTTTTGCATCTTTGCACAGTACCATTCGCCAACTGTCATGCAATAGCTCAGGTGCTGTGCACCGTACCTGAAGCAGAACCATTCACTTCGTTCAGGTTCTGCTGAATGGTACGGTGGTGGGCCCACAAGGATTTGAACCTTGGACCAAGAGATTATGAGTCTCCTGCTCTACCAAGCTGAGCTATAGGCCCCCGTTCCGATGGAAAAGCTATCTTGCGTTGCCTTCCCGACGGATGAATTACTTAAAAATCACTTAATATATTCTAATATTCCCTAAGATATCCTAAGAAAAACTAATAACCAATCCCCATAATTTCCCCATAATAAAATCCATGGGAAACCCTACTATACGACGCTGATTTTGAGCTTAAAAGCTACCTAACAAGAGAAAACCACTCTCCTGCGCTGCGAAAATGGATTATACCATATCTCACAAATAATTCAATCCTAATTTTGAATTATCCGACCTCTGTGATATACTTATTTAAAGAATAGCAACACCTTAACTAATCCGGTTTTGGATGCATTCGTTACGGGAGGTTAAAAATATGAAATGGTTGATAGCCTTTATTAGTGCTGTGGTCATATCGGTTTTAGCTATTCAAGGAATTTCCTTTTTTAATACAGCTATGGCTAAGCAGGTAATTATATGGTCTGAGTCCAACTTTATGCTTGGGGCATTGCCAAAATTTCTAGTCGAATTGCATATGTTTCTTACAAAGAACATATTTACAGTGGTGCGCATAGTTACTATTATAATATTTGCGGTATGTTTTATAATCGCGGCTAGAAAAGGCCGTTAAATAGGGTTACAAGATGAACGATATAGTAATTGGTGAAAGATTTTTTTGGATTTTGTTTTTTCGAGAAAAGCTACGTCTCGTAAACGGAGGCTTTATTTATCGGAGAAAATTTATTACTTGGTCAGATATCGTAGAAGTAAAATTAGTATGCTACGAACCTGGTTTTTCAGATATTCCGAGCGCGATGCAACCGTTTTTCTATGCTATTACAATTCGTTTGCCAGATATGCAAATGGCGCTTGATAGCAGACGACTTTTATATCCAGGTGACAAATGGACATATTTTCTTGATTCTATTCTCGGCGGAGGGATAACATCGGCTTTTCAGCAAGTAAGATTCGAGCTTGAGGCAAATTGTAAAGATAAAATAAACGATCTAGGTATAAGGCGTAATTATTTCGAACCTAACTCTCCATTAGTCCCTACAATTACTATTGCTATCTGTCTTACCGTTATTCTGCTCATATATTTTAATTTCTTTAGCAAATAGAAATTCGATTTTTTGATGAACAAAGCTACTCCTACAAAATGGAATATCAGCTTTCTGCGTTAGAATCGCTTTAACAAGAAAGCCTGCTTCTTGTAATTTATCGTAAGTTCAAAATTACTCAAGAAGCTCTTTACGCCGATGAGCACGACATTAAGATTCGGCATGAAATCTATCAGAACATTATCGATTTTAATTCCGTCTGTCTCAAAACATAATGTATGCGAATATGCTACAGTTGCACCGTTCCCGGTGAAAATTGTCCTCTGCTGTCCTGCCTGTAAATCATGACCAATTAACGGAGCATAGGCGGCTGGTATAGCACATTCATCCGCACCGGTATCGATTAAGCCATAAGCCGGGACAGATAGATCAGTATGGGGATTTTTAATTAGTACGGGCAACCATGGACGAGGAATATCACCAGGCCTCATTATCGAAAATGGGTATTCGATAATATCCATCAGTATATCTGAACCATATCTTTAAGAGGAATGAAAGTTATAACGGGGGCTTTAATGCCTTTACCAACCGCTTTGTCGTGGGCTTCTTTTGGAGTATCCCCATCACCAACGACAGTATGATCCTTGAAGCTTTTTAAAGCAACGTATCGCCCATCATAATTGTTGCTGTTAATCAATGTCTGGATCATAACCACCTCTTCATGTACTTAAAGTATATACTATTTTAACGATTCTTCAATGGTAAAGCAAGGACTTGTTATAGCAAGCACTATTTTCCACCTAATTCGCGGTAACTATTTGCGTATTCTGCGGCGTTTAAGTTTGCGCATTGCAAGGCGCCTCATCCTTCTAGTATTCTTCTTAGGCATGTTAATATCTCCTTCATCCTTCGGTATAACTCAGGGTAAAACCCTGAGGTTTCACACGGCCCAATCGCCGCGATATTGAATCACTATCCTGACTGCAACATGCTCACCCGATGCATTATCGTAATATGTAACCGTCACCTGGTCTCCCACATTAATGTCCGCCAGGCCTACTCTATCTTCACCTTTAGATATCTTCGCACCGGATGGAACAGATATCCGCATACCGCTTACAGAGATCACGGCGCCGACCCAATCGGTAGAGGATACAGCGCCCTCTATGCTATTCAGCGCGCGATCTTCCGATTCCGCCTGACAATAGGAAGCGCACAGGAGTATTAGAACCGTTAAAACCGAAACCAGCCTCATAGCAACTCCCGTTTTCTACAGGCTAAGCCTAAAAATAAGGCTCGGTTATTCACCGAGCCTTATTATCGATTCATTCAAGAACGCTTAGGACAATTTGACAACATTAGTCGCCTGTTCCCCTTTGGGACCCTGCGTAATGTCAAACTGGACTTCCTGGCCTTCTTTTAAGGTCTTAAAACCCTCACCCTGGATTGCGGTGTGGTGAACGAAAACGTCCTTACCCTCCTCAGGAGTAATAAAGCCGTAACCCTTTGCATCATTGAACCATTTTACTTTTCCTTTTGGCACTTGTACCTGACCTCCTTTCAAGCAAATTATACTTCCTGGAGAGGGCCGAAAAAAAACCGCAAGGCGAAAGCTTCTCTACCATGCGGTCCAAGATTTTCCTGCCTTCTTCATTGTCAAAAAGTATACACTAATATTAAACTCTTGTCAACTAATTTGTTAAAAAAGATTTGAATGCGCAAGCCGGGGTTAAAAACCTGCGCTATTCCCCTATTCCCATGACCAGGAAGTTCTTGAGCTTCCTGGACCTGGTCGGGTGCCTCAGTTTACGCAGGGCCTTCGCCTCGATCTGCCGGACGCGCTCCCTGGTGACCTTAAAAACCGATCCGACTTCCTCCAGTGTCCTGGGATAACCGTCGCCTATGCCGAAACGCAGGCGCAGGACCTTCTTCTCGCGCTCTGTCAGCGTATCGAGCACGTCGTCCATCTGCTCTCTCAGCATCGAATAAGCCGTCGCGTTCGCCGGCGAGATGGCGCGCTTGTCTTCGATAAAGTCGCCGAAATGCGTATCACCCTCGTCGCCTATCGGCGTCTGCAGGCTGATAGGTTCCTGCGCTATCTTCAATATCCCGCGCACTTTCTCGACGGGCATACGCATCTTGTGCGCGATCTCTTCGGGGGTAGGCTCCTTGCCGTTCTGCTGGACGAGCGTCCTCGAAACTTTTATCAGTTTATTGATCGTCTCCGTCATGTGGACGGGTATGCGGATCGTCCTCGACTGGTCCGCTATCGAGCGCGTAATAGCCTGCCGTATCCACCATGTCGCGTATGTCGAAAATTTATATCCGCGCTTGTACTCGAATTTATCAACGGCCTTCATCAGGCCTATATTGCCTTCCTGGATGAGGTCGAGGAACGACAGCCCGCGGTTGGTATATTTTTTCGCTATGCTTACGACCAGCCTTAAGTTCGCGGCGACGAGCTCCTTCTTCGCCTTGTTAAATTTGACTTCGGTCGACCTGACGAGTTTGAAATGCTCCCTCACCGCGCTGATCGGCTCGCCGAATTCGTTCTCGATCTTTCTCTTGCGTTTCGTGATCCGCTTGACCTCTTCCCTGTCTTTGCGTTTACGCGCAGACGCGAGGCGCGCATACAACTTCGAATACTCTTCTAGATACTCCTCTATTCTCTTTACCATCTCCTCGACGACGCCCATGCCGAGGTTCATCTCTTTTATGAGCGCGGCTATACGCTCCTTCGACCTTGCCTGCTGGAGGCCGCTTATGAGACGCGTCAATTTCTTAGTCAGCTTCGCGCCCTTCGCGCGCATGTCGACATTAAGGAACTCTTCTTCGTTCAGCTCGCTATTGAGTATCTTTTCGGCAACCTCGATCGCTTTATACTTGGAGATGCGGACGGCCAGGACGGCGTCCCTGAACTTATATTCGGCGTCTTTTATGCGCGCGGCTATCTCGAGCTCTTCTTTCCTCGTCAGGAGAGGTATCTGCCCCATCTGCCGCAGGTACATCTTCACGGGATCGTCGATGTGGACGAATTTGACCGGCGCTTCCTTCTCCGGCTCTTCCTTCTTCTCTTCGAGCGATTCCTCCTCGGCGCTCTCCTTCGCCAGGTCATCTTCACTGTCGACAAGCTTTATATTCTCATCGCCGAGTATGCCCAATATCTCGTCTATCTCTTCGGAAGAGACGATCTCGATAGGCAGGATATTATTCACCTCTTCGAACGTGAGATGCCCCTTCTCCTTGCCCAAAGCGATCAGCTCGGTCAGCCCTTTCAGCCTCTTCTTCTGCGCGCCTTGAGGCTCACCGGCAGCGTCCGCTTTCCTCTTTATCGCCTTCACCGTCTTCTTCATTTTTATTTTCATCTTCATATATCTTATACTTTCGCCATCCTGATAAGCTCGTTATTCAATTCATTGAACTGCGCGGCGAGCTCGCTTACCCTGCCGTCATTCCGCTGGCCATGAGCCAGCTTTATAGCGTCCTGGATCATCGCCATACGCTCTTTTAAGCCGTCCCTCTTCATCCGCGCGACGCAATCGGCAAGCGCCTTATCCTTATCGCCCACCATCTCCGATATGCCGACGGCCTCCGTAATAAGGGCCGCCGCGCCCGGGCTTTCGGAAAAACGGCTGATGAGCCGCGGCGCCGTCACCGCCTTATTCTCTTTATGAAGCTCGTAGATCGCGCTGACGATATCGCGTATCGAAGAGTCCTTGAATTCGTCCGGCGACAGGGCCTGCGTGACCTTATCGATAACACCGGCGCCTTCCATCATGAGCGCCAGCATCATTATCTCTGCGCCTGTCGAGCGCTTCCGCATCTCTGTTGCGGTCGCAGCCGTAGCCGTCACCGCGACGTAGCGCCGCTCGGCCGCTGCGCCCTTTACCTTCTTCAGTTCCGCCTTTATCGACTCCTCGTCGACGGAGAGCCTCTCGGCCAGCTTCTTGACGAGCGTCGACTTCAAAACCTCGTTATTTATCCTCGAGAGCGTCGGCAGCATCTCGGCGGCTATCGCCGTCTTGCCGTGCGCGGTATTGATATTGAGCCTCGAGGTAAGCTTGCCCAGTTTGTAATCGAAGAGGTTCTTGCTCGCCTTCTTCAGTTTCAAAAAATCATCGACGCCAAACTTGCGTATAAAGCTGTCCGGGTCGAACCCTTCCGGAAGCTCCGCTATATAAACGCTTACGTCCTCGCTTATGAACAGGTCCAGGTTCCTTAAAGAAGCCGCTTCGCCCGCCTCGTCGGGGTCGTACAGCATAACGGCGGTATTGGCAAACCGCTTCAAAAGTTTTATCTGGTCGACCGTCAGCGCCGTGCCGAGCGTCGCTATTATGTTCTTAATGCCGGCCTGGTACGGCACGATAAAATCCAGATACCCTTCGACGACTAGAAAATGGCCGCTCTTCTTGATGTCGTCCTTCGAAATATTGAGCCCGTAAAGGTTCCGGCCCTTCGAGTATATGGGCGTCTCCGGCGAATTTACATATTTAGGGAGGCTCGAATCGAGCACCCTCGCCCCGAAACCCATCACCCTGTCCTTAAGGTCGACTATAGGAAATATGAGCCGCGAACGGAACCTGTCATAATAGCCGCCTCTATCGTTCGCTATTACAAGGCCCGCCTTCTCCAGTTTAGCCGGCGCGATCGACTGTTTCTTAAAAAAATTTAAAAGAGCTTCCCATGAATCGGGCGCAAATCCTATCTTGAACTTCTTAAGCGCCTCTTCCCCGACGCCGCGCGAACGGATGTATTCCAAGGCCTCCCTGTTAGCAGCCAGGGAGGACTGGAAGAACCGGCAGGCCAGCTCATTTATCTTATAAAGCTCGTTAGCGATACTGCTATCGCGGCTCCCGGACGATTTCGGCAGGACGACGCCGCACTTCTCGGCCAGCGTCTCCACCGCCTCGGGAAACTCGAGGTTCTCATACTTCATGAGGAACGAGAATACGTTCCCTCCCGCGCCGCATCCGAAACAGTGGTATATCTGCTTATCCGGGCTTACAATGAACGACGGCGTCCGCTCGTTATGAAAAGGGCACGGCGCCTTATAGTTCCTGCCGAATTTCTTCAGCGGGAGATATCGCGAGATCACTTCGACTATATCGGTCTTCTCCTGGATCTCTTCTATCAGTCGATCGGGTATTGCCATAATTTTCGTCGTTCGTTGTCCGTCGCTCGTATTTCGCCGCGGCTACCTGGCGATTCTCGCAAATCCGGATGCGCTCACTATATTCAACCGGCCCCGCCGCTCAAGCTCGTCGAGCAAAAGGTTTAAACCCAGGGTGTCGCTGGCGATATGGCCGGCTATGATGACATTTATATGTTCGTCCTTCGCGTATTTAAAATGTTCCTCGCTTAAATGCATCGCTACTATCGTGCCGACGCCGGCCTGCGAAAGCCTCGCGTAGACTCTCTTAGACCCTTCGGTACCGCCCGTCATGTCGACCAGGACCTTGCCGACGGGTTTATCGGGCTCGCCTACGAGTATCCTGGGGCCTGCGCCTTTCTTCAATCCGTCGGCGTATTCGGGGATGCGTTTCAAAAGCGCGAGCGCATGCGATAGTTTCTTCGGCTTGACCTTGTCGAAGAGCCTCTGCAGATAATCGGTAACATGGTTATCGGCCGGCGTATGGATGCACATAAAAGGCATATCCAGAAGCCGCGCGAAATCGACGCTCCTTAAATGGTTTGCCGGCGCAAGCGACCTGGAGACCTCGTCGCTGCGCTCTTTCAACAGCTCCCCGCCTATCGCGAGCGGGATACCGAATTTGTCCAGCACGTTGGCCTGCAGGGCCATCACATCGTATAACCTGGCCCAGGCAACGCCTTCGGGATGGTGCGCCATCACAAGGTCTATCGGGAACCGCTCCGTCTGGTTAAGCCTGTCGGCCAGCAGGATCTCCGGCCCTTCCATGTCGATCCCCACAAGCATAGTCCGTATCTCTTTATCCGGATCGCCATAGAGTATCCGCGTATCGGCGTAAGGATTCTTAAGCCTTTCGGTGTCGAAAGCCTTCCTGTCGGGGCCCTTCAGCTTCCTGTACTCCTTACGCGTCCCGTCGAGGGCCGCCTTTATCTGCGCCTTTGTGCGGGGATCAGTCTCGACGCCCTTCCTAACGGCTAAATCATAAATATCTTTTAGCTTCATCGGCCCATCCTTTGTTATTCGATGGAAAAATAGACGGCAGGAAAATCTATTTAGGCTTCTGCGCCGGCGCCGCAGCATCGACCGCGGGCCCTCCGACGCTCACCGCGGGCAACAGCCACGATACTTTTCCGTAAACCGCGGATCCTATCCTCAAAAAACAAGGACCCGTAAGCGACCTGTCCCTCACCGACCACTGCAAATAAGGCAGCGGTATAAGCGCTATTATAATTAGGACCGTGCTTGTAAGTATGACGCCCCTGGCTATACCCGCTGTCAATCCGCCGAATTTTTCTATGACCGGGTGCCAGCTTACTTTAATAATCTTATCGATAAATAGCTTAACCAGCCTGAATAATAATCCGGTACAGACAAATACCAATACAAAACCCACCAGGTTCAAAAAGGCCATGGGCAGGGTAAGACCTAAATAATGCAAAAATCCCGCTATTTTATTATAATAATGGAGGGAAAATACCAGCATCGAGACCGATCCTACAAGAGGAAGAATCTCATGGCTCAAGCCATCCTGCAAAGATACGTAACCCGTTCGTAGTAAAAGAATTATGCTTAAAACGTCTACCCAGTTTATCTTTGCGAGTATCTCCATATCTCCCTTGCGTTAAAAGGAATATGAAGTATATCATATAAAGCGCGGAAAGTCAAGGCGGGACTAAGTTAACAAAAACGCTCTATTTCACCAGATCCCAGCTGGTATTTTCTTCTGTGAGGATAATATCGGCCCGGATCGTCGAAAGGTCGCTTTCGGGGACCTCCCTTTCGAACCGGCCTTTAGAGAGAGTCATCGCTATGGCCTGGGAATTCCTGCGTTTGCCCAGAAGCGCGGCAACTTCTCTAATAAGACTGTTTGTATGAAGCTCGACGAGGAATCGCCTGGACGGGCTCCTATTTACTACGATCAGCACTTTCATCGGAATCACCTCCCTCTTCTCGATCAGTTTAAAATAAGCCGGGCCGCGGTACTCATTACCGCCGGCCCGGCTATCAGGATATTACCTTCGCTTGGCTGTGCTGAAGGCCAATATCCTGTTTTCAACTCTTGTATCCTGGAAATCAAATCTTCGATAAGGCAGGATCCTGTGCCTGCCTCCGCACTCACCGCACCTGACAAAATGAGGGGCCGCCGTAAAACCGATGTTTCCGCATTTTATACATTTTACTTTTACCATGGGTCTCACCTTCTTTCGCCCTACACTTCAAGCATATCACATAATTGACTTTTGTCAAGGTATACATGATTTCAAAGTCAATTTGTTAAACTAACTATTTACTGTAACTTCTTTAATTTCAAATAGTTACAATTTTATGTTAGTATTTCAAACAGTTATATATTTTGCCGAATTTCCATAAAAATTTGTTCATAAAAGCAATTTTCCTATTGACAAATTGTTGGCAATACTGTATACTATAAGTGTTTTGCAGATAACTAAAGAGGACCTATGAAACTTTACGAAAAGATTCGACACATACGGCGGGACGTTTTAAAATTGAGCCTGAAAGATTTTCACAAGAAGCTTGTCGATATCTTCGGCGATAAGGCACTCACCTACTACAGCCTCTGCCGCCTCGAAAAAGGTTACCGCGAAGATATCCGGCTGAAGAGCCTCTATCAGATATGCACCGGCCTTGGAGTCTCTTTAAAGGAACTTAAGGAAGGGACCGAGGATGAAGAGTCGAAGATAGTCAAAATTATAGCGGCGGCCGACCGGACCAACAATCGTTATTTCTATAATGAATTAGCCGTCGCGGAGATATTGAGCTCCCGGGACCTGAAGTTCTTGGCTATGGAGCTTGAGATATTACCGGGCGGGCTTACTAAAGAAGAGCAGGATCCGGTGGACATTAACAGGTTCGAGAAACTTATTATAGTACTGCAGGGCGAGATGCTATGCCACATCGGCAATGAAAAGCACTCGATAAAAAAGGGCGATACGCTCTCCTTCGCGAGCAATATCCCCCACCATTTCGAAAACCCTTCCAAGAAGATACGGACACGATGCATCATCGTGCAAAACCCTAAGTCCTACTAATAACCTTCCACCCCGGGGTGGAAATTCAATTAAGTATTGCGTCCCTCAATCTCCCCTGATCTCGTTAGCGCGTACTCCCGTAATGCTTACGTATAGTTTTTAGAGTATCCTGGTCTATTATCGCGTCTTCCTGGAGGTCGTCTACTTCTTCGGAAGAGAGCCCTTTCTTGCTGATAAGGGGTTTTACATAATCAGGTACGGGTATCCTAGTCTTTGCATATTTGATATCTTTAGCGGCTACATTATCAGCGTTGTCTTTTGCTTCCACCTTAAAGTTTATTACAGGCGCTTTTATAATGAGATAGGTGGATAATTTTGTTATTATCCATTTATTTAACCTGGGTCTTTCGTTTAGATACATGGTCTGGTTGTTTTTTATAAGGAATAGCTTATCGGACTTTAATTGATTTAAGACATCGCGGGGATTAGGCGCGGTGACGATGATATGCTTTGTCTTATCGTTAAGGATAACCTGCGTTATTACTCCCTTATTAAGATTAACCTTAAAACCATTAATATCGGGAATAATAAGCCCTCCTTTTACCTCCTTTAGTCCTGATATCTTATCAGTGGCTGCGTATGATAACTTATAGAAAAGCGGCATAAAGAAGTGATAACCACTGAACCTGAAAGGTAGCCTTGTCTTGTATGGATTGAGAGTAAGTGAGACCTCGGGAGGGGTTTTGTCGAGATAAATCGTTACGGATTGCCATTCCGAACTATTTCCTTCGTTATCATAGGCTTTGTAGCTAAAGGGGTTAGTTCCTTCTTCCGAAAAAGTTATTACCGCCTTGCTATTATTAACAACTACTGGAGGTCCGCTAATATATGGAAAACGATACCATATATCTTTAGCACCAGAGCCACCTTCATTATCTGTGGCATTAATGGTAATGGTTACGTCTTTATTATGCCAACCGGCAGTATTAGCGGAAGGCTGAATATCGATAGAGACCGTAGGTGGAATTGTTTCGGAGGGCTTAATACCAACAGGTTTATTGAAAGTCAAAGGTATAACCTTGCTCACTCCGGAATTAGCTACGGTTATACTTGCGTTGCCTACCTTGTAGACCTCATAATCTCCTTTTTCATTCACAGAAACAATGGAGGAGTCGCTTGAAGTATAGCTTGTACCTGAATCATAAGTTATGTCTCTCGTAACTCCATCAGAATAGATGCCATCTACGGAAACTAACGAACCGGAATGTTTTCCTTTCGAGTTTATATTTCCATCCCAATCGACATCAACCCATATATCATCTTGATCCATTTTAATAGATTCGAGAGTCGCTGTTTGCTGAACTTTAAGGGTAATTTTATCTCCAGAGAAATTGCCAGGCATACCGTCCACCATGACAGTAACAAGCAATGTTCCCACGGCTTCCTTGGATATCGTCACGTTAAAATCAATGGGTAGAGTTGAAAAACTTTTATAGAAAAATTTAGACACTGCTATATCACCTTCCGTTATCTTAAATCCGTCCACTGATTCGACCCTTATAACTATAGTCTGACCTGGGTTTACTGTAGAGCCATTGGCAGGTTTAGTGATCTTTATGCCAGGGGCAGCAAATGAAGTTCCGGCAAATATACCTAAATAAAACAATATAGATAAAACAAAAATATATTTTCCAATATTTTTTTTGAACCTCATCTGATTTTCCTTTCTTTCTATACTATGCTACATCTATTCTTTTTGCGGGAATCCTTCTCCAAATAATTCACTGTTTGATGGCGCATTTAAAAGCTCCACCATATTATCCACGACATTGTCTGCGGTAGCGGCCATATGGTGATGACTAAAAACATCCAGGGTGTAAGAACTAAATCCGCCAGCCTGACTATTGAAAGACACAACCAAATCGGATTTACCTGTTAGGGCATAAACGCTAGGGTCAAAATCCAATGATTTTAAAAGCTTATGAATACCAGAATAACACGCTGGTATTAAGTCAAGGCTCGATATGGCGTAATATCCGGCAATAGCATGGCTTGCCATAGTAGCAGGTGTTTTATTCATCGTTTTTATTGCATAGCTTGTTGTCATTAAATCAAAAAGTGCACCTTTTGTGAAAGAGTAACCTTTTTCTTCCGCGCGCTCTAATAACATACCTTTTTTTATTAACTTCCAGCCAGTATGCGGATACTTAATACATCCTATGCCAAGATCCGCAAGGAAAGAACCATAGTGAGGAGAGTCGAGGGTGATAAGTTTATGGATATCACCTTTTCCAAAATTATTTTCGTTATAGTAGCTATCGCTTCCGGCAAAAATACGCGCCAACAACCCGCCCATACTATGGCCTAATACATCGACTTGGGCTATGGCAATTCTATTGGACTTAAAACTTTTTTTAATACTTTGGATGTTATCACCACTGCATGAATACGGTACATCGCTATTATCAGAAAAAGAATTACCATTTTTCTTCGCATAATTGACCGCGAACATCCGCAGACCAGATATTGATGTGCCTAAGTTCACGCGGAAGTTATTTTCACCCCACATTGCCGGACCCGCCCATAGGCCATGTATCAATAATAGCGGCGGGCGGACGAGCTTTATAGTCTTTTTGGTAGTAGAGCCGTTAAACGTTGCGGTTATGGAAAGTTTGCGTTCAGATATAGCTCCGTCGACTGCTTCGCATCCTGTGCGCACAAAACTATCCGGAGCCTGGTATATCGCGAAGGCGTAATTCTTATCGCTAACAGTAGTGGTGCTTACAGTTATGGAACTGCCCTCATTGGATCCATTACTGCTATCTATGGAACGCAGGAGACCGTCTTCCGTAGAATCACCTGTTCCTCCCTCGATAGAGAATGTTACGGAGCCGGAAGCATCTGTAGGCATCCTCAGTAATAGCCTGGCCACTCCATCAGTCGCTACGCCTTCCATAGCAGTTCCGTTAATTGTAACGAGCTTTTCAGGAACATTCGAGACTTCTGTACCGCTAGTAAAGTCAACCCCGTCTAGAATCTCAAAGTCATTCGTAATAACAGGCGTGGCTAAGTATATTGGATAGCTATCAGGCCGTCCACGTCACATTGCCTTTATCATCTATCTGAGGATCCCAGTCCTCATAATCATTGTTCGTAAGCTGGAAAGAAAACGGTGCCATCCCAGAAAGTACCACCCTATAGGTAACGGTGGACGAACCGATATGGTCCTGATGAAATTAAATAGAACCGTCCCCTTTATCCACTTTATCCAAGGACGGGACAAATTATTTTAAAATACTTTTAGTTAAGTAGAATAACGCGATGGGTGGCACCTTCTGGGATGGCACCTATCTTGTGTTCGGACTCGCTACAGGAAAAGTAACCCACCAAGGAACACTAATCCCTACTTCGCGAGCCCAAGAAGTAGCGAATGATGAACATTGAGTGTTTAGTGCCCACTTGTTTTTCTGCGCATAAGTGGTAAAAAATTCTGCGCCGCGACCATATTGTGATTTTGTGACATTCCATGCAAAACTTGCTGTAGCAACCCTTGGGGGATCATTAAGACCTATTGCTGTGGACATATACCCTGTAAATTGTTTACCTAATAAGGTTCCTTTAGGATCAGCGCTCGGCAGTGGCCACCAACCATGACTAACTTGATTACCACCGTTATCTTCTAACGACCCCCATGAATGACTAGGAAAACGGTGCCATCCCAGAAAGTACCACCCTATAGATAACGGTGGACGAACCGATGTGATCCTGATGAAATTAAATAGAACCGTCCCCTTTACTTATTTTCCCAAGCATTTGGACCTAGAAGCTTCTTAATCCTTTTCTCAGCAAGAGCATGAAGAGCATTAATCGTTGATGCATATTTGTCAGCACTAAATAGATCTCTAATTATGTCCCATTTATTTATCAGAAAAGTACATTGGTCATCAAGCGAGACTACATCCGCTAATGAATATTTTACGTAATTCATTAAAAGTGGGACATCAAACATATTTGATTTATCGCTAGTGTGGCCTATTTCTATTATCCATCTCAACCGATCACGGCTTATACTAAGAAGTATAGACTCATTAGAAAAAATTGTTTGCTGGTCACCAAAATTGTCAGTATTAATGCAAGAAATAATAGTAAATTTATTCTTCTTTAAATATTCTATTAAATTAGATATAGAGGATGGCTGGCCATTGTTCATTGTTATTACTCCGAAGGTGGAGGAATCAAATATTTTCCATTAGATGATATTCGATATCCTTTTGATACTAGATGTTGAAGCTCATTAAAAAATCCTGTTCCTGGAGTTGCTTTTTCTACCGGTGACCCGAGAATAAATCTCCCCCCACGTTCAATTGTTCTTTCGAGAGCTTTTACATTAGCCGCCCACTGTTCACCATTAGACATTTTTGACCAAATTTCCATTGGAACCTGGAAGCGGCGTGCTCCTAATTGATCGGCTACATTCACATAATCGGGATAACGTCCCAGAACCATGTCATTGGAATACCCCAAATTCCACGTCGATTGATTTTCTATACCTATATTTTTACTAAGTGCCGGTCCGATTTCCGAATCTAATTCCAAACTACTTACAACCGGCTTATTGTCTACCGATAGTGCAACTTGAGCATTTTCGGCAACTACTTGTGAAGCTTGTCGCGAAGATTCTAGCCCCTTCGCAATCGCAACCGATGCCGCACCCATAATAGCGCCTGTGCCAGCGCCCCATAAGAAAACGGTGCCATCCCAGAAAGTACCACCCTATAGGTAACGGTGGATGAACCGATATGGTCCTGATGAAATTAAATAGAACCGTCCCCTTTACTTCCATGAAATTAAATAGAACCGTCCCCTTTATTCCTTTCACTATTTCATCTATTTCTTTAGAGCCGTTACCCACATTTCAGTTCTGTCATTAACCTTATTAACATTTATCTGCATATTGCCCAGCTCAACTAAAAACTCATTCAGCTTTTTTCTTAATTCTTTTTTATCAAGTAAGGCTTGGTCAGCAATTGAACCTGCCCCACCCCATAACTCATTTGAAACTAAAAACTCCCACAATTTATCTTGCTGACCATTTAAAGCGTTATAAATCAGTTCCGTATAGTTATCCTCATTGCCTTTTTTTAAGACTTCGGATATCTTTTCTAATGTTTCTTTTATTTTTTGAACCATGACGCATTCTCCCTTAATACTCTGGATTAGCTCCGGATACTCTTTCAATCACTCGGCTCAGAGGGTCTTGTATAACATATTCCTTAACCATTTGAACGTCGCCATTGCCATAAATTACGGTGGCTTCTCTAACAATTATATTATCTATTCGCGTAATCCTTGCTTCTGCAACAAATCTTCCAGAGTTTGCATTGGGTAAGCCTGCTTGAATACGATAATTAGGAACTGCATCGGGGTTTGTAGGTGACCAGTGGATTCCATCCCCCTTTGCACCATCTCCAAAAACACGATATATTTTCTGATTAATATACGGACTATCTCCTTTAGAATTTACTTTGTTAGGGCTGATAATCGGCTTATTGTCTGTAGACAGTGCGGTTTGAACTCTTTCAGTAAGTGCTCTCGATGCTTGCCTAGACGATTCTACGCCCTTAGCATACGCAACTGATGCAGCACCCATAACAGCGCCCGTAGCGGCGCCCCATAACGCACCACTAGCTCCAGATTCAAGCATGTCACCGGCATCGCCTTTTCCACCAGCCCAACCAGTTACTACGCCCATCCCAAAACCTTGCATAGCCCCTGTTGTGCCGCCTATCAATGCGCCTTGCCCTATAGTCATCGACGCCAAACTTGTGACGCCCATGGCTTGTGCCATAATACCGGCTGTGAGTATTGACGCACAAGCTAAAGCGGCTCCTGCGAGCATTCCGACCGCCACACCCGCTACAACATTGCCTCCGGCATTATGGGCGGCTATTCCTCCCGCAACACCTCCTGCGATTATGGCAAGGATAATAGCCGCCAGAAACCAGAGGAAATGCCCCGTCGGATCGATGTAATTAATCGGATTGTTGCGACAGTAGCTGTAGCGATTGAGGGATTGAGGATCGAATGGAGCCTGGATTATCGTATCCGGTTGTATGAATCGTCCAAACTCCGGATCGTAGTATCTTGCGCCGTAGTAGTAGAAACCCGTGGAACTATCGAGCCTCTGGCCGGTGAAACGAATATCCGTCGAGAAAGAGCCGTTTACCTTAGATATTTCGCCGTATGGCTTATATTCGTAACAGGCAACCTGCTTGCCCGTAGAGTCGGTGATAACGTTGGATGAACCGATGTGGTCCTGATGAAAATAGTATACGCTACCAGATACGGTTTCGCAAACTCTATTCGGCCCTAAGAATACTGATTTAATAACGCTTGTGCTATTATCTGGATTTTTCGTTACCTCATAACCCGAACCTATATATACTGACTGCGTGCCGTCAGGAGCGATCTTCTTAACTCTCCCACCATCGCCATCATATACAAATGTTGTTGTCCCCTGGAATACGAGAGGTATTTGCCATATGGCGTTCTGTTTCAGCATATGAACGTAATAGGCGCAGCCTTTATCCATCGTCGTGAATTGATCTTTAGATGAATTATTATAGAAATATTCATAAGTTGCAGTAGTCGGGTTGTATCTTGCAACCCTATCATAGTCTACGCCGGATTTCAGGTTGGATAAACATTCGATTACTGATTTAGAAGTCGTGGTAGGCGCACCTATAAGATACCAACCTCGTCCTGAAGGTACGGTAAGGGCAATATTCTGCGCCTGATATGGAACGGTTCCGGTTATACTTAACGTACATCCGCTTGTGTTAGATACGTATATTTGATATCCGATACCATATTCCAATCTATTAAACTGATCAAATTTTGAGTTATTTACCCAATGGTCCCAGTCTTTTGTTGCTGGATTAAACCTGGATACCTGAGTATAATCCGTTCCAAATCTTAAAGACGATAATGCCCCTAAAACACTTGTATCTGCCGGTATCACAGGAAGCGAAAAATAGTTCATCCCTGGCTTAAGCGCTATTTGAATTGTAATGTTTCCACCTGATCCCGCGCTACTTACCTGAGTAAGCCTATTCTCATAGTCATACTGCAATACTTGGCTACCCTTCTGAGTCATATTGCCATTGGTATCATAAGTAGGCGCATATAGACTTTGTCCGTTTCTCGTGACAGTCTTAACGGCATGAGGTCTCGCGGAACCTGCGCTGGGATAACCGAGCATAAGGTCGCCTTTTTGGGTCATATTTCCTATCGGGTCATACTGATAGTTAATAGTACCGTACCCCGCACCAATGGATTTGGTAAGACGACTTAAATCGTCGTAGTCGAAGGATTGCGTATTTGTGCCTGTAGGAGAAGCATCTGTAATTGTTTTTACATTACCTATATTATCAAACCCATAGCTCAAATCTTGGAGCTTGACTGAACCGGAGTCTTGCGTAGTAAGATGAGTCAGACGCAATGTTTTAGGATCATACTGGTAGTTGGTCACCGTACCGTTACCGTAAGTCAAAGAGAGCATCTGCCCTGTCGCGCTATATGTTACACTGCCGATATAAGCCTTAGCGCCTACCACCTTATCGATTCCACCCTGCCTATTATAGGTATACGCAACCGTTTCGCTGTCGGGAGAGGTAACTGCGGTAAGCCTGCCCGGGGCATCATAACTACGAAGTGTGGTATAAGACATACTGTCTACCGTCTTCACCGTCTTTATCTCGCGGCCAAGTTTGTCATAATAAAATGAGGTCATACCAGATGCATCAGTTACTGACGTAAGACGTCCTATAGCATACGGGCCGGTTGGACTACCCGATGGATATGTATCATAGGTATAAACTACGGGAGTTCCTGAAGGATAGGTCTTCTTTATGAGACGGTTTAGACTATCATAGGTAAAAGTTATTGTTTGCTTCTTGGCGTCAGTCTGACTTTTAAGATTACCTACTTCGTCATAAAGATAGCTCCATGAACCCATGTCGGGATCATTCATGGAGATCTTTCTTCCCAGGGTATCAAATTGAATAGTAGCAGTATTCCCTACCGCATCGACGGTCTTAGTAAGATTGTCCAACGTATTATAAGTATAAGTTGTTGTATAAATGTTTCCACCGTTGAATTCTTCTACCTTTATCGTTCTCCCATAGACGTCTTTTGTAGAGCGTTTTTGATGCCCATTTTCGTCTGTAGCCGTAGTTACCAACCGCATATAATTAATAGTGCTGTATGTATTATCGGGATTGATGGTCTTAATAACCCTGCCTACCGGATCGCATTGAAAAGTTGCTTTAGGTTGAGTCAAGTCCGGCGCGACATATTTTGCCCTGTCTGCGCCAGGCGCGATTAAATACGAGAAGAATTTTGAATCAACTAGGCCGCGGTTATTATAGGTAACGATATTACTCACTATCTGTTTTGAAGCGTCTTGGGCGTCGGATTTAACCTCAACGGTCCTGCCGAACCCATCCGAAAACGTATACGTAGTTCTTATCTTATTGGCATCATCGGTATTATTATCCTCTCTCATATAGGTAGTAGTTTTTGTAGGCGTAGCACTAAGATCGTATTCATACCATATGCCAGGATGGCTTGCATCATCATAAGGACCGAATGCCTGTTTCGGCCTTCCAAAAGTGTCATATATTCTTTTAGACACCTGACCGTTAAAATCTGTGGCCGTAAGAACCTGCCCTGTCTTCGGATCGTATGTAACGCTTTGGGCCTGCGTAAGAGCGTTTGTTACAACCGCAGGATATATATGATAGGTAGAGTCGTAGGTAGTAGTCGTTGCCCTACTTTTAGCGTCTGTTACGCTCACAGTGTTACCATAGTTATCATATCCATAGGTTATTGTAACGTTAGAGGTGCTATTCGACCATTTCTCTTCCTTAGTAAGTCTCCCCATAGTCGGAGATACGCCATACCAGCTCGAATTATTATCATAGTAACGCCACCCCTCACTTACCTTGCTGCCGTTACTATCCGTAGTATAACTGTGCGAAGCTTTGCTAAGTATCCATTTATCCTGGTTATAGACATACTCTATATAAGTATACTTTTCGTCGCCTAGTATCGTCCCCCACCCGGCCGTATCGTCACCTGAATACGAGATTTTAGTGGGATTGCCATAGCTATCATATTCATAAGAGGTTTGGGTCCGCTTAAAATTATTTGGATCGCCATCATAGATATAACGATCCTGCGATTTTAAGAATGGTAAATATACACCCGTATAAGGCTCGAAACAATCCCAACAGTTATATAACCTTGAGTAAATATTGCCTGACCTATCCTTAGTTTCCTGTAAATACATTCTTCCCTTGTATTTTGGATCCTGTTTAAACCAATTGTCGACGTAATTGCCATCGGCATCAATTTCTCGCACTTGGTCAAAACCCAAAAATTCTCTGTTTGGGACATCAAACATACCATCCCAATATTGATATGTTACCGTGTATGTATGCCCCATACCATCATCACTTGTTACACTGCTTACAGTCTGCAATATTATGGGCAGGTCGCAGATGCTGTCGGGACCGTTGTTGTAGTACTTAGTCGAAGGAGTATAAGCTATAGATGTTGAACCACCAATTCCATTGCTTACTTTTTGCAGTATATCCGGGACGGAGCTTGCGTTCAAATATGTCTTTTTATAGCTGCCATTGCCTATTACAAGATCCTCCATACCATCACCATTCACATCCGAAAAGCGTCTACCCTGATCCTGGCCACTTGTTATTATCTCACCATCTGTAATATTCCATGCGTCGTTCTTCTGCCATCCGTAGCCCGTATTTATATAAGTAGCCTTATATCCATCCTGCGCAATGACCAGATCCGGCAGTCCGTCTCCATTAATATCGGTTAAAACCCTCCCGCACGGCTTACTGCTTTCATAAAAATTACCATCGGGTATATTCCAGGCGTTATCCTGGATCCAGCCTTTTCCATTATTTATATAGGTAGCCTTGGTGCCGTCCTTTGCTATCACAAGATCCGACAAGCCATCTCCGTTCAGATCTATAAGCTGAGCGCCTTGCGAAAAATCTCCGTCGGGTAGATTCATGCTTTCGGTCTTCGTCCATCCGTTTCCGTTATTCAGATAGGTAATTCTCGTCCCGTCTTTTGCGACGAGGAAATCCGCCACCCCGTCCCCGTTCACATCCGCAAAGCGTCTGCCCTGATCCGCGCCAATGCTGGCAAAAAAGCCATCGGGAACATTCCACTGGTTTGAGCTGGTCGTCTGCCAATAGGTCTTACCGTTTAGATATGTTCCGTAATTATAATCGATTCCTCCCGTCCAGTATTTATTAGCCACTACCCAGTCGGGGAAACCGTCACCGTTTACATCGACAAGGCGTCTTCCGTCATCTATATTCTTTCCCTGGGTAACCCATATAAAATTCCCATTGGGAGCATTCCATCCGGCGTCATACACCCAGCCGTTACCTGTATTTTTGTATGATTTTTCATACCACGAACCATACTGGGTCGCTATCGCTGCCATAAAGTCCGGGAGACCGTCACCGTTTACATCGACAAGGCACCTGCCCTGGTCTCTATCACCGTCTACAAAAGTACCGTCGGGAATAGTCCACGCGGAATTTTCGGTCCAGCCGTTTATGCCGGATTGATACGTAAATGTCGTCGCAGGAAGAGTCGATGTACCGTCCGCGCCATACTGGACAATGGAAGATAATAGCGACTTGCAGGTATTGGGACTTGTCGCGTACTGTAGTTGATACTTCCTGACTAAGCTGCCGCCGCATCTTACTTCTATGTCCGAGAGCCTGTATTGCGTAGCTATTTTAGCTCCCGACCTGTAACTTTCATATATATCGGTCCTGGCGGATGTTTCCAGATTAAATTTTACCGTATTCGTCGGCGTGTCGCCCGCCGTATCGTTACCGGTATAAGATATCGTATCGAGATATATTTCGCTGGAGTCTTTTACATAAGATATGGCCATGTAATTGGTATCTATGCTCGTCACCCTGTCGAGACACCATTTGAATGTCCCATAACTATTATCGACTCTGGAACTAGCCGAGGATCCGAATGTATATTTTGTCCCATTCTTATCCCATACCGTCCAATATGCGCCGTCATATTTGAACTTTAAATACGAAGGATCGTATTTAGCCCGATATTCACCGTTACCAATACTAACAAGATCGGATTGCACTCCACTAAATGTAGCAGTAAATATATCTTTAGAATTATCGTAGCTAGGGACACCTTTTCTTGTGCTTCGTTCAATAGATCCTATGCTTAAATCCCACCCAACTCCACACCAGCTGTTTCCACCGCCAGAGGTATATGTAAGACCTATTTCCGGCTGGACATTGCCCCTACCCGGACTTACAACTATAGGGACATTGACAGAAGCCCTGCCCGTAAACAGGTCTGTCTGATATATCTGTTTCGTCGTTCCGAGGGGCCCCGTTAACGAGGAGAAAGATGTCTGAGTCTGCGCGGCGCCTGTTTCCTTATCCGACCCTGAGGCCGATACCGCCGTTACCCTTGGTCTTGTCGAAGAAGATCTTTGAGCCTGGACCGGGCCATGACTTTTAGGGTTGCCTGGATCCGCGTCTGTGCCCGCGCCCTGATACACGCTGGAAGGCCGGGTCGCGGAGGCAGCAGCTACTGCCGCCTCCGCGCGACTAGTATCGATCTGTATAACCAGAACCGCAATGCATAGGAATACGCTGATAGCCTTCGACCAGATTGTCTTTAGCATCTTCCCTTCGTACGAAAAATTTATTGTTTTCATGTTAAGCTACCTTTTTATTAAGGGCTGTGGGTAAATTGGCTCTGCCGGTGCACCTATAGGTTTTTGTACGACAAATACTGCGCTCGCTCTGTAGTTTGTCCCGTATTGATTCTTAACCTCTATCTTGACATTACCTGATCCTATATCGCTCTGGGCAGGCGTCCACATATACGTATCCGTAGTAGTCCACGCCTGTTTTATGACGTTTTTAACAGTAAATTGAAACTGAAGAGTATATCCATCAGGATTGTTATATGTTGGACGAACTACTCTGGCAGTATCCGTATACACAAAAGCCCCATCGTTAGGTTTAATCGCTGTCACGTCTGGCACAAGCGGATTATAGGTAATACCAGTACTATATTGCGTGACACTCCACGATCCGGCGCCATTTTTTGCCTTAATTCCGAAATAATACGTATGATTTTGCGTAAGTGTTAAGCCGGTTGCCGTAACTTCAGGAACGGTGCCTGCCGAAGTCCAATCGCGGATAACGGTGCCGGTGCTAGAACCGTCCGTAATGCGATACTGATACTCTATAACCCCCGATTCAGCGTCATCGCCCGACCATTTGGCATGCAATTGAGTGCTAGAAGCCGTATACGGCCCATCCATAGATACCGTACCCACGCTAGGCGCGGTCGTGTCGAGATATATTTGAGCCTGGGAATTACTGTTGAGCGCGCTTATATTGTTAGCGGCATCCATGCCCCATGCGTAGAGACGCTTCAAACCGCTGCCCGTGGAAATTATGGTATAAGAGGCGGGTTTTAAGGTTAAAGTAAAACTTGCCGCGGCAGGCCGGGCCGATGTCTCGGTTATGAGCCATTTGGTAATACCGAGGGCATCGAAACCATCTATAACAACATTTACAACAGCCGAATTTGTATATCCGGCCGTGGGGCTGTCCGGGTTGCTTACGCTGAATTGAGTTATGACTGGCGCCATTGTATCTGTGTATAGACTATGGTTTGCCTGCGCTATTCTCGAATCCGCCATAAAGGTATTCCACAATAACCCGGATCTATAGTTCTCTATCATAAGAGCTATCGGTCCTAAGTTAATGCCTGTATACATAGTAGAGAATTTCTTAAGCTGATTAAATGAGTCTCTTGGACCGTATGGGCCCCAGAGCCTAAAATAGTAGTCGTTGTAGTAATGCGCTAAAGCTTGATATGCTAGGTTAGTTGAAAGACCTCCCGTCTCGAGATCTTTCATAAAAGGAAGGGTGCTTATAGCGCCATAAGGCGGTACTGTCCCATCATTAGCCGGCTCTCCGCCGTCCGGCGCTATATATTCCCTCGGAGGCGCTCCATTCATACCAAAGTAACTTCTGTCCGGTCTGAAACATGCTGAAAGCCCCCAGTCGTTCGCGCTATACGAACTAAAATTCGCGATATTGTCTATACAGAATTGTCTGTTAGCTTGTGCGGCTGTCTTGGAGTTCTCCCACCAGTTGACAGGAACGGCAAACCTGGCTCCTTGCACGTTATCCGGAATATCAGCGCCCGCCTTTTTAAAATCATACCAGCAGTGCGCGAATATATAGGTAAAGAGTGAGCCGGAATAAGAATTATAAACGTAGAAAGTCTGGTTTGCGCTTGCATAACTATTCCTGCCGCGCGGGAATCCATAGTATGCCTTTAAAAAGTCCTGGTTTGTTGGATCGGATGCTATAGCAAGTAGAGATATTAACAGCGTCTCATCGCTTGGCCTGTCCCACGTCTGCTGTATTAATCCATAGTCGGGGCTCCAGCCGTGGTAGTATTGTTCGTCGCTTGTATCCAGGAAGTAATCCCAGTTGACCGCGTTAAATATCGTATTGGCTTTTGTCTGAATATCCCCGCCGAAATATTTACCCGCTGTCAGAACGCCGGCCAATAGCAGGGCCGTATCAACTGTAGATACTTCCGCATTCATGCTTGTCTCTCTCTTGCCGTCAGGCCCTATAAAATGGAAGAAAAAACCTTCCTTGCCATAATCATCTTCATTGCCTGTCTGGCTATTCTGGATGTTTATTAACGTATCAAGAATAGCGCTTACTCTTGCCTGAGCCTGGGCAGATGTAACTGTCCAATAAGCCGAACTGCCCGACCTATTTGCCATTATGCATAATGCGGTAAGTCCGAAGCCCGTAGCTGCGGTACTAGAATAATTTGTATAGCATGTGTCCTTTACGAGGCCAACAGCTCCGGTAGTCATGAGCGCTTGATCGTAGAAGTATTTGCATGCTTTTGCTTCTGTCTCATCCATGAGAACATCAGCTGTCCTTGCAGGTTGGCCGCTGCATACTATCTTATATAGGTAAGCTTTACCGGAATTGGTTCCATTAAGTGAGTTATTGGCAACGCCTATAATAAGCTCGTCAATACCATCGTTATTGAGATCGCCTGCCGAAGCTACTGCTGAAGCAAGGCCATCGCCTGCCACTTCACCCTTAATAGTAGCTTCGACCGTGTTATCCATCAAAAGCCCGCCAAAATATAAATAGGCCTTTCCTGCCGCACTTGCGTTATTAGGACTTACTGCAATAATATCGCTATATCCATCGCCATTAAGATCTCCGGCAGATGATACTAGGCGGCCAAATCTATCATTGGCAGCCTCACCTGTCATTGTAACAATGGCGGCATTGGTCATATTCTTGCCGCCATAGTAGATATAAGCTTTACCCGCCGCGGAAGCGATAGAACTATTCTTTTCCGCTCCTGCAATAACATCATCGCAACCGTCACCGTTAAAGTCGCCTGCTGATACTGAACAGCCGAAGAGATCGCCGTTGGTTTGTCCTGTCATCACTAGATCCGCGGTATTATTAACGGAGTTTCCTCCTAAATATAAATATGCTTTGCCGGGTCTATCGGTATTGGTAGGAAGTCCAGGCGCACCTACAACAATGCCGTTATTATTGTTACCGTCAATATTCTTAGCGGAAGCTATAGAATAGCCGAAGAGATCGTTTGAAGCCGCGCCTGCCATGATGACATCGGCTGTGGTATTGATATTTTGACTGCCGAAATAAATATACGCCCTGCCAATGCCAGCACTGTTATATGGGGCGCCGACAATAATATCGTCCCGGTTATCGTTATTCATATCGCAGCAAGTTATAGAACATCCGAACATATCGCCTGCCGCCTGACCTTTCATAGTTGCGTTTGGACAGTTAGTTATCGATGGGCCGCCAAAATATACATAAACCTTGCCTGCCTTTGTACCGGCTTCACTATTATAGGGCTCACTTACAACTATGTCGTCGCAGCCGTCACCATTGATATCCCCAACCGCTATAGAATACCCAAAACAGCCTCCTGCTGTTGAACCTGTCAAAGTCAAATCCGGGTTCTTTGTAATATCCCCGCCGAAATAAATATACACCCTGCCGACATCTGTTCCTGTACTGCCGCCGGGAGCGCTGATAATAATATCATTTAGGCCGCCGCCGTTAATATTCTTCGCTGGCATGACAGAATAGCCGAACATATTATTTGAAGATAAGCCGTTAACCGATGAAACAAGGGTCGGTGTAATTATCCAAGGATTATCCGGGGGAGTAATCGTAAGGGCGGCCGCGGAACTCGTGACAGAGCCTGCGGAGTTAGCGACAGTAACCGTGTAACTTCCCGCGTCGGTAGACACGACACTCGATATAGTATAGGTAGCGCTTGTGGCGCCCGGGATACTACTTGAGCCTTTCTTCCACTGGTATGTCAAAGGAGCTGTGCCTGTAGCCACGACGCTAAAGCTCGCCTTTTGTCCCGGATTCAGGGTTATGCCCGCGGGCTGGGTAGTAATAACCGGTGCGGCGGTTACAAGCACTATAGAAGCAGAGTAGTTCTTTGACCAGTTACCGGCTGCATCCTTAAATTTGACATATACTGTCTTTTGGCCAGCACCGGTTGATAACGTCCAGGTTTTTGTTGTACTATACGCTTCGGCAGTAGACCATGTTGCATTGTCATTCGAGAACCGCATCTGGGCACCCTGCCCCATTCCGCTTCCCGTATCCCTGGCAAATAGAGTCAATGTGGTATTTACTGTATTAGTGGTGGCAGAGCCTCTATTGATCTTGATAGAGCCTGCAGGCATAGTCGTATCTAGAAGTATTGCGCTCGAATAAACGCTTGACCAATTGCCGGCCGCATCCTTAAATTTCGCGTATACTGTCTTTGTGCCATCGCCAGATGATAACGTCCATTGTTTAGTTGCCGCGTATGTTTCGGGCGTCGACCATGTTGCGTTATCATTTGAAAATTGCATTTGCGCTCCAGAACCCATACCACTTTCTAAATCTGTGGCAGAAATAGTTAAGGTTGCATTCAACGTATTGATCGTGGCGGAACCACCGTTAATTCGTATTGAGCCTGTAGGCGGGACAGCATCAAGGTTACCCCAATTACCGGTTATTGGCTTTAAATTCCCGGCCCAACCATATGTGAACGTTATGTCGGCGTTGCCGCCTGCATTGGAATTCTTCAAGAAGAAGGTAGTTGTAGCGGGATTATATAGCCCTATGGTGGTAATGCCTTTGCCGGTCCAGTCTCCTGATATAGGGATCCAGCCTTGGCCTGCGGGACCATATGTGAACGTTATGTCGGCGTTGCCGCCTGCATTGGAATTCTTCAAGAAGAAGGTAGCTGCAGCGGGATTATATAGGCCTATGGTGGTAATGCCTTTGCCGGTCCAGTCTCCTGATATAGGGATCCAGCCTTGGCCTGCGGGACCATATGTGAACGTTATGTCGGCGTTGCCGCTGGTATTGGAATTCTTCAAGAAAAAGGTAGCTGTAGCGGGATTATATAGGCCTATACTCGTAAAACCCTTACCTGTCCAGTCTCCTGATATAGGGATCCAGCCTTGGCCTGCGGGACCATATGTGAACGTTATGTCGGCGTTGCCGCTGGTATTGGAATTTCTTAAATAGAAGGTAGATGTAGCGGAGTTATACAAGCCTATTGTTTTGATACCCTTACCGGTCCAGTCTCCTGATATAGGAATAAGACCGCTTGGGTTGTATGTTAATATGGCATCTGCAACGCCGGAACTATTAGAGCTTCGAAGATAAAATTTAGATGTTTGCGGGTCGTATAGGCCTGGGGTTGATTGCGCACTAATAGCTGCTGCGGTGGTTTGAATCTGTGACAGAATAAGCGAAGAGATAAATATAGCCGCTAAAAGTTTCCTCACAACAAGCCTCTTGTTTCTGCCAAGCGTTGTTGAGTAACTAATTTGTTATAAACTTTACCTTATTTTTAAGCAAATGTCAATAGTAAATAATCAAATTTTTTGTATTCTAACAAACTTATTTGAAAATACATTAATTATAAATCCTAAATCTTACTACCTTCTACCCTCGCTTTTCAAGGATATTGGAGAATTTTATCGTAAATTAATTTCGTTTTTACATGCGGTTATTATATTCTAGCTGTTTCGCCGCGGCGTTGCCCGCGTTATCGACGGCTTTTGCTTTAATGATAATTTTAGGGGCCCGGATAATAAACTGCTTGGTCTTATACGTAACCGACCACTCTTTTCCTGCCGGCAGCAGCTTGAGGAATAAAGGCTGGCCGTTCCCGGCCGCCAGGATACCTTCTTCATTGATCTGCGAGAGAACTTTCTGGGGATTTGGCGCCTTGATCACAACAGTCCTCTTCCTTTCGTTGATAGCTATATGCAGCCGCTTTCCTCTGGCAAGCTTAACCTTGAAGAGCGACATATCCGGCATGGCAAGCCCTGCCTTCACTTCTTTCACACCCGATCCGCCATCCGTCGCCGAATAGGCCAGCGTGTAGCGGTTAGGTACCGTAACTATCCTGCGCCCGGCTCTCTTTGTGACAGGCTTTAACTCCAGCGATATCTCCGGAGCGGTGGTATCCTGAGGTACGATATTCAATGTCACGGTCTTCGCATTTTCGGTATTTCCCGCCGCATCCCGGCTGTAATACTCCACCTGATAAGTGCCGGACGCCGTAAAAGTCTTCTCCGGAGTGGTAAAGGCGACGCCGGAGAGATTATCCGTCGCGCTAAAAGCTACCTTCACAGGTAAAGATTTTATATAACCGTTTTCATCCGGCGGCGGAGTAATAATCGCGGTTGTGACGGGCGGAGTTTTATCAAGCTTTAACTCGACCGAATGCGGATCTTCATGGTTGCGGTCGTTGTCTACGGAGTAGTAATCCAAAATATAACTGCCGTCCTGGTTGATACTTATCACCGCGTGGTTTCCCGGGATAAGTTCTTCTTGAGGCTGTCCGGAAAACTGATAGACTATTTCCTGCACGCCGGAGCCGCCCTGGTTATCGTCAGCATCAAGGGTTGCGGTAATATCACTATTATGCCAGCCCGCTCCGCTTGGTTGCGGCTGGATGGCTATCCGGGTAACCGGAGGGATTGTTTCGCTGCGCGCAAAACTAAGTCTCTTTATAATTCTTATGGGGACAGACTTGGTAATGTTCGAATTGGAGACAGTTATCGCGGTCTCGCCTACCCCTTTTGCCTCGACCTTGTTTCCCGAAACGGAGGCTATGGAAGGATCGCCCGATATATAACTGGTATTGGGAAGGTTCGTAACGTTGCGCCATACGCCATCCGAATAAAGCCCCCAGGCGGCTATATATACCTGCGACCCTTCCTCTATATTACCGTTGTAATCGGCCTGGAATTCCCACCAGTCTGGCGTAACATGCAGCGATTGGAGCACAGCGGTCTGTGTAACGGTAAGGTTGATCTCATCGGAGGCCAGGTTACCTGCAGCGTCTCTGGCCATAGCGACGAGGCAGACACTTCCAACCGAATCTTTGGGAACGTAGATAAAACGCGTTGCCGGAAGCGCGTCCAGGCCTTCTTCCGCGGCGGCGGCCAGGCCCACGAAACCTTCGGTCATAATAAACCCGTCTCTTGCCTCAACCGTAACCGCTATCTCCTGACCGGGATTGACAGAGGCGCCGGCGGAAGGCTGTGTGATCTTTATTCCCGGCTCGGCAAAGAGACGCCCCGCCGGAAAAACCGATAACATCACGATGATCAATATAACGCGTTTTCTCATTATCAGCCGATATACCCTTTGTGAAAATATTCGTCGCTTGCCTTGCTATTTAGAAGAAAGACGACGCTATCCACTACTTCCTGTGTCTTGAAATTCATATGATCGTGGTTATAAGTGGTTATGGCCGCGCCATGCAAGCCTCCGAACTGGCTATGCAGGGAGACTACCAGGTCGGATCTGCCGTCAACTATATATTCATACATACTGACACCCGCTATTTTATAAGCCTTATGCATCAGCCGCAGGGAAGGATCTCCTATCAAATCAAAATCCCCGCCGGGCACTATGTAATCCCCCGCAATGGCATGAGACCACATATCGAAATAATGGCTATTGATAAATTGTAATATAAGGCTGTCTGTTGCCAGATCGGTCACCGCGCCCTTGTCAACAGGCTGTTTGAGATCCCCGGCAAGCTTTGTAAATAAATCCACAACCGCCTTATTGGGATAATTCCTCATAAAAAATAGCGTGACATCCGACAGGAATGAACCCAGATACGGGGAATCGATCGAGATCAGTTTATTTATATCGCCTTTATGAAAATTGTCATCGCGCAGGTATCTGCATGGCCCCGACCCCGTACATGACCATAGCCGCGACAATATGCCGCCCATACTATGAGCGACTATATCGGCGCGAACCATGGCGATACCGCTCTCGCGCATCACAGCCCTGGCTTTATTAAGGTACTGGCGCACGACCCACATGTTGATGGTAAAATAGTCCGCATTCGTGGCTTCATAATCGGCTATGACAGTGTAGATACCCGGGATAGCGTCATAGACTTTGTTCTCGAAATTAAGCCAGCAGAGCTGGCTCGACCATATCCCATGTATAAAAACAACGGGCGGCCTGGCGATCCTGATATCTTCCAGGAAGTTATAATGCGCCAAGGCGTCGTCACTATTTACCACTACCCTTAACATCATCGATCTTAAAGGAGCCGTCGTATCGTCAGGACCGCGCACAAAATTAACCGGCGCCTGATAAATGGCAAATGCGATGTCTCCTTTACTTGTGCTTACGGTATGCGCCTCGATGGAGTTTCCCTCCTGCTTCTCTTTCCTGTCTATGGAACGAAGAACACCGTCCTCCGACTTGTCACCCGTACCGCCTTCCAGAGAAAGCGACACCTGCGCGGAAACGCCCGTCTTTATCCGTAAAAGAAGCCTGGCCGCCCCGTCTGCCGCAACGCCTTTCATCTTTATGCCGTCAATAGAGACGAGCTTTTCGGGTGAATCGGAGATTTCAGCTCCGGAAGAAAAACTGGAACCGTCCAATATTTCCAGCATAGTAGCCGGGAAATCTATCTCTTTCGTACCATCGGCATAATCGGCTTTCTTTGCGTCCACGCCGATAGAATAACTTCCTACCTGGGATGTGCCGGTAAAAGCGCCCTCATACTTCCCGGTCTCTACTTCCGATAACGAGACTTCTTCTTTCGAACCGTCCGGCAGGGTTATTTCCGCGATAATAGTATCGGCGGATAAGATCTCGCCGCTGGTCCCGTCTTTAACCACGCAGGAAATTTTAACCTCGTCATTTATCCCGTAGGATTCCTTATCTGTCCCGCCTTCGACGATGAGCTGATTCCCAAGGCCTGCGCCGGAGAGGTTGTAAGGAACGTCCGTTACATACCGCGGGAACTCCACGTCCTGGCTGCAGCCGGGGGTTACGTATTCCTGTTCGGGATTGCCCATAACCGAACCCATCCTCCAATACTGGCCGGCATTCAACTTAAAACCTGCCCGGATATGGTAAATACCGTAAGGCACGGAGATCGTATAATAATGCCCCGGCACGTCTTCGAGAAAACTGCTTATCCCCGTCTGGTTGCCGTCGCTGTCCTCAAGGCTCGCGCATCCGGTTTTCGAAATAAGCCCCCATCCCTGGATAAACCAGCGATCGCACGTATGCGGAAGATCGATATGATAATTTACTTTATTTATTAACGAAAATCCGGTCGCGACAAAGCCCCATCCTACATTTGGTGCGGGCGGATGGGAGTCGCCGAAAGAGGATGACGCGGCCGCTATGTGATGCTCCATCCGGAACCGGTTATCCCCTAAAGAAGTAACGGAACCGGCAACTGTTAACGAAATATTGGCAGTGCAATACATCACGTCAAAATCACCGCCCATCGAATATAGATCGGTATTTTCCCAGATCGCGGCGTGAACATCGGTCCATCCGGATGCGGAGACGGTATCGTTGTAATTCATAGGAAAAGAGCCCGCCACATCATCTATGCGGTTTGTTCTCTGGAAGGTAAATACCACTATCTTTGTCTGGCCCGGATCGAGGGTGACATCCTCTTCTTTAGTCATACCGTTAAATTTGGCTTTTATGGTATGGGAACCGGATGAGATCTCGATAGGCTTACAATGAGTCCCGGTATTGTAAGCGCCGCCTGCGATAAAATTATCGCCGTCGTAAATTTCCGCGCCTTGAGAACCGTCGGAACTTACCGTGTCCACCCCGTTAGGGATGCTCGCTATCTCAATACCTTCGGGATTATGGACGTGAACGATTATATAAGACGCTTCGTCTGCCTGGGCTGACGCGGGAAACAGGAATGGAACTATAGAGAGAATGATAAGGACAGGCCAAATATTCAGAAAGGTTAATAGCTTTCGCATAGGAGTTATTTTAAGTATATAACTATCAGACTGCCGGGTCAAGCATAATTGGGTACAGGCCGCTTGTTTTCTTACACTCTGCATATCTCGCGGCGATGGCCGATATCGATAATATAGACCGTAAGGATAGAATGTTCGATGCTGTAGATTATGCGGTATGGACCGACCCGGTAAGACCACAGCCGCTTTAGCTCGAATTTAAGAGCTTTACCCTGGCGCGGATCTTTGGCGATGGCGTGGATTGCTTTTCTTATGCGGACGAAGATGACCTTCTCTCTCCGGAAAAGGTCCCTATATTCTTTTTCCGCCTGTCTGGCTAAGGCTATCTTATACAAGCCCTAATTCCTCTTCAACTTCACCAAGCGCCTTTACACTGCCCTTACGGATATCCGATTCCGCTTTCTTTATCTTCTTCACGAGCTTCTTATCGGAAAGAATATCTATAGTCTCCAGGATGCTCTCGTAATCATCGACTGACATTATCATGGCCACGGGTTTGCCTCGCCTGGTCACGATGAACCTGTCCATCTTCGAATCGATTTCATCGATGATTTGCGGTAATCTGGGCCGCAGTGTCTTCAGCGTCACGCTTTTTGTCATCTTCCCCACCTCCGTAATGAAGTATACACTAAAATGTATACTTTGTCAACGAAGCTTGCGGTAATAGATTAGCATAGAGAAGTTGCCCGACGATATTGTAGCCGACATTTAAATGTCGGCTGCGACGGAGAACTTCTTTTGGCTTTTTATGAATTAGATCTCTTCAGGTTTCGCGCTGGCGATCATATACTGCATTATCCCCTGCTGTTCATACTGAATCTTTAATTGATCATCAGTAAACCCGGCTTCTTTAAAAATACATTTAAATTCTTCCTCATCTCGATAGACCAAGTTCCAATCACCTGCCCATTCCATGTAGTAAATAGACGGATTACTGTATTTATCTCTAGCGAATGAAATCGTATTGTTTATCCATTAAATCTTTATCCGTTCGCGTAGCGATGTTTTTATTTCGATTAATCCTATATCGAGGTTATTTTTTCCCATAAACGAGATTTTTTTATTCCTTTCTATCGATCACGCGGCGGACATTGTCGATCAGTTTGGACAAGTCTATCGGCTTGGTTAAGAAACCGTCTACGCCGAGCCCCTCGACCTCGTCCTTCACATCTTTATCATATGCGGTGATCACTATAACCTTTGTCCCGGAATCGGTCTGCCGGAGGTGTTCTAATATCTGGATACCGTCGATACCGGGCATCCTGATATCGAGGAGGATAAGATCGATCCTCCTGCCCGAGTCTATGATCTCCAGGGCCTCCTTGCCGTCAAAGGCCGTAAGCATATCATAGCCCAGGGCCGCAAAGAAACCCCTTAAGCTCATCGTCGCCTCCCTCTCGTCATCGACTACCAGGATTACAGCATTCCTCTTATTCTCGCGCATTATGAATAGCCCCTTTCTTCGCACTTGGGTTAAGGTACCTGAGTATATTATATATTTGATTTTTTGTCAACATAAATTTTACCTTTGTTAAAAACAAAAAAGGGAGCGCACATCCATTACCGGCAACCGTTAAGTAAATCCGATAAGGCTGCAATTCTCCCTTTACCCTTTCGGGCAAAGCATTACACCCTACCATACTTAACGGTTAGCAAGGCCGAACCCTGCTTTATGGTAATGTACTGCTTGTATCTTATGAAAAGAACTGACTAAAATATATCACATGGCCGGCATATAGTCAATTTTCGCAAAATAACTGCAACAAATTGACCGGTTTTTGCGTCTTTATAGGTGAGGGATAAACTGCCTCTATTACCGGCAACCGTTAGATAAAAAAATAGAGGCGCTTTCCGGATGTTACCGGGAAGCGTCTCTATAAATTTCCACCCCAAAAAAACGGTGCCATCCCAGAAGGTGCCACCCTAGGATATCTTGAATTCTTTATCTATAATATTTTCGTATGGCCTTTCTTGCAATAGGTACTCTCTGTATAGTCGCTTCTGCATTGAAGGATCGGATGATAGTGCTTTATAAAGTGGATTTTCAGTAATTATATCATCTTTTTTGCCTCCAGCGTAGAAATTATAACTTGAAAAATTATACTGCGAAAGGTCGCTAACCATATGAGCCCTCAGCGGATTTCTTTCAATATATCTGCCGCATTCTAATAGATACTCGTCTTTATCTATGTATGGGCTCTTATACCTGCCCTGGAAGAGGTTACCGATAAACTTATATTGCTTCTTATAATGCTTTGCATATGCCTGTGTCATAGCTTGCATAAGACGCGGAAGCTCAATACCTCTAGATATTCTCAGTAGCAGGTGTATGTGGTTGGGCATGAGACAATAATGAAAAAGATCGAACTTAAAATCCTCCTTATATCTTCGTATTATGTCTTTATATGCCTTATAATCATCCAACGAATTGAAAACTTTATATCTATTATGCCCCCGATTTATTATATGATACACTCCACCATCTACCAGGATCCTATTAGGTCTACCCATAAAAATACCTCCTTTTTCGTCTAGTGGGGATAACGTATCCCCTCATATATAAAGACGCAAAATGAGGCTATTTTGTTGCAAATTATTTTAAAATACTTTAGCTAAGCAGAATGATGCTATGGGTGGCACCTTCTGGGATGGCACCTATTTCCACTACCTATTTCTCTTGATAATTCTCTGCGTAATCAGAATATTCTAAAAGCGTTTCTGTTGAACCTGGCAACAAATTATTCATTTGCCATTGAAGATGAATATGTCCGGATGGGTCATTTTTTCCTATTATGGCAAGGCAACAGCTTGCCAAGAATTCCAAGCCGCTTTTGTTGCCTCGTATCCATATTTCGCCAGATTTATCTTCATTATAAGTTATTTTTAGTTTCCACCCCTTTTTCAGTCCTTCTGAAAAATCTTTTATGACTTTGCCGCATTTTTTACATTTAACCAATTCATAAGCAAAGACATCTTTGCTTCCACAGGAACATTTAATATCAGACATAACACTTCACCCCTATTTTGGATACCAGCTTGCGCCGTCTGGAGACCATTCTCCCTTTCCGCCTTTTAAAGGTCCTCTGTCCCAATGCGACCCTCCACCTCTTTTTTTATGAGGTTTTTTATCCCATGTATACACATACTCGTCATCTACCCATCTTTTTCGTTTTTCATCCCACCACACATTTTTACCAGGTGGTTTCTTCTGATTATTCTTGTTCCATAAATTGTTCCACCAGTCTCTAACCCTCTGCACTATTCCCATCTTTGAAACACCGCTATCTGAATCTTGACTTCCATGAAGAGTAATTTTCGGATTGCTCACGGCAAAACCGCCTACTGTAGCTGCGCCTGTTAAAGCACCTGCACCTAATGCACCACCCGCCGTGTTATACAATATCCCGCTTCCAGGCAAGCCCCCAGGAGGTATTGTTATGCCTGGAGGAGGTGCCCAGGTTGGTCCAAGCCCTGGAGGCGGTGTCCAGACTGGTCCTTCAGAAGTGCCTATGGAAACCATTTGAAGTCCATGCGGGTCTATATAGTTGATGGGGTCATTACTGCAATAGCTGTATGTATTCTCATCGTCTATCTGTAGCGGATCTCTCTGGAGGAAGCGTCCTATCTGTGGTGAGTAACTACGTTCTCTGTAATGGTATAACCCCGTCTCAGCATCGTATTCCCTGCCTGTAAACATATAGCGATTACCGATAGCAGAGGTAGTGCTAGGTTTGCCAAAGACATCATAGGAATAGCTTTCAGCAGTTGCTCCAGTTGAGTCAGTAAGGTTAGTTACCGACCCCAACCCATCCGAATGATAATAGTAACTCTGCCCTCCTTTCTCCATCCTTATTGGCTCGTCTATACTATCACCATAGACGTATTTAGTTACGAGGTTACCTGACGCATCATATTCAGCGATTATGTCATCGCCGTCATAGGAAGGAGGCTGTCAAAGAACTGTGCTACAAGGGTGGCACCTTCTGGGATGGCACCTATTTCCTCTATATTTAGGGAGTTGAACTCACAGCTACATAAAACTTAACAGAATCTTTGTATGCTTTTAATTCTAATGCTGGCTCTAAAACAGTTATTCTAACGCTAATGTTCTTCGCATATTTCCCCTCTAATGGTATGTCAAACTTTAGCAGGGAAACCTCCTTATAGTGTGCCATATCTTTTTCAGCATATACACCACTATTGATTGAAGTTATTACCTTGGAGAATAACAACTGGTCTTTCCAGAAAAAATCTGCCTGTAGCTTTCCATCAAATCTATACTTTGATGGGATGATATTTTCCCAACTTAAAAATCCTAACTCATAAATATCAAGATGCCTGGCTATTAAAGGGTATGTTTTAGTATAACCTTTTTCGTAAAACAGAAACTCGTCCGTTATTATGGGTGTATATAAATCCTTTGGTTGTATCGTTAAGTTGACAAGGTGCCGTATACCTATTGGTAAAGGTAAAAATCCCCTTATGGCCTTTACAAGGAAAATACTAACAACAAGAACTAATAAAAAACCTATTTTCCCCCACAAAGGTAATGGAGCCTTTACAACTATCACGACTAATATAACCAAAATAAGTAATAATACGATACCCATCACCACCATATTCCCATCCTCTCTTTTTTATCACGCACCCGTCCGCATCTCTTAAAGAATAAGTTGTAAACTATATTACTTCTTCCGCTTATTTTTTACCTTTGCACTTGGTTTGGTTTCTCTCTTTTTCTTTCTTCAGTCTTTCATATTCTCTACGCAACCGTTCTGCCCAGTCTTGACAGTTGTTCTTACTCCAAGGCCAATTAGAATACTTGCCGTCTTTTACATTTTTCAAAGCTTCCCGCATAAGTTCGTCATCATAATGCTCGGTGCCATATCTATATCCTTTACCCATCGGGTCTTCTGAGAAACGTCCTTTTGGGCCGAATCCAACATTTTCCCCAGAGCCATCTTCAAAGAATCCGTGCTCGTGAGAGAGTTCCGTATTCAAGTAATCATCTGCTCTATTATCAGAAGCATTATCAAACCAAGGCTTCCCTTCCAAAGGACGCTTTCCAAAAACGAATAACCCCAATGGGTCAATATAACTTACAGGATTATTATCACAGTAAGTATAAAGATTTATACCGCCCCAATATCCAATCGGGTCAGTTTGTAAAAACCTCCCAAGCTCTGGCGAGTAAGCTCTTGCCCGATAGTGATATAATCCCGTCTCCGCATCATATTCTCTCCCCGTAAACATATACCTGTTACCCACGGCTGAAACTGTACTGGGCTTACCAAAGACATCGTAGGAGTAACTCTCAACTGTCGCCCCAGTTGAGTCTGTAAGATTTGTTACTGAACCAAGACCGTCGTAGTGATAGTAGCGGAGGTTGAAACCTCCGCTACCAGCGGTCATCATACAGACTGGCTCGTCTATGCTATCTCCATAGACGTATTTAGTTACAAGGTTACCTGAACTATCATATTCAGCAATTATGTCATCACCGTCGTAAAGATAAGTGGTGGTAACCCCATCCACCGTCTTAGAGATACGCCTGCCGAACGCATCGTAACCATAGCTTGCTGTATGGCTGGGCGTGGTAGCTGAGGTAAGTCTATTCTCATAGTCGTAACTGTATGTATTCGTGGCAGAATTTGTAAGATTACCATTAGGATCGTAGGAATAGTTTACACCGCCAACCGAGGCGTACTGGTTGAGGCTATTCGGGACATAGCTTATTACTGCGTCTCCAGTACTTGAAGTACGATTACCTGCCGCGTCATAGTCAAAAGCCACGCTTGGCAAAAAGTATCCGCCGGGATAGCTCGCTGTCTTTAACTGGTAGATATCGTCGTAGGTGTAACTGTGGACGCCTTCCGAAGCCGTCATCGTTTTACGGTTGCCTGCCTTATCGTATGTGTAGGAATACTGCGAAATATTGGCCGGTTCACCGGTCTTATGGCTGGCGATCTCTTCGAGACGATTCAGGCCGTCATAGGAGTAAGCGATCTCGGTGCTGTTAGCGTAGGTCGTCTTCGCGCGTCTCGATAAGGCGTCGTAAGAGTATCTGACTACCGGCTGGGATGAGGCGTCTTTTATCGCGCTCAACCTGTTTAGGTGGTCGTATTCGTACGTTATAAAACTTGCGTCAGGGTAGACAAACTTCGTACGATTAGAATTGGCGTCGTATTCATAGGAGACTTGCTTTGTATCCGGGTACGTTATATTGGTAACGCGATTGAGGTTGTCGTAACCGTAATGGGTCGTACCGGCCGAAGCCACGACATCGGTTAATCGCGAAGCGGTATCGTAGCCGTATGTAACTATACTCGAAGGAAGTACCCACTTCGGGGAAAACCCTTTCCCGATAAGCCTGTTGAGGGCATCGTATTCATAATAGACGATCTTTGCATCGGGCAACGTCTTATAAGTAATGTTCGAGTTAGTATCATAAATATACTCTTCTGCTGAACTATCGGCATACGTGGTTTTCGTCAGCCGGTCGAAGTCGTCGTAGGTATATACGGTAAGGTTGCCTGATGGGTCTTTAACTTCTTTTAAGTTGCCGTTCTCATCATATGCGTACTCTGTAGTATTGCCTTCGGCGTCTATCACCTTCCAGAGAAGGTCTCTCTCCTCGTAAAAATAGGTTGTGATCTTCAATTCCGCGTCACGCGCGGAAGTGCGGTTATAATTTTCGTCGTAGCCGAAGGTAGTGACGTTGCCGAGGTTATCGGTGACCGTCTCGAGCTTGTCCGCGATATTGTATCTGTAGACTGTGATCTGCCATGCCGTTCCGTTATCGTTTGTCTGCCGCTCCGCCCTTGCGACGTTACCGGTCTTGTCGTAGAAATATTTTGTAACATAGCTAAAGGGCGCAGGCGCGATCGATCTCGTAACCTGGTTAAGCGCGTTATGCTGGAAGGTAGTCGTGTAACCTTGCGGGTCTTTAATCGAAGCGACGTTGCCGGCCTGGTCATATGCGTACTCGGTCGTGTAATTAAACCTTCCCGTGCCGTAATCGCATATTATCTTATTTAAATACCACGAGTCGGGATAATAGGTGTATTTGGCCACTATACTGTTAGGGTCGGTAACGGTTTCGAGCTGGCCGTAGGTATTGTAACTTAATTCGACTATCGGCACCGCGCCGTTCACCTGCGGGTAAGTGATCTTTTTTAAGTTACCTGCCCCATCATAAGTATAAGATGTCACATTGCCCATCGGGTCGGTAACGGTCTTTATAAAATTAAAGTCCGGTTCATAAGCGAATCTTGTCAAAATATCGTTTGCCGCGTCTTCGACGTCAGGAGCGTTTATCATCTTCTCCCTGACCTCAAGGATATTGCCCTTATCGTCATAGGCATATTTGACCCAGTTACCCCTCGGATGGAAGACTTTCACACGTTCCCTGGCCGCATTGTATTCGTACCTTGTCTGGCGGCCGTTCTGTTTCTTAGCCTTGACCGTGCCATCGGGGTTCAGCACATATTCTACGACATTGCCCCTTGGGTCGGTTAATATGGTTAGGTTGGCCTGATAGGCGAAGACATATACGCCCGCGCCGTAGGTGAGACGCCATACCCGGCCGTCGTCATTGTAGACTATCGATAGATATGTCTGCCCCTTAGGATCGGTGATCGATTCTATCCTGTGCTGGCTATCGTAGGAATAGCCCGTCGTAAGGCCGGCAGGATAGCCATCGGTCCCAGGTCCGGTGTGTGTGGTCATATTGCCGGCGCCGTCATAGCCGTAGCTATTTACGCGGCCGGTATGATCTTTTATCGAAGTTACTTTGTGGCTCGAATTGTAAGTGAATTCGAAGCACCTGCCGAGAGAATCGGCGGCTTTCTTTAAGACTCCGGTCGCCGGATCGTACTCAAAATAAATCCTGTTCGAATTTCTATCGGAAACATACATAAGTTTTCCGTCCAGGCTAAAGGCCTGCCTTGAACCATGCTTATCACGGATGGTGTAGCCCGACATGTCCTTTGTAAGAGTGTCGTAACAGCCGGCAGGCGCGGCGTATGACCCGTCGGGATTTCGAAGGAATTTATCTTTGGAGCCGTCGGCGTTACGTCTTATGACATACACCTCGTTTCCGTCTGAAGTCGGCAGCAGGAATATGTTGTAGTTATGGCTCCAGCCGATGCCGAACGGGCCTTCGTATATATCGAGAGAGTTGTAGTAACGCGTTATCTCGAGATTTAGGCCGCGTGACGGGATAATAGCGTCCTGGATCCGGTAGGAGTAACAGCCGTTAGCGACGTCGACCGGATCGCCGGCCTTCGTGCAGCCCTTCTTGTTGAAATCGCCTTTTTGAGCCCCGGTAGCGCCGGCAACCCCGCCTGTAGCAGAGGCGAGCCAGCTATCGTTCCAGCATGGTAGTTCTGCGAATGAGTTGGAGGGTAAAAACAGATTGGCCGCGAAGAATACTAGCGCAATGCCGGCCGATATTTTTGAACGCGCTCTTTTCATTCTACGCCCCCGACTTATTATTTATCACTACTTCCCGTACACCGATAGCCGACGGGCCTGAATCATCCCAGAAGTTTACTATGAGTTTATGCCGGCCGTTTTCGTATTTCGCGGTATCCAGCGTATATTTAAACGTTCCGCTTGCCGTAGTTTTATAAATAAGCTGGTCGTCTAAAAAATATTCCACAAGGTATCTGTCCTTCTCAACGCCCTCCGGGTGCGGCACAAAATCGACGAAGACCTGCCCGGCTATCTCCTGCGGTTCCGCTATGGGCGCCGGCGCCCTCATTGCGGTATTAGCGGCGGCGGGAAATACCAATTTTACGTTTACCGCATTCTTAGGCAATTTTTCCGCCGCCGAGGCGAAAACGGTAAACGCGCTTACGAGAAACAGGGTCAGAACAATTCTTTTAATCATCTTCGTCCTCTTGTCTTAATAACATATTTCGCTATGCGCCGTACACGTTTCCGAATAGTTACCATTCTTACCGGCCTGGACCATTATCCTGTAATAGTCGTTAGGGACAAGGTTCCCGGAGTTATCTTTGCCGTCCCACACAAAGGCATTGGCGCCCTGAGCGCTTGCCTGATTAGTCACCAGCGCGCGCACTAAATTACCTTTGGAATTATAAATATTTATCGTGACGTCCGCAAGCTTCGAGAGATTAAACGATACGGTTGCCTGGGAAGCATTCGTGCTATAAGGATTGACATATGGGCTGAACCGTACCGGGCTTACGTTTAGATCGCTTATGACGGGCCTGCCGCCGCAGACTATGACAGAATTCTCATCGAGTGTATACCCCCAAAGGCCGAATGTGAATGATCTCATATCGACAAAGTTGCCGGATTCATCCCTGCCGTCCCAGGTAGCCTGATGGATACCGTGCGCGGTCGGCTCCTCGTACCTTATCACCTTGATGGCAGGGCCGCTGAACCTCTCACTGCGGACTTTGATATTGATCCTGGCGGCCTGGGGCAGATTATAATTCATAATACAAAACTGGTTGAGCAGCGGATTAAAATTAGAGGCAGCAAAATTTATGCTTTTCGAAATATCCTTTCCTCCTGTCCCGCGCGGGTCGTAAATTACCTGAGGCAGGCCGCTTGCGCTATCTTCAATCACGAAGTAGTACGGTCCATCATTCACGATCTGATTTGCGTTATCTCTGCCGTTCCAAACTTCGGAATGAGCCCCTGCCTGCCGGCTCTGGTTCGATATAAGAGTCCGCACCGGGGAATTTGACGGATCGTAAACCTTTATGGTGAGGACACTGCTCTTTGCCATCTGATAAATTATGCTGACCGTATCGCCCACGTAAGGATTTATACTATCTGTCGAGATATGTATGTTGGAAATGAAGAGGACGCCTACGTTCAGATAGACAGGTTCAGCATCGTTTCCGGTTTGAGCCTGGGCGCTAATCTTTATTGTATATCTACCCTCTGGAATAGCTGCGCCCTGGGCGTCTTTACCATCCCAGATATGAAGATGATCTCCAGCCGGGAACAGCTCACGATTGACCAGGGTACGAACCAAAGAATTTTGCTGATTATAAATTTCGACTGTAACATACGATATTTCGGAAATATTGTAAGAGATGGCGGTAACTTCGTCGGTACCATCGCCATCTGGTGAAAAAGGATTCGGGGCTATATTGGCAACGGTGATAAACGGCATTTTGTCGACAGTTATGTTGATAGACTTTTCCTTCTGGACACTTCCCCCGTTCACAACAAGTTTGTACTGGCCATTAGGCACTAATGCGCCGCTATCGTTACGGCCATCCCATTGTAATTCGATCTTATGGGTTGCGGAGTCGGGATAGAGAGCGCTATAAACAAGTTGTTTGACTAGATTATCCGAAGAATCGAGCACGCGTATGTTGAAGAAGCTGTGGGTTGAGACATTGAACGATATAGCCGCAATGTCATCCAGGACGCGGTTCGGGCCTGGATCCTGGAAGACCTCACCGGTCGTAAGGTCTATCCACGTCCCGCTTCCGTCGGGCGAGAACGGGTTCGGGGCGACGGTGAGGTTGGCTATGTCAGGGCCGGCGTTGGTTACTGTTACAGGCACATTGACAGTCGTAACGTTATCGGCAGCATCGACAACCACCCACTTTATAACATAGTCGCCGTTTGCGAGAGTTGTGGTATCCCAACTGTACAACACGGGTGCCTGGCCTTCGTTATCCAGAACAAGCGGAAGATAAGAACGATTTAGCATGATCCACTGCGAAGGGCTTGAACCCTGACCGTAGTATAATGTGGCGGCGCTCCAATCACCCTGCCTCCACCGGCTGTCATTTGCGAGGACCTTTATAGGAACAGTTCCTGAGATATTGCCCGCTAACGGAGCTACGACACTTGCCTGAGGGGAAGTAATATCGATATATATGGCTTGCGGAACAGTGTGGGCTGTGCTTACCCCGTCGGTGACGTCTATATAGTAGGTATATGTGCCTTCGGGTTGAGTGGCGCCCGATCCGTTCTTACCGTCCCAGACACGGGAGATAGCTCCTGTAGCACTGTGGCCTTGGAATGTCTTTACGGGTGTGCCAGAGGAGTTTTTTATCGTGATCGTGTAGTCGCAAGGGATGCCGGCAGTAGCGTTGATAGTGGCGGTATCCGCTTTTCCGTCTCCATTAGGCGAGATGATGCCTGGTGAAACATTAACGTCGGTTATAGGTATCGGCGGGACCGTATTTAACCTTACATGCATCGATGCCGTACCGATATTCCCCGCCTGATCTGTCTCTGTTATCGTTATAAGATTATCGCCTTCCAGAAGCGTAAGCTGTTTTGTCTTCGAAACACCGTCGGATGTATAACTCACGGTAAGATCGGGGACAGTAACAATAGCGCCATCCTGCGGGCTGGTTATAATCACACGCGGCGGTATGGTATCGAGTTTTATCGAATCGGAATAGGCACTCGACCAATTGCCTGCAAGGTCAGAAAACTTAACATAGACCGTCTTATTCCCGTCGCCGGACGACAACATCCACGTCTTCGTAGTGGCATATGCTTCTGGAGAGGACCAATTGACGTCATCGTTCGAAAACCGCATCTGAGAAAGCCCTGACCCGCCGGAATTATCCTGTGCCGATAGCTTCAGATTCGTCGCTGCAGTATTGGTATATTCGGCTCCGCTATTTATCACAACCTTGCCAACGGGCGCAACTGTATCCGTAACCTTCACCATCCGCACACCCTTCTTAACCCAGCCCGTTGAAGAGTCTGTCTTATCGACCGCCTTTAAATAAACGTCGTAAGTCTTGCCGGCAAAAAGGTGCTTAAAAGTCACGTCCCATTTTACGGTCATATTGGTGCTGAACTTGGTAACTTGCGTAGCGGAACAATTAAGCTTGCAATAAGAATTTTCGATAATATTGGAAGATCCCGGGGCAAAGCCTCCGACACTTGTGTCTCCCTGATCATTCAACATGTAGAGCTTATTCGCGCTATTGTCGTAGTATACGGCCGGGCAATTCCGACATTCGGTCGAAGTGTTTATTAACAGGTAGGCAAGTTTTATATTATCGCCTTTATCGCGATCCCGATACTTGGAAGAGATAATTATCTCTTGACCCGGCACGGAAGTCCCCCTTGATGGACTAAGCGTGCCAACCTTGGGCGGGAAATTTACAGCCCATGCACCCTTTTTGACCCAGCCGGTGGAAGCATTCTGTTTATCGTTTACCTTCAGATAGGCGTCATAGATCGTCCCCGAGAACGACCGTTTAAAGACCACCATCCAGGTTACGGTAATGGTATTGGCGGTTTTGGCAACCACCGTCTTAGAGCATTCGAGTTTACAATACGAATTCGATATCGTTCTGGACGAACCCGGAGTATACCCTCCTACCATAACACCCTTATCGTTTGCAAAATAAAGCTTATTGAGCTTATTGTCGTAGTAGGCCGCGAAACAATTTTGCGGGGTTGCTGTAGTATTAATAAGAAGGTGCGCAAGGCTTATATCGCTTGCGCCGTCGGGATCGGAATAGCTGGTCGTAAATGTTACACGCTGTGTCGGGGCCGACGTGCCATTATCGGGAGTAATTACACCTACTGCGGGGGAACGATTGGCGGCATATGCCGGATTGGCATAAATTATAAGGGTGGTAAATAAAAATGCAAGCGCGAAGTTTTTGATCAGGGAATTACGCGTCATATTTATTGTAAAAAAGTATACGCTTTTTTTAGCAATTGTCAATGAAAAACTGTACCATATCAGGAATTTACTCTTTAAGGATAATGTTAATGCTTTTTAGAAGCTCTTCGAGATTAATAGGTTTTACAATCACTTCTTTTACGCCCATTTTTTTGAATCTTTCTAAGATGACGGGGTCATTCCATGCCGTGATTAATATATAAGAAGTTGACGGGCTAAGTTCCTTGGCCTTTTTAAGAAAATGGTCGCCGTCCATATCCGGTAATTTATAATCGAATAATACCAGGTCCGGCTTATCGAGCTTGATAGTCTCGAGCGCCTGCGTGGTTGTCATTGTTATGCAAACCGCAAATTTGAATTCTTGTAAAAAATTGCCTAAAGAGACTAAATATTCGCCTTCATCATCCAATATGAGAATTTTTTTACTCATAATAGGCCTCCCTTAAAAACCAGGGTAAAGGTTGTCCCCTCCCCCTCCTCGCTTTCAACTTTAATTTTGGCGTTGTTTCTATCTATCATAATTTTCACCAGGGCAAGGCCAAGTCCGGTGCCTTTTCCCGGTTCTTTAGTTGTAAAAAATGGCGTGAATACCTTCTCTAAAACATTTTTCGGCATCCCATGACCATTGTCAGTAATTTTAATGATAATCTCTCCCACGTTATTCCTGTCAACGCTTACCACTATTCTACCGGTTTCATTATCGATCGCGTGAGAAGCATTCTTAATCAGGTTAAAAAGGATCTGCTTTAGCTGGCCCCTGTCCGCTATCGCGTAAACAGGATCGCACAAAATATTTTTTTCGATCTTCCCGGCATCCAGAATCATTCCATGCTTAAGAAAAACTATAGTTTCATCGATAGTTTCATTAACATTGACCTTGTCGAAAATCAGTTTCTTATCCGGTTTGGCAAACTCGGCTACCTGCTTTGTTATTTCGGCGATCCTCTGGGTGCTATCGAGACAGATCTTTGTCATCTTATCGACTTCGTCTATTATTTCTTCTTTAGTCTTATGGGCGAGTAAACCTTCTTTTGCCAATATCCTGAAAGTGTCGAGTTTTATCGTTATTATATTAAGAGGGTTGCCAATCTCGTGATTAATGCCTGTCGCAATTGTGCCAACGAGCGCCCTCTTCTCCGCGTCAGCCCTTTCGTCAAAAAGTTGAGCATTATTAAGCGAGATCGCTAAAGCGCCCGACAGGCCGGATAATGTTTCAATATCTTCTTCCGCATAATCTTCATCTGATTTTTTCTTCCCCAAGCAAAGAAGGCCTATCAATTCTTTATGTATTAAAAGGGGGATTATTAATCCGATACCTAACACTATGAATTGATCCCGTTCTTTCAAAGAGATCAGCTTGTCATCGTTTATTTTTATGATCTTGCCGGTCTCGCCTAATGCTTTGATAGTCATTGAATCATTTGCTATCTTAAAATCTTTCTCTTTAAAATCGCTGGAAGTTATAAGATCGTATTTATTCGTAAATTTATTATACAAAAAGACCGCGGCAATCGTGGGACGGATAGAGGTATTGAGAAAATCTATCGTTGACTGCGCTATGCCGGCAGTATTCAGGACCATCGTCCTTAACTCATCCATAAATTCCCTTATGAGATGCTTATAGTCGTATTTCTTTTGGAATAGATAGCGATCGGTGATTTTTATAAGAAATATCTCAAGCGGCCGGACGGTGAAGACGATAATAAGAGAGCTTATGGCAAAGCCTAACAGGTTGTTGCCGGCGCCGATAACATGCTGTAATAGAAGCGCTACTCCGACAAAGATACCGAAGACCAGCGTAAATAGCGTCGCAAAGACAAGGGTCTTCTTTATTATGACTTCGATGTCCATTAGTTGGTGACGCACGATTGCGTATGCGATTATAATGGTATATGGGGGTATTAAGATTAATCCTATTGGGGGGATAGGAATGTTATAAACCAATAAAAATGTTGTAAAGCCACCGAAAAAAGCGGGAACAAAAGCTATTAAAAAACATTTGAGTTGCTTACGTTTTAACCCACTTTCGAGACGAAATTGTTTATACGCTACATAATGAGCATACGTTATTCCTGAAAAGAAATATAATGTAAAGAAATGATAAGCTATGTTGGGAACATAATAATATTTGAAATTCAGCTTTGCTACTACATCCTTTATAAATAATGGCGTGAAATCACACAACAATAACGTACAACTAATGGCATATCCTATAAATACTATTTTTTGTGCTTTTTTATTTGTTAAGGAGTAAACAAGATGCAAGAAGAAGGCTGGAATAAAGATTGCACCGGCATGAGAGAACTTACCCCAAAATAGTGCCTCATTATGAAAATTGGCGGTAAATAATTTATACAATCCAAAACCCCAAACTACACCGCTCATTGTCCAAAAAACAAATAGCTTGCTGATAAGCCCCTTCATGTTTTTGAATAATACAAAGGCCGCTAAAACAAAACCGCATAATATGATGGCTAAGCTGGAAATGATGTAATAATTCATTAATTCTCTCTATTAGAAAATAGCTTTGTCTTTTCCATATATTTCCGATATTGGTTTCCGAATCTTTGCAATAACATTGCTTCTTCTATGTAACACCTAATTACAATGAGCGGAACAATAGTAATAAGAGCGAGACAAAATGAAAAATACGCATTCACTATTAGGGGGAAACTTAGGGCGCCGATAATGATACTGAAATAATAAGGATGCCGCATTATTTTGTAAGGCCCATTCTCTACAATGCGATGATTATTTTTTACTTGGATATGCGAGCTATAATATTGTCCTAAGCTTTTTTTTGACCAAATACGTAACAAAAAGGCTGTTAAAAACAATATGATACCTACCAACGATATTACATAATTGATATCTCTCTTAGCAATATACCGTTCGGATACAGTACTTATTACGATTACTACCAGCAATGCAATAGCTAGCGGTTGACTCCACCGAAAAATTATTTTCTCCTGCCATTCATTCTTAATATTCAGTATAAAGTCTATAATGATATAAGCACAGAGTAGAATACTAAAAATTAAAAATACCATATCACATAACAACATGATTTAATTTATCCTATGCTTACCCCCTTCGCTCAAGGGGTGGGTATTTTTTAAAATGGCACTATGGAAATACATATCATAAAACAGTAACACCAAATACATCAATGGATTCTTAAATAAGTATGTAAAATTTCTTTTAAATATTTGGGACAACGAAAAAAATCTTCTGTACGAATACCACAAGCCGTCTTCCAACTCTTTACAAGATAGTCTACTATGTTTAAATACAGCCCGAGATCCGTCGTAACAATTCCAGTCTTTAGTTATTATTTTATTTTCCTTATTCATTCTTTCAAAAAGAGGGGTCCCTGGGAAAGGTGTTAAAATATAGAAATACGCTTTGCCTGCCTTATTTTTTATCAAAAAATCAAGATTACGTATAAATACATCCTTATCATCATCTTCCATCCCGAGTATCATACTGACAAAAGGCTTTATGCCATTTCTGTTTAGCATATTTAAAAGATCAGAATATTCATTTATCTTATTAATTTTTTTTACGCTTTTTAAATTTTTATCTGATAAATTTTCTATCCCTATATATGCAGATGTACACCCACTCTTACCCGCCAATTCGACTAATTCTGGGAATTTGAGAATGGTAGTACTAAATTGCCCTATCCAGTGGATCTTTAAAGGTACCAGAGCAGCAAACAACTCCTTTGCGTAGGAAGGATTACCAATTATGTTATCATCTACAAAAAAGTAATATGTGGCTCGAAGTTGCTTTATTTCTTTTAAAATTAAACTAACAGGTTTAGTACGAAATGTGCCTTTAAAAAAAGATGCGACAGAACAAAACTCGCAATCAAAGGGACATCCTCTTGTGGCCTGAATTGGAAAAAGAGGACCTCTGGCAAATGGCGCGCTTAAATACCTTTTTAGATCAATTGATGAATAGTCAGGAATTATTGAATTTTTCAAATCAAAAAGTGTATCGCATGAGTAGATTCTTTTTAGTTTTTTGCTATATAAATCATTTATCAAATCTTCCCAAACATTTTCAGCCTCGCCAATAACTACTGCATCAGCATGTTGCAACGCTTCATCAGGTAATGCAGTAACGTGGTGGCCACCCAAGACTACCCTTACACCTTTACTTCTAAACTTATTCGCTATCTCATAGCTTCTTTTTATGTTCGAAGTTAAACCTGTGATTCCTACACAGTCAGGCTGTGCCTTAAAATCCACTTCGTCAAGATATTCGTCTATAAGCCTTATTTCAACATTTTTAGGCGTTAATGCCTTGATAAGTGGAAGCGTCAAAAAAGGCATATACGCTTTTTTGAAACGCCTTAATTTGCCTACGCCATCATAGCTTGATGGCCTTATAAGTAGTATTTTCATATTTTTTTAATGATTAGCGATACGTTTTTTCCGCCAAATCCAAAGGTGTTTATCAAAGCACAACTTATCTTATAAGACCTGGCATTATTTGGTACATAGTCTAAGTCACATTCGGGATCCGGCGTCTCATAATTAATCGTGGGTGGAATCATACTATTTTTCATCGCAAGAACAGTTGAAACCGTCTCTAGAACGCTGCAGGCACCTTGGGTATGCCCTATCATAGACTTGATCGATGTCATAGGAATATCATAAGCCTTTTTCCCGAAAACTCGTTTCATAACCTGCGTTTCAATCTTATCGTTAACGGAATCACCTATGCCATGCATCTTTACATAATTAATATCGTCTAGCTTTATACCGCTATCTTCTATAGCCATCAGGATAGCGCGCTCTGCTTCTTTTCCGTGGGGTTCGGTTGATATTATATGATATGCATCGCATGTTTCACCCCATCCGATAAACTCTGCATACATTTGGGCTTTGCGTTTTTTCGCATGATCAAGACTTTCTAAAATTATGCAACCGGCACCTTCAGCTAACACCATGCCGTCTCTATTTTTATCAAAAGGCGCAGGTGTTTTTATTATGCTCCCGTCTTTGGTTGACATAATTCGAGCAACACAATATGTTCCAAATATCGGCGCATAAAGCAATGCTTCACTTCCTACAACAATCGCAATATCAATCTTATTGTTCCGGATTAGCTCAAGTGCATGACCCATAGCAATACCACCAGAGGCACAGCCGGTTGAGAATGTCTCGCTTGGACCGTTAATTTTGAACTCAAGAGATATTTGAGAAGATGATGCGTTAGGGAAGGTCGAAGCTGCCGTAAAAGGATTGAGTCTTTTATACCCCTTTGACCGGAATATTTCGTATTGCGTGAATACCCAACCCTGACCGGCTGTAGCAGTGCCTGTAATAACTCCAATACGCTTAGAATCTTCCTCTTTTATGTTTAAGCCGGAATCTTTAACCGCCATCTTCGCTACCGAAACTGCGAATTGAACAAACCTATCCATCCTTCTTGCCTGTTTAAGATCAAGGAATTTTTCCGGGTTAAAGTCGGTAATCTCCCCGGCAACTTTTGTCGGGAATTGTTTCGTATCAAAACTGGTTATTTTTTTAATACCACTCTTACCAGCTTTAAGAGCATCCCAAAATTCATCTATACCAATACTATTGGAAGCAATAGCACCCACACCTGTTATAACAACTCGTTTCTTCATGCTAAAATACCTCTCCGCATACCGTCTCTACACCTTATTTTTTAACCAACCCATGCATAAGACATTCTTTTGCAACAAAATCCACAAGCTTCCTGCTCGATAATCTTGTATATCTTGAGATAATCCATGACTTCGTTAAAAACCGTCATGCTTTCTTCCATAAAAGCATGCTATCATATGTTATTACCCTTTAACAATGTCTATTGAGCCAATTAATAACATATGTAAATCGGATAAATTATAATTATACCCTACTTTTTGAGGAAAAACAAGCTAACCCGGTATAAAAATGCCACAAGGGGTTGTGGAAATGAACGTATAGTGTCCTTTTAAACTATCTACTTGGATAAGCCTTGACAAATACTACCTAGATATAGCTATGTCAATTTCAAAAATGCCACAAGGGGTTTGTGGCGTTTTTGCATGACTCGTTATATCTGCGTCACCACGATATTACATCGGAGGTTCGGATCACACCTTGCAAATGTCCATGCTGGCCGGTTTTTTTGTCAAGTTCCCAGGCCTTTTTGACGCGGATGTATTCTTTGACATCTTTGGCATGAGCAGACCTGTGGTTTTTGTCCTTATGCTGGGTGTGGTATTTGATTATTTCATCCATAAAAGCGATACCGGCATCGTAGTCGTGAAGGTAGTCGTAGAGGTGGATTAGGTTATCTATAAGTACATCGCTTCCCCCTGTAATATAACCTTTTGGTGGAAGTAATTTCGCATATTTCGATTTTGTTTTTATATAATCTATATATTCATAAATGGGTTTTTTATTTTTAGTGTCACGAGCTTTTATAAGCGCCAAAAGTTCGAGGCGTTCCTTACCAAGCTCGTCGTTTCCTGTAAATATATTATCATTGGGAGTTTGAGCCTTAAAAGTTTTTAACTTATCGTTCACCATTTCTAGAGCTTGCTCAAATTTCCCTTGTCGCTTATAAATTTCTTCGATAGACCACTTAGCCGTAGATACTTCATGGTCATAATTAAGCAAGGAAGGATCCATGGCCGCTTTATACTTCGCGAGTGCCTCGTCATATAAGCCTTGTTTTGCATAAAGACGCCCTTCCCGCTCAAGATTTGTTCTTTTTATAATTTTTTGAGTGGCATTATCAATTCTAGATGGTAATGTTTCTTCACAAAATAAGCTGGAAGATGACAATACTGTTATCACTATAACAGATAGAATCCTTGCTAGCATATATCACACCCTGGAAGTCGGACAACATATACGCCTCTTGCATAGTCCATATACAAAAGACCTTCCGATATTTTTTTCGTTAAAAACTTGTCTAGATTATAACTATCTTCACTTGCTATTATTAAATCCGCCACAAAACTCGCCACTGTATTATTCCATGTATCGGGCGGGTTTTTAGCATCTAAGGCATCACGTCTCATGTAGTCAAAGTGAGTTGCACCAACAATCTCTATGTTATAAGTGTTTTTGCCGCAGAGATTCGTCCTCTGCCCGGCTATGCCGACTTCATAAAGCATGTCTTTTGTACCCCAAACGTTAACTATAAGGTCGGTCTTTGATTGCGCCAGGAATGGAAATGTCATTTCGTCCAATCCGGTTACGTTCAGTATTTCTTTAATAATTTCTTTTGCGGAATTTGAAATAACCGTACTTGTAGAATCATACGTACGAACATATTCTACAAACTGGTTTATAAGCTGCTGTCCGATATTCAGTTTTTCCAGAACAAACCTGACAGCGTCTGCCTTTCTGTTGGAGACATAATTAGTAAGGTCGCACAGAATAGGGATTAGGTCTTTCTTTATATACGCTGTTGCAGCACCTAACCCTACCAGCGTCTTAACATTATACACCGACGAGGACATAGCTTCAACTAAAGGCATGAGACCACCAGAATATCCCATTGCCACTATAGGCCTGTTCCATTCCGAGGGATGCGCGACAAAGTACGCGACTAAATCAGCCCGGGCTTTTTCGGTAAGGCTATCTTTATACACCCCTTGCGACTCCGCTACCCATTTAATGACATCGAGGACTGTATTAAAGTCCGACGATTCTGTCATTCCTTTATAAAGTATTACCGGGATAATGTCGCTAATCGATATATCACCATTGCCACGATTTACCATATCTTGCTCTAAGTTTTTTATATATTGAGGTGGCGTATTTGGATCGATTTCAGTATTACATATACCATTCGCCAGGGTATACAGGAATTTATTTGACTCACCAAATAGTGAGCCGGCGGAAATGGCGGCAACTTTTTGAGTTATCGATTCCACAAAGTCCTGATTTATCTTGGCTATATAGATATTCGCAAAAGATATTATCGCGTTCAGAACGGTAAAATTGAATTCCGGCACAGTCTGAACGGACATCGTACTCAAATCTATAGTTTTGCCGGTAGTCTCCGGGTCTATCGTTACAATCTCCTCGCCGTCCGCGTTCTGTATTTCAATATGCCGGGCCGAGCCGTCATCTATTTCGGCCCATATGTTATAGCCTGTCTCCATACTTCCCGATACAGTGCCGCTTCTTAATTTAAGCCCGTCTTCGGGCGTCCAGGCAAATGGACCTGTGCATGTGACACCATTCTCTTCTACCGATATCAGGTCGCCGTTTTCATCCATGTATAGCGCCGCATTATCATTTAAGGTTATCTTTTGGGCAACCTTACCGTTTAGGAATATTGTCTCAACAGGCAACTCTTCCACGCCGCCTTGGGCCGCCACAGTTTCGATAGTTTGCCTTGTAAATAATGAATTAAGAGCGCTATTCATGGCCGCAAGCGGACCTGAGTCGGTTACAAGTTCTATAAAAGTCTTCGCCCCGCCAAAGAAGCCCGTAACTAAATCACCTGTCGTCTTGAAAGCGGAAGGAACTATTTTACTAAGAATACTGAACGCCCCTTCAAAAACACCTCCGGCATCAAGTATATTTTCGATGGCACCCATTAATCCCGCGGACTTTAAGGCAGAGAATGCGGGGTTTATGTTTTCAAGTAAATCCACGTCTACCGAAACTATCGTGCTATTGAAAGCATCTTTTACAAAATTGGACAGGTCGAATTGCGAAAGAAAACTATTCTTTATAAATGACGATGAGATCGCCGTGCCTGCCGACGCCAGATACGAACTCAGGGCGGGAGACACGCCTAATAATTCTCCCGCTTGCTTTATACTAAAAGAGATAACTTCGGCCGTAACTTTTGATGTTATCTGGGTTTGAAAGGCCATGGCAAGAGCCTCAATCTGTGTCGGAAGGTTTTCGCCATCTACTATACCGTTTATGCCGGCATTTATCAAAGTATCCATGCCAAACGGTATTACGGAGGCTTAATAGGCATAGAGACACCAGTACCCAAATTCTAACAAGACGGTATTATCGATTTTTTATAAGGTTTGAATTTACTACTTGGGAAGTGTTACAAGATTGGAATTATCTGAATGGTAAGCGGGTTTTTCTCGTCTAATAAGCCTGACCTTCTCCTCAAAGCGATCCTTCTTATAGAAACCAGTTACATCCTTCGCAACCATCGCTTTATAAGCTTGGCACGATCTAATAGATCTAAAACCTAAGGCCTTTTTAACTTCTTCGGCGCTGGAGCCGTCACGAAACATTTTGAGAGCCCTCGCATGCCTTGAAATGCATGGTTTAATCTTCCTGTCGCCCTTATATTTCCAAAATATATCATACATACTACATAGAGCAAGAGGACCTCCCCATTCATTCATAAATAACTTATCGGTAGGCTCCTTGGCTTTCTTCAAGAATACAGGCCTGGATTTGGTAAGATATCGCTCGACGGCCTTATATGTTTTATCATCCAATTTCAAGGTGCGACGTCTTGGCCCTGGCACATAAAGCACTTTCTTATTCAAATCTATATCTTGCACTTTTAGATCCATATGCTCATTGGGTTTTAACGCGGTAAGGTGCCACAATCGTATTATCACAGCATCTCGCATGCCTACGTATGTATACGGATCAGGTCTAGATGCGAACTCTTCTATAGCTTCATCTGTCGGCCGATACCAATTTATGCGAGGAGGGACGTCCGGAATCTTTATATCTACAGCCGGATCTGACGAAAGATACCTGCTCTCCGCAAGAAAATTGAAATATGTCTTTAAAGCACGCAACCTCAAAGCCACCTCTTGTTCGGTTAATTTTCTATTCTCGATGGTAATATACTCGTTTAAAACATAATTTTTGCACCTTCCGATATCGGCAGGGGTGATCTTTTTCATATCATCGCTCTTTAAATACTTGGCAAAGAATATGATCGCCTTCAAAGCGTTGTGAATCATGTTCGGGGATAACTCGTCTTTTACGAGTTTCTCTTTAAACTCCTTGAACAAAGGTATCTTTGCCACGTATCTTTCCTCTTCCGCCCTTATTTCATTTCTGGCAAGAGTTGTATAGGTACCGACGGTTCTGTATTTTACGCCCAAGATCTTATGGATGTCCTCGAGTTTCATTCCCCTTTTTCGCATATGGTTGGCCGTAGCCGGCCGCATAAGATACGGATATATGCGCTTCTCGCGCGGAGCATATCTGTTATATCTAGAGAATATATTATTCAGCGTTGACTCAAAGAACGCCGTCCCGAGCCTGCTTACGAAAAGTAAGTCTGTCGGGGCTTTAAGCCACTTGACTATATGATAACGATCCTTCGTAATATACTTATTCAGTATTTCAAAGATAGGATCGGGCATCGGTATCGCGAGCTCTTTCGATCCTTTTATAGGATATACGCATCTATTCTCTATGTCCACCTGGTCTACCGTAAGTGGCCCCACTTCCTTATTCTTTAACGGCATGATCGACATTAGTGCGATTACCGCCTTATCGGACGAGCCCTGAGGCGAGCTTGCGTCGACTTTATTTATAAGCTCACGGACTTCTTTCTCTGTAGGCAGCCACGGTGGCAGTTGCGGTTTTGTCTTCGGGAACTCAAGACCGCACATGGGGTCCTTCGATATATATTTCTTCTCCATCAAAAACGCAAAATATTTCTTTAGCCCTTCGAACCTCGCTACGATGGTTGAAAGATGATAATGCCCGCCAGTACGCGTAATGTATTCTGTCATAAGATATTTTTTGAATCGATCAAGGTCTTCGCATGTTATCTTCTCCATGCGGTCTGACCCATACCAGTCTTCCAGCATAAAGCATATACTTATCGTGTTGGTCATAGTTATAAGCTTGTGTTCCTTTAATAACTTCTGCTTAAATTCGTCCAACAGCGGCAGCACGTCTAGCACTCCTCTCCCTTGGATGATATTTATCTTGTATGTCTTTAATATCGTTGGCTGTCAGGCGAGTATAGCGATTGGTCGAGGTCAGTCGCCTGTGGCCCAACAGAACCTGAATATCCCTTATCCTTGCCCCGCCTTTCAGCATATGGACGGCGCAGGCATGCCTCATCAAGTGAGGATGTATCCTCTTATCTCCCCGGTATTTTGCGAATATATCGTCTATGGTAGTCTTCTTGAAGGGACCACCGTATATAGTTATAAACAATCTATCGGTCATCGTGGGGGTTTTTGCTCCTTTCAAAAGCCGGGGGCGCGATATCGAAAGATATTTCTCCAAAATTTGATGCGTAGAATCCGTTATCGGTATGCCGCACTCATACCCGCCTTTTTCTCTTTTCGGATAAATGTATCTATCCTTCATATCGATATCCTGAATGCATAGTCGTCCAAGTTCTTGGTTTCGTAGCGGACAGGTATAGGCAAGCTCAAATAAGAGCCTGTCCCTTATCCCCCAGTAAGTATTCGTATCCGGCTTTTGCAACAGCTCCTGCACATCTTTTTCGCTCGGTATATAATCCGGAAAATGCGGATTCTTCTTCGGGAATTCCAAGTCAAGCGTCGGATCGAAAAATATATGTCTTCTCTGCGCCAAAAATTTGAAGTATTTCATCAAAGAACATAGTATGGATATGACATATTCGACGCATATCTTCTTGCCTTTATTTTTGCCTTTCTCGGTAATATGCTCCAGCATGATGTATATTTTGAATTTTTTGATATCTTTACTCGAGACCTTTCTCATATCGAAAGACTTGTAGTATTTCGCGAAAAAATTAACGTGCCTTACCATATTCTCGATCGTGCACTGACGAAGGCCTTCCTTTTCGAGCCCGTCCTTAAACTCATTCAATAGCGGGAGCATATACTATTCCCCTTTCCCTGGGATGGGTCTTCTCCAAGACCTTGCGCAACTTCGTGGCCTTGACGTCGATGTAAATCTGGGTTGTATCCAATGACTTGTGACGGAGTAGTTCCTGAATGCACCTTATATCAGCGCCGTTATCATATAAATGAGTTCCGCACGTATGCCTTAAAGTATGAGCGTCTGTTTTCCGATTAATCTTGGCGATTGCGGCGTATTTCTGGACTATATGCGCCGGCATGCCGTCACTTAAGGGCTTGCCGTTCTTGGACAGAAACAGCGTCTCTTCCAAATCGTTTTTAAGGAGCTTCGGCCTGGCATTTCTTATATATTCGTCTATATACAATGCTGCGATCCTTCCGATAGGTACTGTCTGATCTCCTCCCTGATCTCCTCCGCCTTTCGGAAACCGGATCCTTACGAGTCTATTCTCGAGGTCAGCGTCTTTTACCGTAAGCATCCTCGATTCGGTATTCCTTATGCCGCAGGAATAATACAGCTCCAGTAACGCCTTATCCCGTAACCCCAAAGGAGTTTCGGGGTTGGGGGCGTTTAAGAGCCTTAACATCTCCTTCTTGGACAATACCTCCCTGACGCGCTTTCTCGGAGGGGTTCTTAGCTTGATGTGGCTCGTGGGATCGTATAGATAGTTTTTCTCTCTTACCAAAAATCTGAAGAAGTGCATTATCGCCACAATCTTATGGATCTGCGTTATCATCGACAGGTTCTTTTTGTCCGGGCGCTTGCGCTTAACAGTGGATAGATACAGCTGATATTTGGATATTACCTCCGGCGTAACCTCGGACAACTTCTCTATCGATTTTTCCTTTATATACTGCAGAAATTCTTTCATATAGGTGACGTATTGATGGATGCTGCCATCGGCGTAGCCTTGCAGCTTAAAATACAGCTTAAAATCCGCCAGTTCTTTTATGCCTAACTCTTTAACGTGATTTTCCATCAAAAGCTCAAAAGGTTAATGTCTACTTCTCTATCTTACCTGTATATAGCTACTTACGAACGCCAGACCTTTTGACCTGATTTTCAAAAGGTTTCAAAAGCTCTGGTATAACGTTCCTGTCCGGCCCCGAGAGGCTATATTGCATCGTCTTGCCGTTGGATCCTGCCACAAGCTCGATCCTGCCCGATTCGGCCAACTCATCTGTCACGGAACGCGCCCTGTAATCGGATAGGTGCGAGAATGCGGCCAGCTCTTTAATAGTGAACGCAATGCCCTCTTTTGACGCGTTATGGACGCCTGATTTCTCGGCAATGAGGTCCTCGATATCCCTTAAGGCCTTTTCTGCCTCTTCCGAAAGAGGTTGCGCCGACTTAAGCATCCCGGCCATAACGTCGTTTGCGATCTCGATATCGGTCGGGTCCACCTCTATATATTCCTCTTCCGAATCCTCTATGCGCTTAATCTCCTTATGACACTGTCTTAAGAGGCATATCGCCTTAATAAGACTTAAGTACTTCGGTTGCATGCTCCGGGCATCCGGCAGACCATCCGCGCCTTCAAGGTCCTTAGCGTAGGGATTAACGACTTTTAAGGATTTAAGAAGCCTTTGCGCGTTACGGTGCTTGCGCCTTATCGCTTCGCCCTTTTTATCCTTCAATATCCCCTGAAGAGTATCGTCCTCACGTTGCTTTGAGAGAATCTTCTTCGTCTGATCCCTGGATTCGTCCACTTTCAGTACGATAAATCGGGCAGATAAATTTTTAATGAGTTTCGTATCGGATACGCTCGCCAAAACCGACACCGGCCCTTTTACCTTATAATCGTGGCTCCTAAGCTTGCCCGTTTCGGGGCTTTTATGCGTAACCGAATACGACAGGCCCTTATTTTGAAGACTGGTAAGGATAGCGTTAAGTTCCTTAAGCGACCCCTCGTCGTCTATCGCAAGGATCCTGTGCTGAAGCGAGAGCTCATCCCTGTAAAAGAGCACCTGAGGCGAAAGTTTCGTGAAGCGTTCGATATCGGCCTCCGGCACCGTATCAAGAAGCGCATCCTTTAAAGCATCCTTGCCCGATACGTTAGACCCGCAAAGAATGACTGAGAGCGGATGATCGAGCTTTCGGGAAATAAGCGTAAAATAGCCTGTGAGAATATTCGTCTCTTCGCCCACGATCCCGAGACCGGCGTAGTCTTTCAATATTTCGGATACGATATCGTCACTCCTTAAGAACGTCATCGCCTCGTCTTTCTCGTGAGGCGGCATCTCCTGAAACTTCTCCTTCTTCTCTAATATTATTTTTGCCTGCCTATCCTCCAGGTCCTCGGTTATCTTCAATATATCCTGAAAAAGAAAACCCTGATCGAGCCTGATAAGCTTCCTTGCCATCATTACGAAATTACGCCTCTGCCGCTCGGCGTATAGATCGATCGTATCGAGATGCCACAGGTTCTGATGCGTGGCTTTAAGATTTACCCTTAAGGCATCGAGCCTGAAGGGATCCAGTCTCCTTATCCTGTAACGCCTGTCCTCAAACTCGTAGAATATCTCCTCGCCCCTTTCCTCTATAATGGGCTCGGCCGGGTTAATCTCCGGCTCTTTTACCAGACTTAAACAATAGTCCTTCTTAAGGCCTTCCAGCATAAGCCGGGGAAGCGACTTCGGATCGATATCGATATAGCCCACGGCGATGCCTTGAGACTTAATCTTCTTGGAAAACCGCTGAAGATTATTACCGGAAACAAGAAGCGTTACCGATTTCGTCTGAAACTTCTCGAAAAGCTTGAGATGGACATCGGTAATAGCCTCCCCTATTACCGATGCCGTCTCGCGCAACCCTATCGTATATAGTAGAAGCGCGTTCAGGATCGAATCCGTAAGATATATCTCTTTGGATGCCTTAAGCGCTTCCATATTAAACAGGGCTTCGTTCCCGGGCAGAAACTTCTCCTTGTTATCCGCTAAGCTTATACCCATGACGCTCGCGTAAGTCTTGCCCTCGCTTCTTATCGGAACTACGAGCGAATCAGGGAGCGTCTCGTTTAAGTCCTCACCGAGTATCCCCAGCCGTTTAAGCTTGTTCAGCGTCTCGGGATCGTCCGGAACGGCGCTTGCAAGACCCCCGGTGAATCCCAACTTAAACTGTATACACGTCTCCTGATTACTAAGACCCGTCTTCTTTAAATATTCATGGGCCCTTTGCTCGTCAAACAGGCGTGTGTGATAATAGTGAATGATGCGACCTAAAAGCTCCCTGTCTTCGTATTTCATTTCTGGCCTTCCTCTTTCTTGCCGGCGGTCTTATTCTTCGACCACCCTGACTTCCACCTTATAACGGCGTCGCTTACAATGCCGTCTATTTCCTGCTGAATCGTAGCCGGATCGAGGACCTTGTAAAGCTCCGCCTTATTAAGGATGCGGAAGTTTTTTATGCCCTTGGCTTTTGCCTCGAGCATAAGGTCGTTGCGGCTCTTATTGGCGAGTACCGGAGAAACCGCCTCCGCGATCTTGCGATCCTCGGCGGTCTTTTTCGCTTTCTTGTTCTTAATCGAGCCATTCTTGCCGTAATGCTTCTCATGAATATCCATGAGAATTTTTCTCGACTCTTTCTTGGTCATTCGATATCACCCCCTTAACTTGGGGCAAGGTTACCGTATCTTGCGGGGATTGCAAGGAGTTTCTGCGAGGTTTTAGAAGTCGATCCTTATGCCAGCTTTTGCACCGGCACCTGTCCTTTTGTCGGATTCTGCGAAGCCGTAACCTTCGATAAACGGCGTAACGGTAATTCCCCTTTTGTCCTCCCTCCTAATCAAACTGACACGGGAACCCGCCTCGGCCACGATCTGGGTTACCTCTCTTTTGGTAGGCATGAAATATGCTCTGTAGATTGTTAAACCGATAAAACCGACTCCTAAGATACCTAAGGTGTACCTTAAGGTCTTGACCCACGGAAGCATCTGAGCGAAGCTTCCGAAAAACTTGAATATGTCGAACTTTTCAGCGTCTGCCATCTTTAACCTCTGAAGCTTCCAGGATCCTCTTTATGATATCCATGTCCCTGACAAGGTCCTTTCTTATCAGGTCGTTAATTTTCAGCTTAAAAAGCATGCCCTTGTGATCCTTTATGGTAAAAGCAATCTTCTTGTACGCATGGACATCCATCTCCAAGACGATTTTAACGCTCTTCTCTTCCATCAAACTTTCCCTTTATGTCGCAGCGAAGATCCTCTATCGCCCTTACGATGCGATCGTTCTCGCGCTCAACAAACTTGCATTGGACGTCGAACTCCGCCTTTGAGACGAACTGCGTCCTCGGCGCGTGGATCTCGGCATTCGAGATATGATGAAATATCTTCTCATCCAGTTTCGAGATCTGCATCGTGATATTGCCGAGCATGAATATTGCGATCGTGACAAGGATGGGAGTAATAAATCTCGTCCACCTGCCGTTTAATCTTCTAGCACTCCGCATAATTATCACTCCCATTTGTCAGCTTAAAACGCATTCCTTACGGGGCGGACGTAATAATTGCTGTCCTGACCCGTATTAAATCTGTAACCGTCCGCAAAAGATATGCACCAGACCAACCAGCCGTTAGTCGAGAGAGCTGAACTAGACCAGAATCCCTCCCACGGAGTATTCGGGAAGAAGACCGTGTTTATCGAAGGGTTAGCCCTCCCGAAGTCGATGAGAGTTTGTATTTCATTGATATTCGGAGCCCTCCAGTCGGAATGCCCCGCGTAAACAAGGCTCTCGCAGTTATTGAGGGCGCTCTCCCAGTTCATGACGGCATTAAAAGGCGCTCCCAACGCCGAGACTTCTTTTACCCACATAAGCCCGGTGATCTTATCGGTTATGGTACCGTCCTGATTATCTACAAACCTGTCGTTGTATTTCGGGAGGCCTTTCTGATAATAGCCGTCGTCATACTGATGATTAGAGTATGTCTGCCCCGTCTTCAGGACGCCTCTTATAAATTTTACTATTCGGAAAAACAGCATAATAAAATTTCCCCTTTCTCACTCTTCGTAACTGACTACTAGCTTTCCCGATGCGGTACTGACCCTAGTCGCCTTGAAATTCTTTATTTCGTAGATAGACTCAAGCGCGAAAATATCGCCTTCCGTGGCAAGATGCCCGGACGCGGATGTGGGGTTTCCACCGTCTACCCTGTAGCGTATATTCCCGCCTTCAACCGTAATCATGGCCCTGGAGGCCTGCCGGCCCTGCGCCGGGGCATAGATGGAAGCCGTGAGAACCTTAACCGTGTCATCTACCGTGACCTCCTCAAAACCGATAACTTCTTTACCCATAACCTTTTCTCCTTTCGTTTTTTATACTATTGCCGTAACTTTATACTGCGCCTCGACCAAATATTTCTTCACCTTTGCCGATCCCACGAACGGCTCTTTTTCAAGGACCTGCTTTAATACGAACTCGCGCGAAAACCCTTTATTCTCTTTTTCGCCCGGCACCACAACGTCTTTAAAGAGATTGATTACGTCTTCGGGCCCGCACTCGAAAGATACGGTTTTCTCCGCCACAACGAAACTGTCGCCCGCGGGCGCGGGTTTCGGATCAACGTACTTGCAGTTAGGGCATACGAGCTCGCTGCCTGTTTTTACGAGCTTAATCTTTTCTTCGCACCTGGGGCATTCCATCATATTAACCTCCGATAAGCGGTATCGCTTCGTATTCTATTTTTACCTTGTACTGTTTTACGGCCCTTCCTCCGATATAAGGATGCCTCTCTAACTTTTGAGCCGGGCAGATCAGGATATTCTTATCCTTATCCGTCTCCTGAATTTCAAGCCTTGTTTCCGGGCTAGCGATAAACTCTATACGCCGCATTGAACAAGCACCTTCGCGTTTTTGTAATATTCTTTTCCGATCCAGACCTCGAGATCGGACAGGTCCCTGTATGCCATGATGTTTTTTAAGGGCAATGTCACCCCTATAACCCAGTACTGCTTATGTTCGGGAGGCGCCGGCAAATGCGTTGCCTTGGCATCCGGATACTTGGCAAACATTAGAGCCGTATCGAACGAGGCCGTCATCGCCACAAAATGAAACTTCTCCTCGTATGCGGGATTGAATACCCCGGCGTTACCCCTGTATACGGTCACCTCTTCGTTAAGCGCCTTCTCGAACTCACGCATATCGAATAACTCGGCCCTCTTATCCTTTGTCTTTAAGATGACCTCGAGATAGAACCGCGCCTTTGAAAGGGCCCTGAACCGCCAGTCCATGAGTAGCGTCAGCACCAGATCCGGCTTTGTCCTGTTGTGCCACATAAACCACGCCTTATATTCCATGACGATATCTTCTTCCGTTAGCCCTAGAGCTTTTACGACATCCCAAAAGGATGACTTCTCATTCATAATAAACCTCAAGCTCATAGCGGGCCCGCACAGTGTAGGATTTAACGGCCCTGCCGTTTAAAATAGGAACGAGAGGCAAGGTTTCTATAACCTCGCAACTCTGCCGTGACGGATCCTTCATATCTATAACCTTCACATACATGATCGAGTCCGGCTTCGGATTAAGCTCTATTATGCCCTTTGAAAGAATCATCCCATCCTCTTCTTTGAACTCGCTCGGATACACGAAACCGCAACCCTTACAGACTAATTTCGTCCCCTCAATGTAAAGCTTTGTCGGATCTCCGAACTTAGAGCACTCCGGGCATACAGGAATCATCTTGCCACCTTTACCGCGGGCCCTGACTCGTAGACGGTCTTGGGCCCCGTTATCGCTTCCGAAACATGAATACCCCCGGTATAGTAATTCGACTGTATTCTTTCAAGTTCCGAAGCCGGCATCTCGCCTGACGCGTAAGGAAATAGGTACGGATGCAGGTCCTCGAGAGGCCTTGTGTCCTCATATCGGGTTCCGGGTATAGGCGTAAAAAATAACGGCACAGGTGTAACGCCGTGATCCTCTACAAAATTGATCGTCCTATAAATATCCTTAATAGTCTGGCCCGGGATACCGCATAAGACATAGCTTGTAATCTCAAAATTCTTAATCCTGCGAAGTTTCCATACTGCAAGCGCCCACCTCATCGCCGAAACGGCCCTCTTATTGTTTTCCAGTATATTTTCATTGATCGTCTCGATAGGAAGCTGGATCCTGACAAATCCCGCCTCGGCCATGAGCTCGAGTATGCCTTGCGTTATATAAAGAGGATTAAGCCCTCCGTAAGAATGAAGCTCGGCCCGCCACGGCTTCTTTATAAGCTCTTCCAGGATTATCTTAAAATGCGTCTCGTAGTCGGCCAGGAGGTGAGAATCGATGAATCTGAAGGACTTGATGCCGTAATGGTACTTTTCCTCGATATCCGAAACCACATCATAAGAATCTTTAAACTTCATGGTACTGCCTTCAAGCTTAGGCACCGCGCACCATGCGCATGAGAAAGGACACCCCACGGAGGTAAGTATCGGAAACATCCGCGGGATAGCCCTGTATAACCCGATATCGATATTCTGAAACCTCTTCATATCGCACGGATCCGAAACCACTATATCCGCGCACGGAAAGTTCTCTCTCGCATGACTCGGGCAAAGCGTCGGATAGTTACCGCCCAGTTTTATTTTGATTAAAGGGTTAAAGTCTCTTGTGGCATCGTAGACAAACTTGACCCCTTCCCAGTAGAAAGTGAAAAGGCACGACACCCATACCTCATCCGGCTTGTAGGCCTTAAGGTAATCGATATAGTGCCTTTCACTTGCGCCGGCATAATATATTCGCTTCTGAAGGTGCTCCTCCAGGTAATTACCGGCCCTTGCGACCCTTTCCACCTTTACATCTTCCCATCCGTCAAGTCCCCTCCTTCCCGTAAGAAAATCGAACAGCGCAACCTCCTCGCCGTTGGCTCTCAAATACGAAGCCAAGACATAAGGCCCCATGGAGCCATTTTCCACGCTATTCCACGGCTTCGGCGTAAAGACAGGAGGATTTACTATTAAGATTTTTTTACGCACTTCTGTATTTCTCCCAACCCTTCCAATATGAGATCGAGTTTCTTCGTGTAGACTTCTTTTTCGTTATAGCTTCTTACCTCCGAGGCCTGCGGTCTTACGAGCTCCTCGATCTCCTTATTCCATTTGCAGTAATAGTCCGGGGCCCGGCCGCTGTTCTTTAAGATAAAAGCGGACGGACATGGGTGGCAGATATTGGTCTCGCACGAATAACACTTCGCGAATATGCCGTTAAAATTCGGATATCGCTCCACGCCTTTAAACACATCCCCCATCTTCCAGTTTTTCTCCGGCTGGGGGTGAAACTGAAATCTGTGACACGGATATACGATGCCGTCCACGGTAATCGAAACCATGGAAGCTCCTGTCTGACAATGCCTGAATCCTCCGTCAATACAGTTCTCGGCCACGTTAAACTTTACCGGCTTAATGCGCGAGAGCTTCTGATAGTAATTCATAATCTTTTTGAATTCTTCCTTGGCTATGGCGATCGCATCACTAGTCCACTCTTCCTCTACGATCGGCACCATGTTGACCGTGCATGAGAGCTCCGCCATGGCTCTGAAGCTTGAATAAGCGTGCCTGATATTAGCCGGCGTAACGGTCATCCTCACGATTATGTGCCGATTAAGATTTTCGATTATCTTTCGAGTATTCTTTACGATCACGTCGAAATGACCTCTTGTCGAGTCATGGGCTTCCTTGCAGCCGTCCAAGGACACCTGCATCTTTACGCCGTTATCTCGAAGGACCCCAAAGAACTCCTTCTCGTCCTTAGGCAACTCTTTTGCGTTCGTTAAAAGATACAAGCCGAACTTTAACTTCTTTTCTTTTTCGATCGAGCGCACATATACGATGTTCTTTTTAAGAACCTCCCAGTTTAATGTAGGTTCTCCCCCGAAATAACAGATATTGATATCCTCATTAGGACGTGCCTTATTGCCCGGCTTATGACTAGCGACCAAGAAGTCGACCGCCTGTTTTGCCGTCTCTTCGGATATGTCTTTCAGATTGCCCCTGAAAAACTTCCTCTCGTAACAGTAAGAGCAGTTCATATTGCAGCGGTTCGTCATCATTAAATAACAAGAGTTCATCTTTACATCTCCCCGTCGCACCGGCATTCGCAGGTGCAGGTACACGCGCATGTGCACTCGCAGGTACAAGTACAGGTGCATTCGCACTCGCAGCATACAGAATGCGTATGACCCGCCAGACTTTCCAAATGCGTCCTCAGCTCCTCGTGGGCGCTTGCCTTGATCCAGGTAACATCGGCACCGACAGGATCGTCCTCAAAACTGAAGCTCGGCGAATAAGTTGTCGAGTTTACACCGTATCCCGGAACGTAATGGTAATGCCCGACAAAGTTCTTTATAAAACCTATTATCTCGTTTATGTGCTGTGCCGCGACAAACGTCTCATCGATTACGATATTCGCGCTCGGCACAAGCCACGACACGGCTACGTCCGGGAGCTCGCTTTGCGAGTTGTTCCCATTAAAGACGTGATAGTGGCCGTCCAAGGCCTGCAGGGCCGCCCTCATCTCGACGAGGTGCTGTTTCTTGGTCTCTGTCGTATCCTGCTCGAGCGGATCATCCGTCCAGGTAACTGGGATCGGATTACCGCCTGAATCCTTCGGTGCTCCTGAAACGTAATTGCCCATCTTTCACCTTTTAAGCGTAAACGGCCCGCGGGGTTTTATTCTCCCACTTGCCCGACGTTGAGTTATACCGAAGCACATGGTTATTGGCCAGGCCCGATATCGAGACATCCGATAAGGCCGATAAGTTACTCACCGCAGCCCAGTAAAGAGGCCTTATATCGCTGTATATAAAGCCTTCGTTTGGATTCGCGTCTTTATCCTCATAGTCAACTACCTTCGCCATGGTGGTCTTGCAATAGACAAGGCATATCGGAATACGAGCTGACGGAATACCGGCCCAGTTAGGAACCGGATTCGCTGCCTCCGCACCCGCGATCCATGCCAAGGTCCCGGCCGAATTGACCACGAGGATATCGATCCTCGGGTTTGCCGCGGGCGCCGTAATGGCAGGCGATGCTTTTGCGGTCATCGATATCGGCTGGCCCCCGATATACGCCTGCTTATAGAAACTTCCTATCTCGCAGGAATCTATCGCCACACTCATCCCGCAACGTGCTTTGATCGTATCGAATATAAAGGTCTGACTTGCCGGGAGTTGATAAAATCCATAATCCGTGATGTTCGATAAAACGGCAGGTGTTCCGTTGTTCCCATCAGGTGCCGCGAGATTTAAAATATCCTGCTTCCATGTACCGGCCGTAGCGTGGCTCGTAAGAAGCCAGTAGCTCACATGGCCCGATGCATCCTCTAAAAAGAACCTGAATGCCTGAGACGCGCCCGAGCACCTCTCCCACACAAGGATCTCTTTAAAAGCCGAGAGATCGAGTGACTTTATCTTCGTAACCTGCCTGTTGGTCGTCGCGTCGATCACAACCTGCAGGGCGAAGTTTCCCTCTTGTTTGGTCGATGAATGGGTAACCGTGCATCCGGCTCCCGACCAAACGCTTTGAGCCTGCGAATCGGTAGGGTATTCCATATCGTCCAGGACAAAGCTTGCTCTCGGCCGAAGCGGCATAATATCGCCCTGGAAGAGCGCTCTTAATGAATTTCGCAGATTCATGAGCGACATGGATCCTTGCGGTTGGTTCTCGTCGAAATAATGTCTTTCCATTAGTTACCTCGCTTCTTATAAATTGCGGTGCCGCAAGTTTCGCACTTGCCCTCGTAGATCTTATCTTTATTCTTCAAGGTCTTGGCCCGGACGTCTTTCATCGTCATAATCTTTTGGCACGTCATGCAATATCCTTCCATTTAATAGCCTCTCGCCTCCCAGTCGATCTCTGCGGTGCCTATCGCGGAACCCGTAAGGTCATACACCCTGACATCCATCTGATCCTTTGTTTTATTGCTTATTACGACTATTCCTTTTATGCCGTTAATAATCGCCGTATTGACTCTCGGCGGAAAACTGAGCCCCACTCCGAATATCACGGTCTTGCCTCCCACGGGAATAGCCACGTCTCTGGCCCACGCTACTCTTATGGATGGAGCGTTCACGAAAATAGAACAGGCGTAAAAATAGACATTCTTATTGGTATCGGTCGCGGAAAGAGTAAATTTAAACTTTAGGTATCTTGCGCGGTAAGTGGCATTCGCGTTTATGGCGGTAAAGCTCGAGTAATTAACACCGTCTTCGCTTATTGAAATCTGTACGGCGAGAGTTCCTCCGGATACGTTCTTATAAAGGACATCCGTAAATATCTTAAACTCAAATATCGTCTCAAGGTCCAAGGGCGTGACCATCTCGTAATAACCCGAGGACTTAACCGGCTCGTCTAATATAAGGCCCAAGTCAGATTCCTGCTGTTCCCAAGTCTTTGCCTCGGCCTCTCTATCCTCCCACGTTACGCTTGTCATGAGCGCAAATACGCTCCTGACATAATCAGGGCTGTAGTCGCTTCGTTTTACGAGTTCAAGGTTCGATAATTTATATTCGTGGTTAACGCTCCATGGATCGAACGTGTTAATGAAATTCATCTCGGGAGGCGGCACGATCGTTATGGTATCGATCCCCGGGGCCGCTGATTCATTGCCTGAAGTATCGACGGCCTTAATCATAAACGTGACAACGCCGGTCTCTCCTACCGGATACATGAATTCGGTCGTATCGATAAGCTCGGCTATCGTCTGGCCCGTTCCCCATTCCGATCCTTTCTTTATGACGTAGCGCGCAAGGTCCGCATCGGGAATGGCGTTCCAACTGAACTTTAAAAGGTTGCCTTCCTGATATGCTTCAAAGCCGGTCACATTGGAAGGTGCGGCAAGTTTTCCGAGGACCGTAAGAGGACTTGAGACAACGCCGTCCGACAAGACATCATTAATCGAAACTGTTTTAATTCTGACGTTATAGGTGATCTCAGCTTCCACGCTGTAAATCGTAAAGTTACTGCCGGAGGTAAAGCCTATCGTTTTGTAGCCCGCCGATCCTTTTTTTAGTTCAATCTGATAATATTTTAAGAACTGCTTCGAGGCATCGGCCGGTGCGTTCCACGATATGACGATATCTGTTCCCACCGTGCCGTCCTTATGCAGATAATAGGCGCTCTCCTGGGTAACAAGGCCCGTAACGTCCGAGACAGGCCTGTAAGGATTCGGAGGCGATCCGTAATCAAGCGATGCTATAACGGATCCGAAAGCATCGTTATATATCGAGGAGTTCTCCTCTTTTAATACGGCATGGCGGGTAAAATCGCTTTCCTCGGTTATCTTTATGATACGGAAAGGTTTTCTGTTCCAGCCGGTAAGATCGTGGCTTACGGTTACGACATCCCCGACCGCGCAATGAAGTGCGTCTATATCCATATCAAATTCGGCGAATATTATGTTTACGTTCGTCTCATTCTTTATGAACTCGGCCCTGCGCGAGGCCTCGGCAAATCTCGACAGGCCTAAAAACATATACTCGCCCTTACGAACGGCCCCGGTCTTAATCTGGTCGTATAGGTCGACGGATTTTGCGTCTATCGCGACATCGTTCTGCTCGGGATCCCCGTATTTAACGGTTACGTCATTAAGCGAGTCGTTCTTCGAGGCGTAATAATACTTAAAAGAACCCTCTTTGATATTGTCCATGTCGAAGTCATAGACGGAATCGTCCGGCTTTAACATCTTAAGACTTATCTTTTCGCCCACTACCAGGTACATGCCGTAGGGTTGCAGAATTTCCATAATAGCGTCATGGATCGGTCTCTCGGCATCGAACACGAAGTCGAATAAATGACGCTCACTCAAACCCTCGTCTCCATCATCTAATAGAATCTTGCACCTGTCGTAGCACTCGCCGAACGATGCGTCGTCGAGCTCTGATTCGCTCACACCGGCCCCGCCGTCTTCTCGAGGAATTATTAAGAGTTTTCTTAAGCAGGCCGCGGGATTTCGGGAATAGTTCTCACCTGTCCAAATGGATCCAGTCCAGGTCTTCATGAGAAAACCCTCGTAAATGCAGGTTACGGTCGGATCTCCTCCAGGGAGTTTTTCGGACGGCACCAAGGTCACGGCCAAGTATGCTATATTACGAAGCCCCTTGACCTCTCCGCCGGCCCTGGGATCGACAACCTGATCGGGCGTACCCAAATACGCCGTATAAGAGCACCCGGGAAGCTCCTCTATGGGGATGTCGTTGACTCTGACATCCGATATCGAGTTAATCTTCCCGATACCGAGAAGCAGAAACATGTGGATATTATCGCCGTCTTTCTTGTTCCAGATAATGTTACCGCCGTATTTATTACGGCCGAAAGGAAGCGGATATATGAGCTCGTTCGATATGGTGTTCGATATAGCGTCAAAACCATACTTCGTGCCGTATTTAGGGCTTGCAAGGTCATTGCCAAAATTGGGCTTGGGAGCCGTTATTGCCGTGTAGACCGAATATATCGTGCCTATAATTGCGATCACGATGGCCACGACTCCCAGATCGCCCGCATCCGGCACAGTCACTTCCGTCTTTCCCTTAGTCCTTATTGCACCTATGTAGGACCTTCGCCACTCGTCCCTTATAGGCGATATCATGCTACGGGATTTTCTGCCTGAAAACAGGGGCCTTATCGTATGAAGGACCTTGTTATACCCGACATACATTCCGCAATGCCATCTGTCCTTAAATGAGAAAAACAGGACGTCCCCGGGGATAATATCGGATAGAGGGATTTCTTCTAAAAGACTTAAATACTTTGTGCGCTTATCTTGAGCCTCATTTATATCTGCCGGCATCCTCGTAACCTTTACGCCGAGTTCGTTTTCGGCGTAGAGTTTCGCGAGATTAAGACAATCGGCCCCGTCAAAGCTGTCTCCGTTCTCTTTGAAAGGTATGCCGATATATTTTTGCGGTACTGATAATTTCGTCATGTCCTCACCATCGTTGCCGGCAGAGTATGAATGCCCCCGTAATTTACGTCGTTATTAAACTTATTCTGACAACTATCGAGCGTAAGGTCGCATCCGCGCTCTATCTTGTATGTATCGCCGGCCTGGGGTGCGATATGAAGCGCAATCTTAAAATGAATCTTACATTCGGCCGATACAAAGTCGTTTATCATGCGAGTAATACCCCTTAACGCAACGGTCAATGTATCGAGAGCGAACGTCACAAACCCGAAGTTCCAGTAATCGTCCGCTTCGATCCGGGCGCTGTCGACAATGTAGCCGGTTGTCCCCGAATCTACGATCTGGGCTGTCTTTTCGTCTTTAAGGACCTCCGGATCCTTGCCGTAAGCGCACTTTGCGCCTGCGAAAGGAAGCCTGCAGGGAAGTTGCTGTTTTACGCCTATCTTCGAGTTAAGCGTCCCCCGGCCGAGGCGCGGTACAAGCTCGATCGTAAAATCATGTTCCGAGATATTCGGCTTATCTATAAACCCGTCAAATACCTTCCATGCGTTAGCGCCGTCCGATATGAGATTACGAAAACAGGCCCGTATCACGATACGGCGATCCCTGAAATCTTTCGATGCGATGTAACTGGACATACCACGATCGACGTTATCTAATCCTGCAGACACGGTCTGTATCTCCATATCCATCGAGTCCTCTTTCTTCTCGCGCGTCATCTTAAGTCCCTGATAGAGTGCGGGATTTCCATCGAGGTCGAAGAAGTTGAGGTTTACAGCGTTATTCACGAAATGTAATGTCTCGCCTTCCAGGAAGATATCTACGAAGCTCAAAATATCTTCCGACTCGGGTTTATTCTTTTCCGTAATGGTATTAGGCGACAGGGGTCTAGTCATTACATCCTCGGCTCAATCTCTTTTAATAAAAGCTCTAAGTTATACTTCTCGAACGCTATTCTCTCCGGCGACAACTTGTCGTTATCAAACCTCACAACTCTGTAAAAACGGTAGTCCGCCGTTATCACGGATCCGTTAGACGGTTTTATAAGCCACGTTATCTCGCCTGTCAGGTCTACGATCGAATAATGCACCCCGCGCGTAAGCGCGACCGCATCGTCATAGATAGTTTCGCTGTATTGGATAATCGGATAATTCCTTAAATTGGTCGTGTCCTGGCCTTGGTAATCGGGATCGACAACTATACCCGACGGATAAATCTTTGATATGGGGCTTTCATTAAAGTTCTCCCAGTAAAAGGCCTCTTTCATGCCGGATCGATCGTTAAAGAACTGCAGGATTGAACTGTAACGCGTCTGTGTTATCGTCTTATAGGTAAGCTTGAAGGTCCTCTTGGCGCAACCCTCCGGCCATTTATTACGGCGTTTCTCTTTACCTGATTCGGCCTCGTTTATGAGCGTCGAATACTCGATATCTTCCAAATAAACAAAGCCGGGTTTTTCGTCGAATATTTCCATAAATTTTATGTGCAGTATTTACTGATTGTTTTCCGAAGCATCACTTTATTTTTTAATATCCCTTCCACGACCGCCTGGCCGATCCTGTCCTTATTCTTGACAACATAATCTGCGCCCGACTGGGCGTCAAAGGCCTGTATAACAACAGTCGGGTTTATAGTAAGGGCACTTGATCCGGGCGCCTCGCCCCTGTTAAGTCTTGAAAGACCCTCAGGACCGCCCAAGGCCCTGACTCCCTTTTTAGTTATTACGCCCTCGCCCGCCTGCGCTATGATCGGAACCTCATCGCTCGCCAAAAACCCCGCATGGGCCCTTCTTACCACCCCGCCCTTATGAAAGAATGAGAAAGAAGCGATCCCCGTAAGCTGACGGATAGTTTGAGCGAGAGTAATTTCGAGGATCAGGCGCGCGAGAACATCCGTAAGGATCCTTAAGACTGAATTGCCGAACTCGATAAATGCGTCTTTGGCGCTCGTTATCTGTTGCGTAAGGACGTTATAGAAGAAGTTACCGAGCGACTGCGACATGGCGTCGGCAAGACGCTTTACGGTCTGCTCAACAAGACTCGCCCACTTTGATATACCCTCAATAGGCGGGGTCTTCGTCAAATCCTTCCATATATCCTTAAATCCTAATTTCATGTTTTTAAATGCCGCGTGAAGTTTGTCCAGCTCATCGCCGGCTGCCGAGGTCCCTTTTGTGAATCCGTCCCAGGCAAGCTCCAGGTGAGCCAATGCCATCTCGAGGCTGTCGAGCCTTACTTTATCGATCTCGGCCGAAAAACCGCTGACCGCGTTCTTTGCGTCATTAAGTGCGTCGTGCCACTTCTTAGGAAGCGGCAGTTTATTAATCTTATCAAGCGTCCATGAAATAGCATTGAGGATCACCTCGAATAACGCCCATATACTCGAAGAGATGAGATTTGCCAGCGAAAATATAGCGTTAAGCGCTATCTCCAAGGTCGTTATGAACGGCTGAACGATCCCTCGAAGCCTGTCCCAGAAGATAATAAGAACAGCCAATATGCCGGCCATGGCCGCGAGGCCCGCCACAATACCCAAGACATAAGGATGCATGGCGACGAATCTTAAGAGGTTTCCGGCGGCTAAAGGGAGCACGGCTATAATCTGAATGAGACTTGCGAGCATCCTTCCGAAGCCTCCGGCCAGGGTGAGGATAATTCCTGTCGCAAAGACCGCCTGAAGGACAAAATTTCTCGTATTCTTATCAAGCGAGTTAAACCACCCGACAAGATTCGAGACTATGTTGGCCAGAGCGTTTAAGACCGGCACAACGGCAGAAGCGATTGAAACCTGAAGCCTTATAAAACTTAAATTCATGCTCTTAACGGCCCGGTCGACGTCGCCCGAATACTGCGAGGCCGTCTTTATGGCAACTGCGAACCCTCCCGTTATAATGCCCCCTATAAGTACCATGTTCCGCGAAACCTGCTTTATAGATCCTGCCACCTCCCGCATTTTGCCGGAGAATGCCACCATGCCGTTGCCAAATCTCATGAAGGCCCCTTCAACACCCTGGAGTTTCTTCGACACTTCGTCTTTTAACTTCATTATGATTTCGAGTTCTCTGTTAGTGGGCATTCTTTTCAGCCTCTTCCCTGATTTTTGAAATCTCGTTCTCTATGATTTCCACCGCGTCTATAAACTTTGCCGACTGATCCGTCCACCCGCCCGCGTGCGGAAGATATCCGTTTTGAAAAAATATATAGGCCCGGACGTAGTCTAAGCTTTCCCTCGTTACGATCTTTAAAGGACATCTTTCAAATTCCCAGTCGCCCAATTTCCACGCGCCCTGTATGGGCGAATCTTTCTCGCATCCTCGCTCGATTTTTTCGGGATCGGAGCAGGCCCGGCAGTCTAGCTTGAGTTTCGTAAGCCAGACCGCCAATATCAGTTTTTTCGCTCTTCCTCACTGATTGCGTTCTCTTTTAGAATTACCTCGGCGAGCTCGTCCATAAGGAGCTTGCCGAGCATGGCGAGAATCGGTTCGGACACACCGTTATAGTTCTTGCCGTTTACCGATATCGATATGGTGTCGAACTTAACCGGCTCTTTTGTCCTCGGGTCAAGGAAGTTCTCTAACCCCTTAAGACCGAACCTTACCGCAAGGAGATTCCTTTTAGAGGCGCAGATATTGGCCTTTGCCTTGTCGTCAGGGTTTTTGGAGCTCACTTCAAGGCTCGTCACCTCATCATCGATATGAGCCCTTAGGAACGGATCGAGCATGCCTATGTGAAAAACGGTGGGATTATTCTTGTCCGGGTCCAGCTTTGACTTGTAGGCCCGCGTCTCGTAAATGTTTATTCCCGTAATCATGGTCTTATTTCCTCCTCTTTTATAATGCGAGTATTGTCAGCTCATCGTCGCCCGACTCCAGGTTCTGATTAAGCGTAAACGAGATATTGGCGAGCGCTATGCCGTCGCGCGTCTCATCCTCGATCTTGTCATACTGGATCTTAGGCATATAGAACCTGAACTTGTTGCCGGCGACGGATCCTATCGTAAAATCGAGCTTCTTCTCGGTATCCGAAAACCAGTGACCGAAAAAGTCGTTTACCGATCCCAAAACCATCCTCGGATTCATCGTCCCGACAGGCTCCCTGTCTCCTATCGAAAAACACCTGATGCCAAGCACCGCGTTGGCGTCGTCGTCCTCCGACATCTTGTTTCCGATGTCTAGAGTAAGTTCGCCGATCCTCGCCGCATAGGCGCCTATTACAAGCGATGCGTTCTGGAATATCGGCCCTTTCGTCTGCTCCTGCGTGATCGAAAGCATCGCGGCATCCGATACGGATTCCTTAACGCCCTTGTGCGTAAAGTTAATCTTGCAGGGTTCTCCGGCCTTGAAGTTAAAGACAGCGTTTCCTCTCGCGCCTCGAAGTTTCTTCATTACGCCGTCCTCATAAGAGGCCATCGTTAATGACGGAACGAGAAGCTCGTCGCATGTGAGCTTATATTCAAGTCCCGCTGCCTGCGGAGCCGATCCTGTCGTTGCTGTAGCAGCCGAAATAGAACCTGTAAGAACCTCGCCTGTTTGGATTACACCGCTTACCACGACATAATAAAGAATCGTGGTGCCGGTCGCGGTCTCAATGACGACTCTTCCTTTACCGCCAGAGGTGCCCCCCGTTACCTGCTCTCCGTGCTGAAAAGGACCGCCGGTTATGGCTCCTATCGTGATCGACTTTAGAGCTGACTCTAGAACCCCGCAGGACCTTAAGAGTTTCGCCCATTCGGGCGCCGTCCCGAGCGTACCTGAGCCTCTTAAGTTAATAGCGTAAGCGAAATTAGCGGGGATCCTGCCCGTAAGTTTCGCCCGCTTCGATAATGACGAAGGCGATGCCGTTTGATCGAGTCTCTCCGGCTCGAAACTTACTTTCGGATCGAACGCCAGGATCTTCGCGTCTGCGGCCACCAATGTTTCCGCAACTCCTTCCGAGGCCTCTATTTTCGCTGCAATCTGTCTTTTAACACTTAACATCGGTAATCCTCCTTTTTACCCCGCGACTTCCGGGTTGGTTATAAGGTGCTGATAGATAATTTCAAGCTCCACGACGATGCCTGCGTTCGGCTGGCCCTCGACAGCCTCGAACGTCATGTTGCTTTTGACATTGGTATTCTCGGCAAACCCGCCTCTTTTGTAATCGACCATCAAAGCCTTTTCGATATCGCCTAAAAGACTATTGAGTAACGCATCGGTTGATACGGTGTCCGTCTCTTCCTGTCTTATAAAAACGTCGAGATATACGGTGAATCTGCAGGTGACAAGCGGGTTCGGGGTTTGCTCTATCTCTTCGGGCCCGGCGTTAATGATTATGCAGGGAACCGATCTGAAGACATTGCCTTTTTGAAGCCACCGCTGGACGCTCGCGATATCGTTTGCGTAACCGTTTGCGATTCGGATTGTTTCGAGAGTTGATTTGATGTTTTCGAGTATGCTTTCTCTAACTGTCATATCGTCCTTAACGCCTTTTCGATCGACTTATTAAGAATCTCTATGCGCTCGTTTTGCATGCTGTCCCACGTTCCATAAAAGCCGAGCCTCGGCTTAACGCGGATCTGATTCTTCAATATAAACAGGGGCGTCCTTAATTTCTTCAAGACCCGCGCGAGATACCATTTTCCGTTTAAGAGGATCGGCTTTATACCTCTTATAAGAGAGGGCTCTTTATACCGCGCCTTTAACCTGCCCGGGTATTCGCCCCCGACAAACATCTCGGTTCTTCTCGATAGAGGCACGGCGAGATTTCTTCCTCCCGGATTCGTGACGACCCCGCCTTCTTCGTGCAGGCGCGCAATCTTTGACTCCGAATATATGACCATGCCCATTCCTTCGATATCCTGCGAGACAAGACATACCCTCTTAAAATATGTAAATATTCCGTGAGGACGACCTTTTACCCCGGGAGGTCCCTGAAGACGGGTTTGCCTGAAACGGACAAGAAACCTCTTCGAGATATGATCCATGCCATCGGCTATCTCGTACTTAAGCTCTTTCGGAAACAACCGGAGCGCCGCTTCCAAATTCTTTGTGTTTATCTCGACTGTGAGTTCGTTCATACGTTTATTTCTGCAGGAGCAACTGCCATGCTCCGTCATCCTGATTTACAATATCGACAACGACCCATGATATGGCGGGCCCGCCCATGACCTCGGGCAGACTTACTTCATCCTGACCTTTGTTGATAGACGATACCCCGTGCGTAGGATCATTTGCGATAATAATCTCGACTTCTTTATAAAGAGAACGGTTTGAATCCTCGTTAGCCGGCTCGATCCTCTTTCGATTTACGATGGCCTTGATTTCTTTCGCGGATCCGCCTTTCGGAGTATAGATAATCGCTTCGGCGAACTCGTCCGTATTTAAGAAACAATTTATGATGTCCTGGCTTAAACCCTGCTTTAATGACATACTTGCCTTTTGGATATCCGGGAGCGGTCAAAATAAACCGCCCCCGGCATCCGTTACGCTCCCCTTTTAAGCGTCTACTTTCAGAAGATGCGCGAAATAAGGATCGATTATGTGCTCGTCAACGTGCTGACGAACCCTGAATATATCGCTCCTTGCCGCGTCGTCCCGGTACTGCTCGACGGTCGCGTTATCCGGCGAGTCTAACGTCCAGAGGAAGGTCCTTCCCAAGGACGGGCTCGACAGTCTCTGGCTTGCGTCGATCACGGCGAGCATCGCGTAATCGTCGTTCCAGATGTCGGCCGATGCGAAGACCTTGCCTTCCTTGGCCGAGTTATAGATACCTTTACCGACCAGTATCTGCTTTATCCCGAGGATATCGGCCAATGCGTTAAGTATCTCGGCTTCGGTAAGCCGGGCTACATACTTAATCGCGTCCTTGATGTCCGTATTGTCTAGGAGCCTGTCGATATTGGCCTTGGAGCAGATAAGGGCCTGCGGATCGATACCCGTATTCTGCCTCACCTTTTCCCTGGCCGCTCTCACCTGGCCTATGACCTTCGAGGATATGTTATCCCACGGAGCCGCCGAATAATCCGTGTACAGGGCGCTTCCTGTAAAGGTGGTCGTGTTGAAGATCTTGGCCGCGATCCTCCTCTCTTGACCCTGCAGGACCCTGCGGGTCACGATCTGCACGGTGGTAAGCTCCGCATCGAAATCGGTCGCATAGAGCGATCGCTCCGAGTCGTCGAGCGGCCCTTCAAGGCCGAACTCTTCGCAGGCGTACTGCCTGTCCTTGGCCTGGATGCCGTCACGGTTGTAGTTACCGCGCGGGGCGCGTCTCGTGTCAGCTTCCCGGGTTATTACTTCCCTAGTGATGGCGGGGAATATACTCGCCTTCTTCTTCGTCTCGAATATCGGGAGAACCCTCGTCCCGATGAATTCGTCCTGTTGCTCGATGTATTCCAGCGATGCTTCTCCGAGCTCTAACCTCGGTACCGCTCTGGAACCCTGATAATCAACTCCCATCTCTTATCCTCCCTTTCTTATGCGTTGCGTTTTATTAGACCGTTAACCCTTCGACTATCTCCCCGTCCGCGCCTGAGCCCTCGAGGACCTTGCCCTGTATAGAGCCCGACACGGTGGCCGAGATCTTGCCGTCAGCTGCCCCGTAGAAAACTCCTCCGGCCGCGATAATGCCGGCCGCCGTCATCTTAAAGGTCCTGCCGCTCGTCCTCAAATCCACCGAGACGGACGCACCCTGATCCGCCTTGGCCGCGGTAAAGCCGATAAAATCCTCGCCCGCGCCCGCGTATTCGACCTGAGATCCGCTCCCGGTCGATAACTTAACCCTGCGGTAAGGCTCGAGCACCACTCCCGCCGTAAAAGCTTTTGATCCGATATTAAACTGAGACATCTCTTATCCCCCTTCTCTTAAGATTGAACTACTTCCTCTTCTCCGCGGTGGCCTTCAAAGCCGCCGTCATCGAGCACTTGTTCTCTGCCTTATAGGCCCGCGCCCTTTCAAGGTGGGTCTTCCCCTTATCCTTGCCCTCTTCCGTGTCAGGACCGGGGCTTGCCGGCGTGGCCTTCTTTAAGCCCTCCAGTTGCTTGTCCTGAAAAACGATCGTCGCCTGATCAAGGGTCTGGCCCTTTTCGACCGCATCGATCGCAAGGTCCGTCATATCCTTGAAGCCCTTCGACTTCTTAAGAATAGATGCGGCCCTTTCGCGCTCCTTCGTCTTTCCGTCCTCAAAACCCTTCTTCGTGCCTTCCTCAGACCCGAGCGCGAATACTGAGTTGTACACATCGGGTTTCTCTTTCTTCAACTGCTCTACTGTCAATTCTTCCAACATTTGTCCTCCTCCTTCTTTTAGTGCTGCTTTTTCTCTATATTCACGGTTAACCCTGTACTTCTCCAAAAACGAGATCATCTTCTCGACCGCAAGAGGCTCTTCCAGGAACCTGTCCAGAAAAGCCGACATCTCGGCCGACGGCTTGACTGTGCCCGAGAAGAACGGCACACCGAATAGCCCGTCATTGGCCGCGGGATCGTCCACGATATCTACGGAATTGAGCTTCTTGACCCTGATAAGGGGCGGCAGGTCCTTGCCGTTTTTATCCTTTGAAAGCGTCCCGTCTTTTTCCCTGCGATACTCTTCATCCCAGTGAATGACCATGGACGAGCCGAATGCCTCCGGGTCTGATTCGGCAAGGCTCATAACATAATCGGCCAAGTCACCGTCAGGCGTCTTGTGAGCCGTAGGATCGATGTGAAGATCGGCCCGAACGATATCGCCGTCTTTCTTAAAGTTATTCACCCTTCCCAAAAATGTCCCGAGCGCCGTATTCGACATGTTCGGATGCCCGAATCTCGATTTGACTCCCATCTTCGACTTTTTCCCGAGCTCAATCACTTTGTCTAATGCATCATCGTCAAACTCCCCCCTTTCGTCTTTGGTAACGCCTTTCGTTACGACCGCGAAACCCGATATAACTTCCGTCTTACGGTCAACCCTTGCACCGCCCCTTGCGATATCAGTCCTGAACAAAATATCCTTACTTGCCATTTTCGACATCCTTTCGCTCTTCTATCTCAACATCAACTTCCTTCGGCATGGCCATCTCGGTACCGCTAGTTATTCTGAGTGTCCTGCGGAACTTCTCCCGCCGTTTGGTTTTTCGCTTTGGTGTCATTGTTTATTACCTCCTCCAACCCTAATTCTTTGATTTTGTCTTGTTCGCGCTTTCTCTGCTCTAGACTTTCTTCCCAGTCCTTGCCCTCGGATGCGTAAAGGTCCGAATAAGTGATAATGCCGTTCTTTAAGCCGACTTCCGCTGCCTGCGCTTCTTTCAAAGGATCCACCCACTCCCACCCGGGAGCGATCCATGATGCGCCCGTCCAGTATTCTTTCTTCTCATAGAAGGTATCCGCTTTAAGCTCGCCCTTTAGATACGCCTCTTCCAAGAGCATTCCCCAGACCGGCTGACAGAGTTTTCGGGCAAGCCACTCCTGCCTCATCTTGAAATAGCGTCTTGCCTCGAGTAACGCTGCCCGCGCGCTCGAGTAGTTCGTCTTCGAGAAGTCTTTGGCCACGAGCTCGTACGGAAGTCCTAAAGCCGCCGATATAGCTTTTAAGATACGCTCCACAAACGGCTCGAACGTGGCCCCCGGGCGCTGCGGGTTAAAGCTCGTTATATCTTCGCCGGGGAGCAGGTGCTTAATCATGCCCGGTTCTAAGCCTTCTATCAGTTGGCCCGCGGAGTTTCGATCAAGTCCTGAATTAAGACTGATATCACTTGATCCTTCACTCGTTATAAATAACGAAAAACACGCTGCGATCCTGGCTGCCACGAGCTCGGCTTCCGCGTATTCCGACAGGTCCTTAAAATACGTGAGAACGGGCGCGAAGAACGGCACCCCTCTTGTTTGACCCGAGCGCTGAACGTAATAGAGATGAAAGATATTCTTACGGCCGTATTCGTTCTTGGCCGGGTATTCGATAAAAGTCCTGTCTTCGCCTTTCGTGAATCTGTAATCGCCGGGGTGAGACTTCCTTATGAAATACGATAGCGGCTCGCCTCTTTCTCCTACCCTTACGCCTGACCTTACCGACTTATCGCCTCTTAGCTCCGGGGGCGTATCAAGCCGGTCTGATTCGACCGCCTGGAGCGCAAGCGCATAAGGCCTGTCTTTGTCAGGCAGCATAAGCGGCATAATGATCGCTTCGCCGTTTTCAAGGATCTGCCTGTCTATAAGATTCTGCATCTCGTAGAAGTCCATGCGCTCGCCCGCGTCCGCGAAAGGAATCCATCTCTTAAAACATTTCTCGGCCTGCTTTTGAAACGCACTTTGAACAGGCTCCTCAATTCCGATAGCTTCCTTATCGATCCTTGACTGAGGCCGGATCCCCGACCCCACGACATTGACAGTCATAGTGCCGGTTATCCCTGAAGCATGGGCGTCGTTACGGTTTAGATCGCGTGATCGCTCTCTTATGTCCGACAACTCGGGCAAGAGGTCCTCGTCCGCGGATCCGTGACCCGGAAGCCAGTTCGACCTTAAGCGTGACCTCGAAGCGCCCTTATAAGCGGTGAATGATTCGGAGAGCTTAATCGCCTCGCGATACATCCTTCGCCTGAATCCCGCCTTCGGCGAAAAGACCGATATCGCCTTGTCGAATGCGCCCGATAACTTTTCTATAAAAGTCTTTTCTTTGGTCATTGCGGATTATCGAACCTCGCGTATGTGGTGCCGCCGGATTTACCGGCCGCGATCTCCTGACGTAACTGATCACGCAGGCGCCTTAACTCGTCCAGACTGTAATACTGGATGTTGCGGCCGGAGATCGAGTAAGACTGAACCGCGCCTCCCGTCATCTTTGCGTGTATGGCGTTTTCAACTGCGTCCAGCATTTCCTGTTTTGTCGGTGCCGGCATCTGATTTCTCCTGTCCAATAAAAAACCCGATTCCCCCTTAGCTAAGGAATCGGGTTTTTACTGGATAATGCCGAAGAGGTGGCCGCCCCCTCGGTTTCTATACTATTCTTAACTTAAGAATAGTATAAATCCTGAAATTAACAAGTAGGTCGTTACTACAAAACAAAAATCGGTATTTTTCACTTAATCCTCTTCTATTGACTTAAATTTATGCCCGCAACTCTTACAAGTATGATATCTCGTCGGAAGATACGTCGCGTAACACCTGACTTTTTTCGATCCGCACTTAGGGCACTTAAGAGGGACATATTTAACGCCGTAGTCTTCGCTCTTCTTGATTTCGTTATTAGAGGGGCGATCGCCATGCGATACATTTTTAAGCCATCCCTCTCGCCTCTCAAGCCACCGAGCCATTCTATAACCATGTTCCTTCTCTTCGCCTGATCCATGATTCTTTATTCGCCGCTTCTTTTTTGTAAACTCTCTTAGAGTCGTCTTTTCTTATATTTAAGGCCCTTATGATATCGGCCGCGGCAAGTGCGTAAACCTCCGCATCAAGAAAGTGATTTGCGATCGCTTCTTTCTTTTTCTGCCAAAGTTCTCTTGCCCTGCCCGTAGTCTTATTGCGAATCAGGATCTTATGCTCCGATGACATTTGATTGAGATATTCGTCCGTTGGATTTCGGAAGATATGCCACTTAACAGGGTCCTTTGAGGTAATAAGACGATTCAGCTTGTCCTTATATTGGTTGGTGTTGATATTCCAGAGAACGAGGCCTCCGGGGATCACGGAGCCGGTTCGCGAGTTTATATCAATCTTCGTGGCGCGGTAGAACCTTCCGCCCGATATCTCCTCCTGCCCCTTCACGGCCTTGGTCTTGTCGGCCCAATGACGGCAGAATCTGTACACTTCGTCGGTCTTAAACCCCGAATCGACACAGGACATATAGACCGATAATGCTTCTTCCGAGGACGACCTCTTATATTCGGTCTTAAAGATGATGTCGACTATATCGTCCCAGTATTCGCACCGGCCGGCCCGGACAAGCCACGACTCCTCATAATAACCCCACCCTCTTATGGCGTAATAGAAGTGATCCTTCTGAACGTCGACCCCGGCCGTAAGAACCAGGCAATCATCCGGCACCGATCCTTCCTCGTAGTCGCGCGCCAGGGTGCGCAGTTTATCGATTGTCGTCTCTTCGATCTTTTCTTCCCATACCTCGGCAAGCCATGAGTTGACGAAGTTCATGAGCAGTTCTATGTAATCCTTAGATCTTAAGAATTCGGCCGCTATATCGCTCCAAGTAAGCCACGGCGAATATAGCGAATTAATCCAAAAGCCCTTGTGCTTGGTGCGGGTTTTAACTTCGGGGATCCATTTGCCTTGAAGCATCATTCTCGATTTTTGATTATCATCGATCCTGCCCTTACATTCGATACACTCGTACCATGCGAGCTTGTCGTTTTTTATGGTCTCGGGGCCCGACTCCTCCTTGGGCCACTTAATCTGGCCAAATGCGAGGGTCTGTAGCTTACCGCAATGAGGACAAGGAACGTGAAATCTTGACATGTCCGATTTTTCGTATTCACGGTAAATATAACCGTCTCTTGTCGTAGGAGTCGAGACTTTGACGGTCTTCTTATTCCAGAAGGTCTTCTGCCTCTCGGATGCCAGTTTTATCGGATCTGCTTCACGGCCCGAGAATTTCGGATATTTGTCGACTTCATCTAAAAACAAATATCTTATAGGCCGTGAAGCGAGATCAGACGGCGAGTTGGATCCTGCGAAATAAAGGATCATGCGATCGAAATGATACTCGAGCTTTGTGATTTCGTCCGAATTTTGCGGGATATAACGCATAAGGCAAGGGCTTGATTGTATCATCGGCAAAACCCTGTTCGTCGAAATACTCCTTGCGTCGTCTATCCTCGGAAGAACCATGAGCGTAGGCCCGGGGTCCTGATCGATCAAGAAGCCGAGCATGTTATACATCGCTTCGGTCTTACCGACCTGCGATGCCGACATGACGGTTATCTCTTCCACGAAAGGATCCGAGAACGCATCCATGATGCCCTTTAAGTAAGGCGTCCTGGATGTATTCCACTGGCCCGGCTCGGCCGAAGTCTTCACGTCTAATCTCCTGTTCAGGTCCGCCCAGTCGGATACCGATATTTTGTCGGGCAAAGACCATTCGTCCCGGATATACGGCTTTACCGTTTTAAGAATTTTTTTGCTTACTTTGAGCGGCATGATAACTCCCCGAAAACTGTCCTATTACATAACGAAGCTCATTATCGAGCATTTCGCAGATGACCTTAGGCTCCTGCTGATAAAGCCTCGGCGCGATATATTTCGGTAACCTTAAGAAGCCCGCCTTTATGCCCCGAATCTGATTTTTTAAGATAGTAACGTGTTCTTCGTACGGAATGAGCTCACGCTCTTTTTCTTTGAGTTCGATCTCGGAGAGCTTGGCCTTATTCTTGCGGTACTCGATATCCCACTTGGTTCTTGACCCGTCGTCATAGCCCTCGCGCGAATAAAACCATTTGAACGCATCCGAAACCTTGAATCTCAATATCTCGCCTGCCGGGCTCTTTACGGCAGGCATCCCTGCATCTACATAACGCCTGATGCTTTTAACCGACTTCTCAAGATAGATGGCGATCGTCTCAAGATCCACAGTTCCGTCAGCGAGGACCGGCACCTGCCCTTCGACCTCTTTCTCGTAACCGGCGAGCTCGTCCATTTCCTTTTGACTGAGCGATCCTTTGCCGAGTTTCTCGACAAGATGAATATGCCGCTTCTTCCTGGCTAACTTTATTAGATTGCTGCTTTCTTCCGCCACCTAAGTCTTGACCGCCTTTCTTCCAGTAAAGTCTTCCCAACGTTTCACCGCCACGTCGCAGAACACCGGCTCTATCTCCATTGCATAGACGCGCCTGTTAACGCGCTCGCCCGCTATAATCTGACTGCCCGAGCCCGAGAACGGCTCATAGCAGATATCACCAACCGAGGTATGAACTCGCATGGGGATCGCGAATACCTCGGTCGGTTTTACGGTGGGGTGCTTAAGGCCGGTGTTGCGCTTCTTACCTTCCCAGTCGACTTCCCACACATCGGTGTAGTAGTCGGGAGTTGTCGGATCGCCTCTTCTTAAAAGATCGATCCTCCAAACGGTGCCGATTGATTTGTCTTCGGGCTTATAAGGCGGTTTGAAGCCCCGAACCCACATGAGTAAACACGGCTCGTGCCTCCAAGAATAAAACGAATAGGTAAGGATCGTGCAGGGCTTAACCCAGATGATCTCCTGATGAATGAGGATGCCGAGCTCATCGCAGATAGTCTCGATTAAGCTCTTTCGCTTAGAGGCATGCCAGACGTAGATAGCCGTATGCTCTTTTATGAATTTCAGGCCTATCTGCAAAAAACTCTTCAAAAACACCTTTGCATCGGGAATGTCGATCTCGTGATATACGCTTGACCAATCCTTGCCGGCGCCGGGGCGGTTGTCGCCTGTGTAGTCCACGCAATATGGAGGGTCGGTAGCGAACAAAGCCGCCTTCTCGCCGTTCATAAGACGAGCGACATCTTCCTCTTTTGTCGAATCCCCGCACAAAAGGCGGTGTTCTCCGAGTATCCACAGGTCGCCTAGCTTAGTAATAGGTTCGGGCGGTTCGGGGATATCATCGGGAAGCGTCTTGCCTGTGCCTAAGTTCTCGGGTTCGAGCTTGGATACCGAGTCCCGCAGGTTCCTAAGCCTTAAACTGCTGTAGTCCTCCGGCATTTCCCGCCTCAGGCGCTCCAGTATCGGAAAGAGCATGCTCGTCCAGATACCCGATATCTCCTGATTGTTCAGAGTAACGTTCATCGCCTGCTCTAAGAGCTCATCAACGTCCACAAGAAGCACGGGCACCGACTCCACGCCTTCGTCTTTAAGAATCTTGTAGCGTTGGTGGCCCGAGACAATATGCATCGTTCGCTTGTTTACTACGAGAAGGTCCAGGTAACCGAACTTCTCGAGACTGTGCCGCAGGCCCGACAAGGCCTCGTTAGAGATATCGCGCGGATTATATGGTGCCGGGGACAAGTCTTTAAGTAAAATGTCCCTGATTTCATGATTTATCTTAACCTTAGCCACTCCCTTTTCTCCTTAAATTACCGACATAACCCATTTATTCACAGCTAATTGCGGTTCTTTGCCCCTTTTGTGACGAGATCTCGGGGGTCCTCAAAAGTCGGGACACGGACACGGTTTTTTTGTCCTGTAATCACTGACAGGCCGCGCCTCGCCCGACCCGCACTGGGCGCCGGTAAGGACCCGCTCCCTTGTTTATTTTTTCCATTTGATAACATCTTGGCATAGCTCAATAAACTCGCTCTCGGTCATCATACCCTTTGCTCTATTCACCTCATCGCATACGAGTTGTGCGTTCTCTTTCGTGTGAACGCCTCCTCTTGACAGCGGCACGATATGATCCAAAGAACAGTTGGACGCAGTAAGATCCCTTCCTGACAGAGCGCAGCGAAGGTCTTGCTTTACAAGCATCTGTCTTAACTCGATTATTCCTATCCTTTCATTCGGCATAGTCTTGTCCATAAAACCTATTCCTCCTTTGATTTGTTTTCCAGTATCAGCCCAGCATTTTCGCAGCGTATCGAACTTTCTATCCCATCCATACTGTTTATGCTCTTGATAATAACGCCTAAGCATATAAGAAAATCTCGATTGCCAATCGCTATGTTTTCGATAAATCGTCTTAACCAAAACCGGCGGATGTCCCAAGAGTTGGTAATACCAGATATTCCATCCTGCGACTAGGTTACGAAGCTTCCTGTCCCAAAGACTATTTTTACCCGAGACTTTGCGCCGTTCGTTTTCGATGATCTGATATAATCGAGCGTCCCATGCGGTTACGATAATATCCGATTTCCTAAAAAAGGTTTTTCTCGCTCTTTTTAACCGCCTTACGCCTAGATCGTAGAGCTTATCGAGTTTCGCTTCCCACTCTGGGGATAACCTTACTGACGCTTTTAATGTTTGAGCTTCAACCATAGACTTATCCACAAGCCATAACTCTACTGTTATATATATCTCTTATATCTTGGGGGTCAAATTCTGACCCTTTTGAGCACGACCTAAAGGGTCAATATCTGACCCTTTTCGTTCAAATTCTGACCCTTTTCTCGAGTTATCCACAAAAGGGTTAATTTTTGACCCTTTTAATTCAGGAGCAAGCTCAGTCTTTAGGATAAGATACTTAACGGCCCTGCCTCTGCCTAAGAATGTTTGAAAGTCGATAGCGCCGCGTTCTCTTAAGATATTACGGGCGTCCCTTAACGTATTCTTTGATATGCCTAGATGCTGCATAACGCGCTCATCCTTCCAGTAAAAAGCGGGCTTCCCGAAATAATAATAAAGACCTCGAAGATAGATAAGAAGTAGTTGCGAAATCTTATAAATATTGCGAGTCTTACACAGGTTAAAGAAGTTATTCTCCAGATACTGAAACCCTTGCATTAATAAGCCCGTTCTTTCTCTCGTAGTCATAGATCCTTTTTGCGATCCATTCTGCCACCTGAACAGTTACGGCATTACCGATTAAGATTCCTCTGCGAGCGTCCAATCCTTTGGTAGCCCTTGCAGAGCTTCTTTTTCCGTGGGAGTTAGCTTGCGCAATATGAGTGTCTTGCCATATAAAGGTAGCGTTTCCTCGCTGTCCCGCGCCGATCGTATGCGCGACGATATTCTCTCCCCCGAAGTTGAAAGGGCTTCCCTGCCCGTCACGATTGACTCGAATCGTTGAAGCGATAAACGTCTCAGCCGTCGGGTCCTGCCCGTCCCCGCACTTAGTAGAAATACATAGCCCCCTCGGCCCCATTTCTTCGAGCGCTGGATCATGCCGGCGACCGCACGCCTGCTCAAATAATATTTCGGGTGGACACGCTCCTCCAAAACGTCCGACAATGAAGAGACGTTTGCGGCGTTGGGCCACTCCGAAGTATTGACTGTCCAGAACTCTCCATGAATACCCGTACCCGCTTTTGGAAAGGTTTTCGAGGACAAGCGCAAAGTCCCGGCCCTCGTTAATTGAAAGGAGTCGGGGTACGTTTTCAATGAGTAACCAAGTAGGCACAAGTAGTCTCGTAACACGCATACACTCGAAGAAGATATTGCTCTTCTCGCCCTTAAGACCCTTTCCTTTCGGGTTCGCGTTCGATATATCCTGACAAGGGAAGCCGAACGCAATAAGGTCAAGACGTCCGTATGTTTTGGAACGCTTGGCCAGTTCTTCTTCAAGACTTTTAAAGCATACGGCATTATTTCTACTTGGCCCACGCATCTAAAGCCCGCCTTTTCTATACCGAGATCCATGCCTCCGCAACCGGAACAAAGTGATAGGAATTTCATACATTCTTTTTGCTCTTTCTTTTAGGAATTTTACAGTTGGCTCTCAACATCCTGCTGCGGTAATAGGGGTGCATGTTCTTGTAGACTTTTTTCAAGCTCTTTATGACTTTCATAACTCAACCCTTAGTCTTCACTCTATCAACGGTAAATTTATCTTCGCCGATCTGGCGCGTTATAAGCCCGGTAAAAACTTGCGCGATGTACTCGCCCACCTTATTCGATACATCGATCACGGCCCTGTTCTTCGATACGACATAGCCCGCGTTAAGACGAACCTTCGCCTGGCCGAACATGCACTCAGCCGTGACAACAGCGATCGCAATTTGACTTTCGATCAGTTTTTTGGTGATGCCTTTTTTGAACTTGAATTTTAGAGCACAAGCCATTGCTATTTTGCCTCCATCATACATATACGACACCCTTTGGAATTTGTGCCCGATTTTTTGAAAATAAATTATTTGAGGTAATCCCTGAGGCCTTCTTTTTCGAAGATTTCCCGAATACGAGCGACTTCTTTGTAGACAGTCCTTCGATGCGTCTTAAAATACTTGCTCGCCTCGTTGATATTCAGGCCTTCTTCGTAAAGAAGCTTGCAGAGTTTCTTTTGTTTCGGGGATAATTTTTGAAATGCTTTTCGGAGGGATGCGTTTAAATCGGTGGATGAGATATTTTTCAAAGCGTCGCTTTCGACACTAAGATCGCTTTCTTCCTTGTCAGTTAAAATGGACTCATCGAGGGGGACCGCTTCGTGCAGGGCTTTTCTCTTCTCGCTGTATATTCTTTTAACAATGTCAGCGAGCTTGTTCCTTGTGACTCGCCGCATGAATGTCTTCATTGACGCTTTGTCTTTTGGATCGTACTTGTCTTTCGCGAAATACCAGTGCGTGAGACATTCTTGTAATAAATCCTCAAACCCTTCTCGTTTTAACAGGCTCCATTTGCCGCAGAACTCGCCGACAAGACTTCTGGCTGTCGCAACTTCCCACTCCTCGAAAAGATTCCCGAACGGCCAAGCTCGGCGGTAATCGCCTTTCGCATCAGAGGGTCCTTGAGCCAAACATTTGAGTTAACACTTTACATCGAAATCATATCGGGAATCTTTTCACGGAGGTTTGTACAAGGAACGAGCCAGATACTTTGAAGAAATCTGTATGGTGAAAGGAGAACAGGATCTACGATATTTAAAAAGACAGTTCTCCATATACCACAGGCTCCTTTCTGAACCGATACAGATAGAAAAACGGAATCCTCTCATCAATAAAGGATTCCGCTATGTAAAATGGGATTATGTTTTATTACGGCAAGCCCTCTGTAAGTAAGGACAAAGGGTTCTTTATAAGAGCCGTCTTAAAATTAAACTAACGGATTGATAAAGAAAATAATTTCTTAACGGTTAGAGAGTTTCTGAAAAGAAGAGAATCAAAAGCGGTAAACAGAGAATAACTGAAAAAGCTTGGGCATGACGCGAAACACTGAATTCTCGCGGAATGGTTTCGATTCAGCGCTGCATGATATTGATTCGTTATTGAAATTGTGGGTTTGCGAAAAAGCGCATGTATTTTGAAGCGAAGATTTTAATTGTACCCCACAGGAATACTCTTTTAATGTTTTCTCGGCTATGTCGAAAGGCGTCGACATAAGCTCATCTAAGACCTGCTCGCTTTCCCTTGAACCGTCCGGAACAATACCCAAGATTTCGGAAAAAGGCGTCGCCAAAATCAGCGTCCAGATGCCGAGCATGACTAAAATGATTACATTTCTAACACTCTTTAATTTAGGCATAATTGCGGCAGAGCATAGATGAAAAACAAGGGATACGGATTATATCACAACTATGCCATTTTGGCTTGTAAAATTAAGTCGGACGTTATTGCAGCTAATGACGATGTGAAGTATCGGACTTATTAGGGGTTGAAGAGGATTTTGCCATATATGCTATAGGTTTCCAGATAAGAAAATAACCGATAAACCAGAAGATAAACAGCATAACAAGACAGCTTATATTCTTAAATTTAGCTTCTTCCTTTGCTTTCTGATTTATTTTTTCTATGGATTCTGTTATATGCGAGTAGTCCTGGCTTTCACGTTTGTAAATTTTAATCATGTCTTCATAAGCCAACCTTACACCCAGCCAATCGCCCTTCCTAGAACACGATCCTACTCGGCGATTAAGTTCGCGCCATTCAAGATCATCGGCACTTACAAACTTTTTTGGTTTCTTTTCCATACAATATTTCCGTAGACTATAACCTATCCCTCATTAGTAGGTATCATAACTGTTACTATTGTTCCGCCAAAGGAAGGCGAAGCCTTATAATAGAACTTGCCTCCCATCTGTTGTAATATTCTTCTTATCGCATGTTGCCTTTTTATTATAAGAGGCGGCAGGTCATCTAGCTGACGGCATATAGGATCTCTTATAATAATTATTTTCCAAAGCTTTCTCATTGTAAATGACATTGCGACCTTTGGATTGTCAAAACCAAACCAGGTAAGAAGCTCTGACCACTTCTCGATTGCGTCTCCATGAAGATACCCTTCAACCGCGATCTTGTTTATTATTCGAAGCCCAGAAATATATGCACCCCAGTCTTCAAGCTCTGACTCTAAGGCTGGATCTTCTTGTCCCTTATAGTTAGGGAGGCGCACTTGTCGGTCTTTCATTTCATACATCAAGGCCTTCCCTTTGTTAAAAGCCTTTTCTGCTTCCTCCAAGCATTTCAACCGCGCGACAGGATCGGAAAGTCCTTTAAGAGCCATGAAGTTCTTCCCCATTTCTTGCTTTGTTTCTTCTATCTCGCGAACAAGCTTCCTAGCAATGAATATTTCGTTCCAGAGCTGGAACAACCCTATCCGTTTTTTCTTTTTATTATCTAATAGTGATTTTGCCATAATCTTATTTGACAACCAATTGTGCGACTACTGTCTTTACTATCTTTTCCTTTTGTAAACATAGATATAAGCCCCCTCCCCTAATATTTTCCTAAAACGGTAAGCTTATTCCTACAGTCTGTTATGATTTTCATCATAGAATCGCATACCGTCTTAAATTCGGATACCTCCTTAGAAAAACAGTATAAATTATCCTTGGTATCATCTTTTAAAAGCCTGCTATATAGCAGGTCGGTTCCCGCTTCCAAGTCCTTTATTTTTTCAACTTCCTGCAAAACATCCTTCTGCAGCGCTACGGCGATGTCTCGCTCGCCAATTTCAATCAAGGTATCCATCACGAGGTTGAATTTTTCGCCAACGGATTTGCGATAAGCCAAGAGATTCTTCAAGTTCTTTGTTATTTCGTTTTTAAATTTCCCTTCTAGTTTTTCAAGATTAAATTGTGTAATATATGCAGCGCATATCTGCGACAAAGTATTAATGCCTCCTATTGCGCCCGTTAGATCATGAAACAACACATGAAGTTTCTCATTTATCATGTTTACCTGTATCCTCAATAGACAGGCCCATAAGCGCTTTAAATGTTTGCCCCATAAGCAATATCCCTTTTTCTATTTTATCGATGTCTTTTTGAATTTCCTCATAGTGCTCCTTCAAAGGAGTATTGCGTAAGCACTCAACACGATGCTTAAGCATATCTAAATCTACTTGTATACAGACCCTGCTATTTTTCAGTTGATGAGATACACCTATAGACATCGCCTCATTTATGTTTTTGCACATAGATATCCCCTTTTTTATTTTAGATTCTTTTCTATTTCCGACAACGCCTCCTGAATCTTAATAATGCTTACGGGCTTTCCCAAAAACATATAAGGATTGTATTGATTGCAGACGTTCACTATGCCTTCTTCTTTGCCGTAACCAGTCATAATTATGACCTTAGTGTTCGGGTGCTTCTGACTCGTCTGCTTTAAAACTTCTATGCCCGTTATTGGAGAACCCTCCAGATGTAGATCGCATAATATGACATGCGGTGATTCTTTCTCCACCATTACTAAAGCTTCGTCACCCCTTGCCGTTGCGAATACTGTGTGGCCGACGGATTTAAAAAAATCTCTTAAGCTATCACGCAACCCGACCTCATCTTCAAGTATTACCATTTTTAGAGCCATTGAAACCCTCCTGTGTTTTTGGAAGTTCTATCGTAAAAGTGGTGCCTTTACCCCATTCTGTTTTAAACGAGATCCTGCCCTTGTGCTGGTTAATCCAATCTTGCATAATATACAGTCCGGCGCCATGGCCTGCCCTCCCGGCCGATTTTGTGGTATAGAATCCGCCAAATAACTTTTCTTTTGTCTCATCATCCATGCCAAGACCATTATCTTCAATACTAATAGTTATTTTATCCCCTTCATCTTTAGCTGTAGCAGTTATTTTGCCTAGATAGGAAGCTTCTGGTTTCATACGCTTATATAAAGCAAAAATGGCGTCAAAGGAATTATTTATAAGGTTTTGGAAGGTCTGCTCCAATAGCTTTTCATTACCCACTATCTTGGGGAAGTTTTCATGGATACTATTCGTCACAACGGGAGCAGGAATATTTTCTTGCAAGAAGGATTTCGATTTTATCTGGGACGACGATGTTATAGCCTGTTTTATAACCGAAGGAATGTCGACTAATGCGAAATCATCCCTTGCTCTGGCCGGATATAGAATTGCGTCAAGAGCGCCAGTTCCTTTGTCGGTTTGTCTTAATACCTTTGCCAGTTTCTCCTTTGTGAAAATCATGAAAGATTTCGCCTGTTCCAATGTCACATTATCTGGATTGGGATATCTATATGCAACGTCAAAGTACATAGCTTCGGTATCAACTTTAATCTCGGCCAGAATATTTTTCATTTGATGAGCAGCGCCTATCGAGGTCTTATCGACACCCTTTTTCTCGCTAGCTTGAGCAATCTGCTTAGTAAGCTGGGCGTTCTTTATGGCGATAGCCTGCGTACGGGCCAAGCCCGTAAGTATACTCAAATCATCGTGCGTATAATATTCATCAGACTTCTTCTTGCCTAAAACCATAATACCTATCAGGTCATCGCGTAGCATCAGGGGTATGGCTAAGGCGGCTTTAAGACTAAGCATCTCCTGCTTTATCTCTTCGCTCATCTTCTTGTCATTGTCGTTTTCAATAGATAAGATATTTTTTACGGACTTTAAATAAGCAACGATCTGAGAACTGTTTGCAATAACCAAAGCGTTATTTTCGCCTTTAGGGCTATACTTGATATATTTATCTTTGTCTTGATCTAATAACAAAATAGCCGAGATTTCAGGATGCAGGGTCTTCGTCAAAATCTCCTCGCCCTCCGGGATGATTTCCTCAAGGTTTGACACCGTCACTATCTTATCTAGATAAGGCGTCATGGTCTGGTTATAATCGTATTTTTTCTGAAAGAGATATTTATCAGTAACTCTTATAAGAAAATTTTTGAGAGGTTCTAGTGTAAGAATTATGAAAACTGCACTAACGCTAAGGCTTAGAATTCTCCCACCGAAGCTCATGCGCGATAACACAAATTCCTGAATAAGCAAGAGAGGCAAAATAAACACAGTCAATGCTGCTGCAAAAAGACCTGCAAAAACAAGAGTCTTCTTTATAATAACTTCTATATCCATTAAGCGGTGTCTTATGATCGCGTAGGCAATAATAAATGTGTAAATAGGAACGGTCAAATTGAATAAAGGATAAACATTAATATTAAGGCAAGGAAGATATGAAGTACCACCTCCGGCAAAACCTAAAATCATTGCAATAACAAAATATCTGATCTGAATTTGCTTTAAGGAATTTGAGTTTTTATAGGCACGAATAAGCTTAATAACCGAGTAAGTTAGCACCCCAAAATAAAGAACAAGCGTGTGGAAAATGTGCAATGGACCCGGAGGATATACCCACCACGCCGGAGTAAACCATTTTGAGTTATTAAACTTCAAGCTAACATGCCCGATAAATAGAGATTTGCTTAATATATCTGTGGCTAAAATTAGAAAACATAAAATATAAACGACCTTAACTAAAGAGGAACGTTTGATTTCTAAAAATCTGTATACAAAATCTACAAATAATGCAGGCAACATAATAACGCCTACATATGATACTTGCCACCAAAAAAAAGCTGACTCATAACTATCAGCCCCTGATGCCTTATACGCACCCCACCCATATAGTGCAACACATAAAGTAAATATTCCCCAAATCTTGCACAGCCTAATCTTATAACCCTTTATCAATATAAAAAGGCCAATAACAGTATTCGTTATAGCAGCAATTAAATTAGTTAATCCATAAAAATTCATTGTTTGAGCTTTCTAATAAAACTATTCTTATATTTCTCTGGTGCTTAAATTAAAATTATTTTTTTTCGCATAATCGATAAGAACTGGAAAAGTTACTTCATCCACTGAAGGACAGATTAACTTCGCACTACTTAATACAACGTTGAGATTTTTCGTATTAAATAGCATGGGCTCGGAATTTATATAAGGCGTAAATATACCCCCAATGGTTCTGTAATAAAGACTTTCAATTGGATTCATAACTTTCGGTATTTCATCAACTTGTTTTATTCCAGCAATATTTAGTTTTTTTAACATTATGGGTATGTACACGCTATGAGGCGTTTCTTGGTTGTTAACGAGATGATAACTATCGCTTTTTTCATTCTGCATACATACATGATAGATCGTTTTTGCAGCGTAATCGGCCGGAACTATATTAAGACCGCTTTTTTGGCTATAACAAATTCTAGCATCAATATTCAACAGGCCCTCATAGTTGATTGTTTTAAAGTGCTTTAATTTTAGACGAAGAAAAAATGCAGCCCATGAATAGAAAACATCAAATTTATTTATAGACCCCAGAGGCATTTCAATCAGGCGTCCGCATATTGTAGAAGGTCTAAAATATCTACATTTTATTCCTGTTTTTTTAGCAAAATCTCTCACTAAAACCTCTGCTTCAAGCTTTGTATGTTCATATGGATTTCTGAATTTTTGATTAAAATTTATATAATCAGGAGCTATGTTACCAAAAGTATAACCGCAAGAATATGCGCTGCCTATATAACAAAATTCATTAACCTTCAGAGCCGAAACTAATTGTAATGTCTGCTTAGTTCCATAGACGTTAGTTTTTTTAAGAGCCTCCATAACTGATGAGGTACTTCGAAAATCTGTTAATGCCGCGATATGAAAGAAAAAGTCTATGGGCGAAGATTGAAGTTTCTTAAGATCGTCGGATTTTAAATCTAACTTCTCTTCGTCTAGGTCTATATCTATATACTGGATCCTTGAATCACAATTTTTCTTTAGCCTCTCTACTGAATTTTTGTCGCTGCACCCAATATAGTTAACTCCGTCATTCAAAATAATATTTTTTATTCTATTTTCTATGCTTATACCCGATTTATCACGACCTAAAACAAATATCTCCAGAGAATCGAGATCATTAAAATACTGCTTAAGAAACTCGAAAAGCAGATTTCTTCCCAATAGACCTGTAGCTCCTGTTATAGCGATACGAAATTTATTCATATAATCCTCGCTAATCGTTTCCCTAAAGATATTATAGTAACAATCGGTGGTGCGCCGCTCGATACTGGTAAAACGCTTGCATCACAAACAAATAAATTATCAATCTTTGTTTTTAAATTAGTGTCTACAACCTTACCAATAGGATTGCTCCCACCTGGGTGCGCACCAGACGGCATTAATATAAAAATATTCCGTTCTTTAACACCAGCCCTTCGAAGTATCTCTTTTGAAATTTCGGCACCTTCATTTAAGATTTTTTTATCTTTATCGGTTGGTCTTTTGTGAAATCTACCGTCAGCTAGTACCTCTCCCTCGTTATCATCTTTCATTTTTGTCATTACCCCTAAAATTCTACCGTATTGAAGTAATTTATGCAGTTTAAGTTTAGGGGTCATGGTTGCCATTGTAAGAGGCGGAAACATAAAAGGGGAAAGCAAGAAACCTTTGTCTTTCAAATATTTTGTGCTTACAACAGACATGGTTATCTCTTTAGCAGGATTGATACGCTTATCTTCTAATATTCCACAGGCTACATTAAGAAAGTCCACAAAAAGGCTTTTGCCTGCATTTTCAATCCCGCTGTTGAGTAGTATGCGAGGACTAGCCAATGCTCCTGCAGCAAGCACTACTACATTGGCATGTATCCTGACGATCTTTCTTCCTCTTACGGCTATTATACCTACTGCCTTATTTCCCTTTATCGCTATACGCCTGACATCTGTACTGTAAAATATTCTGCCACCGAAATCATGCATCTGTTTAACATAATCCATCGTTGTCCATTTTGCGCCTCTTTTGCATCCAAGCACACACAGACCGCATGAAGTACATTTTCTAGCATTCACACATTTCGGCATAGGTCTCATTTCCAGACCCATTTTGTTGCCTATATCCATTATCAGCTTTGACCCTTTACCGATCAATTCATTTGAAATAGGCTCAACGCCCATTTCTTTTTCGGTCTCTTGAAACTCCTCTGTCAAGTCTATACCCAAATCTTTAAGTTCTTCAGCTAATACAGGTATACCATTGCCACAGCTGACATTAGTAGTTCCACCGCCCATTATTGCGCTGTAAACATAAAAGCCTTCTATACTTCTTCTCAGTGTAAAAAAATCATAATATTTTGCTGCCTCTATCATGTTGCCAACTTTTTTTACCAACTTACCCTTCTCAAGAAGCAGGACATCGCGGCCTTGTTTTGCTAGTTCCCTGGCTACACTAGCACCCCCAGCACCTGAACCAATTACGACGATATCAGCCTTAATATTCATTTGGACTCACCACTTTATTTTGACGTTATTTTTTTACTAGCCCATGTTTTCTGCATTCATCCGTAATAAATTCAAATATTACACCCAGCAGGCTATCGTTTGCTTATCCACTTATCTATTTCGTTTGTCCTGTACCTATACCGGCCTCCAAGCTTATGAAACGGCAACTTCTTTTTGCGCATCCACTTATAAAGAGTCATTCTAGATATCTTAAGGTATTTTAACACTTCGGAAGTAGTCATTATATCATCTGTCATTTTTGCCTCCTGGCCTTGCTTTTACATAGTTTAATAAAACGTAAACTATTGTAAAGAAAAGTATACACTATGTTTTAGGAAATGGCAAATGAACTAACCAAATTTTCTTTTTACATACAGAAGCCACCTTATAAGGTGGCTTGATTTTGATACAATGTCTTATATATTTCAATGAGATGCGGCTTCAACCCCTATTCGAAACTTATTCGTCTGATACAGCTCTTCCCCTAGCCATTTGCGCGCCAGGAGGTCCTTATCAAGGCCCTTTTTATCCCAGTCATACTTCATGATTATAAGGGTCTTAAGGACCGTAAACAGGGCTTCTTTTGCATAATCTGGGTGCTTGGCATAGAAGATATCGAGCTTCCGGCAATATAAGACCGGGCCCTTGGATATAGTTATACCGCGATTCTTGCCATGCTCTATGAAGGAGGCTATTACCTCGGCCCGCTTTTGATAGGATAGGTTGAGATAGTCTTGGCCGGAAAAATGTGGTGTGGGTTCGGCGGCATAGAGAGCCGTCGCACACACTAGAAGCATTAACCAGCAACAATTTCTTGCAACAAATTTTTTGTTAAACCCGTCTCTTTGCCTACTTCTTGTTTGCAAATATCCATCACCTTTTTATGCTGTTTTGCGTTTGACTTTAGGGACCAAAGCGCAGCCCCTCCGATTAGAATTTCCTGACCCTTACCATCCTTTGATAAATGAATAACTGAGATAATACGTTGCACAACTTTTTCATCCCCAGTCGAAAAGAATGTAGCCCAGAGCATGTCCAGTGCTTGTGGTGAAATAATCGGCATCGTTAGGGTGTCGTAAGGAATACTTTGACGTTGCTGATTTATTTTTTCTTGAATCTCCATAACATTCCATTCAGATTTTGCCTTTTCTATAATTTTTCGACTATCGTTTGTATTAATTAACCATAATATATCTAGGAAAAAAGTTTTTTCTCGTATCGTGCTACCGCGGTTTAATTTTTCATATGTCTCTTCAATCATTTCATCGTCATTCTTTAGCCCGGCGACGAAAAATGACATCATTGCAAGAACAGTTTTATCCTTATATGATGCGGAGGAACAAAAATATTTTATAGCTGCGCCTAGTCGCTGAGGTTGGGGAGATAGATAATAATAAGTGAACCAGTTACTGAATTGCTCATCTGATACAAATTGATTTTGATCGGCCAATGCCGTACTTGTGAAAATAAAACATAAGAGTATAAATATTGGTAGATATCTCTTCATAGCCCTCATTTCTCCACCAAGGACGGCTTTGTTATTTCACCGGTTTTTTTGTTAACCTTTACCGCATTATGCAGATAAAAATCCATTGCTTTATGATGATAATAGTCTTTTGTGACATAATAAAAATCGCCTTTTAAAATAATATAGACATCCAAGGGGAGATTGGATGGGTATTTTGCCCCCCTCCTTGCCTGTCTTAATTCAAATGATTCGCCCAAATATGGTTTCGCAAACTCAATTGCTCTCTCGGGAGAAACCCTATTATCTTTGGGAAAATGGCTGAAACCGGTTGCTTCTGTTCCAGAATAACTCTTTGCATCGCAACCGATTAGAAGAAAACACATAAATAATATAATACCTACTTTCGTGCTCACAATATAATACCTTTTTAACATAGGTTACCTTCTTTTATTTATGAAGTAAAGTAAAATCTGTCGTGGTGCCATCTGGTAATTTAATTGTCACTACCCTATGGTTATCAGGGAGATATGTTTCGTGTAAAATTTCAAAATTGCTGTAGCCCAAAGCCTTTGTAATTTCTGCTTTTAATAATGCATCTGAAAAACGTTGAGGGTTCGAATATGCTCCGTCAGCATATGGCAACTCAATACCTAGTTCGCGAGCAATATCTAATGCATAGTCCGTGCAATTGTTCGCGCCCAAGTGATATGTGTGAGAAGTTTCATATAATACCTCGTCAACGAAGTCATGATAGATCTGCCAATATTGTTGCTCTGTAACCGTATACCATTCGGTCGATTCGCTATAGTTAGAGCTATGATAATAGTCATCTCTTATAGCGGCTTCATGAGTCTCAATCAGTAAATTTATGGGATTGTTCAGTTTTAAAAGATCGCTGCTATCAGGGTATAGCCCCCTGTATATGATATTTCCATTTTTATCAACTAATCCAACAAAGGTATGGCCCGAGAAATCTTCTGCGCCTATATTCACCAAATCACGACTGCCATACTCCAAGCCATCTGGCCGCTTAGCAAAAAATCTAACAGCATATTGACCTGTTGGAATACTTTCTGTAGTTGTTATAGCTCCATCTGCATACGCATACGGTTCATTAAATATGGACGATAATAAATCGTAACTTTTTGAAACCGTATTGATTATATCCCAACCGCTTCCGTCTAAATCAAAATCAATACCCTCGCCAAAAAAGGTCGTAGATTCAAAATCGGTTAAATCTAATGTGGATGTATAATCTCCATCTTGGAATTGAAACTCAGATAAGAAGTCTTCTACAAAAGTATACGATTGCTCCTGACCTGTTATTACAGCATCTACGTAGTCGCCATACGAATTGTAATAATTGTAGCTTCCGTCCTCTCTTGGGGTCACAACAAAAATGGTATTACCTTCATTATCCTTTATCTCTGCATACGTCTGATTGCCATTGTCTATGGTCTGCCATATACCAAGATCGCCCCATTCGTTATACATACTAGTATCATCGTAGAAGCCCATTTTCGCATAACCATCTTTGCCTATCTCACCTATGCTCCAAGAAACAACGTCACCGCTTCCATTAACTACCTTTAGGCCAAACGGATCCCAGTCACTTGCATCGACCAACCAGTCAAAGAAGGCGGTAGTATGCCCACCATCGGATTGAGTAGGAGTGTCTACAGCAATGACTTCTTTGCCATTCACTGTTTCAGTATGATACTGCCCTGTCTCAATCATATGCCCAAAATAACCGCCTAACGTATAGCTGGTCTTTACAATCTCATTAACTGCTACGGCATTGAAGAAGCTCGATCCATAGATGTTTAAAGCCTCTGTTAAGCCCTTCTGCTTAACTATATTGCTAAAATCTAATATCTGAGACGTATAAACTGCTTGCAGCCAAGGGTTATTCTCGCTACCATAACCCAAGAAAGTAAGGGTATTTTTCATATATGTATCAAACATATATTTAAAGACGTCCTTTTGACCATTAGGCATGAATGACTGTAGACCAGCATTTAACACCCCTGCTATCGCAGAGAAACCAATGTTGGCCAAAAGCGAATTGCTTAAACCCAACTCTTGTGTCGCATAGCTCAAGCCGACCGACACGGCCCCCTGAAGGAAGCCTGCGGTCACATCAGACCATATCTTTCCCGGATCCATATTTGGGTTTAATCCCACTTGTAATGAGCTACGGATACCCATTCCTGCCAGATAACTGAGCTGATCCGAGAATGGAACGCCTAGTAATTCCCCTATTTTATCTACCCCATAACACGTAAGCTCACCCGCAATATTCGGGAATACCTGCGTACCTATGATATCGCTAAATTTAGTAAAATCAAAGCTACCTGTAGTGGCGTTGATACTCTGCCCAGCCGCCCCTACAAGCGCAGCTGCACTCATGCCTATAACGTTCGATAGCGTCGAGTCGAGGCCGAGTTGCTGGCCTATAACGCTCACGCCCTGGACAGCCAGGCCTTGCAGGCCGCCTGCTATAAATGACATCGCCGACAGGCCGCCATTGAATAGACCCGAAACGCCTCCGGTCAAGAACGAGCTTATGAGACCGGAAGCGAGCGGATCTATGCCAAGCAAGTCGAGGCCTTTAGATATGCCAAAGGATAAGGCTGTCAACGCCACCGTCTTCCCTATCGCTAAGCCTACGCCCGCGATGTTGAAGCCCGTTGCTGAGACTATCCCGCCCAGGCCGCCGGAGCCGAAGATAGCACTACCGATACCGCCGAAGATAGCGCCGGCGGTGTTTAAGAGGCTCACCCCGACAAATTGGATCGCCGAGAATATCTGAGTCGTTATGCCGACGAGGGCGCTCGTGATACCGCTTATGGCGCTGCCGATAGCGGCGAGAACGGGAGCGATAGCGCTGGATACTGCCGCGACGACGGCCGTGATGGCGCTAACGACACCGGCCGCTATCGTTACGAGGCTTTCGATGAACAGGCCGACAAGGGCAAAGAGGAACGGGAGGCAGCTGCCTTTGATGCGTTGGGCTTGGTCGGCTGAGAGGAGCTTGGATGGAGATAAAATGGGACAGTCCCCATCTCGCAGAGACTGCTGTCCGGGGACAGTCCCTATTTCATCCTGCACTATCGCGTAGCCCGTCCAGGATTTTTCGAAATCTTCCTGTGATATGGTGTAGGTAGAGCCATCCTTACCTTTATTGACTTCTTTATATGTGACTTTGCCGTCATCCGCGATATTTGTAACGACGACGAAGTGGTTGTTCTTGAGGTGGGCGATTACAGGCAAAATGGGACAGTCCCCATCTTGTGAAGACTGCTGTCCGGGGACAGTCCCTATTTTGCCCAATAACGCTAAGTCTTCAAAGTCAAGTTTCGCATTACACAGGTCGAGGCCGTAGGCGGCGGCTGTTGTAGACAGCGCGAACATCGAGAGCTCTAATAACTTGCCGTCGCTGACGGCATTGATGAAACCTGTGAAGATATCGACGAGGACCGCCTTGAGCGCTACCTCATCCAGGTCGCAGGCGATATTATTCGAATCGAGAAGCTCCTTTAAGGAAACGAACGCGCTCCTGCCGAAGTGGATATTCTGATCTTCGAGGAATGCCAGGATAGCGTTGACCTCACCCCTATCTAGCGGCACCGTATCCTCTAAAGTAAGCCCTAGGGGAGCGAGGATCGCGCTTCTTCCTGCTTCATCGGCGCTTAAATAAGCGTCCAGCTTATCCGCTATCGCGGCCTTCAGCTCCCTGACGAAAGCTTCTTCGCTCCGCCGCTCGCCGGAGGCAAGGAGCGCCGTCTTCAGCGCCTCCACGTCTATCGCGGAGCCGTAATCGACCTCCGCGAGCCATACTTTTATCTCGGCATCATCCGGATCCCGTCCGAGGATCGAACGGTAATAATCCAGGATCACCGGTGTCGCCTCTTCCTCTATTATCTTGGAATGGAACGCCGCCTCCTGCTCGGTTATCTCGGCGAGCGAATCCGTTTCATCCTGTTCAAGCTTATCCCGGGCGGATTCTATCTGGCTGTCAAGCCGGGCGTAGGCTTTTGCGGCTTCCTCGTTGAGCAGGCGCTCCTCTTCATCCAATTGGTTCAGCGCCGCGCGGACGGACGCGACTTCAACGGTCGCGGTATAACTCTGCCACCACCCGAATATCCACCACCCGACCCACTTCTGGCGGGTCACCTGCTGATAGAGATACGGCTTTAAGCGATCCCTCTCGTCGTTGATCTCCGCGCGGGCGGATTCGACGCTGTTATGAATTTGCTGGTACGCGAGCCCTTTTTCCGCGGCGAGCTGTCTTAAATACCCCTCTTTCTCCGCCGCTATCTTCTGGCGAGCCTCGACCAGTTGAGAGTCGATGGAATCTCTCGCGTAGGGAAGCCGCACGAGCACGAGGTTTCCCGCATCGTCGTACGTATACTCGACGAGCAGGTCGAGTTTTCCGTCGTCGTGGCGATAGTAGGTCGCGGCCATCTTATTATTTACAAAATACGTAACCTGGTCTGCCTTAGTGATATTAACGGTTATATCGGCGGCCGCCGCTTTTTCTCCGTCGACGCCGTCGCCGTACAGGAAATCGCCTTTATAACTGCGCGTCTCTACGATCGTATCGTCGGTAAGCTCGCAGGATTTTATATAATCATAGTCCTGCGCAATCCCGGTGATATCATAGGCCATAGCTTCTATCGCCAGGCATTCCGCGCTATCTTTAGCGTATCTCTTCCATACCCCGTCCTCTTCGGCTTTGACATAAGCTATTACGCCGCTAGAGGAGCCGTCGCTTAAGGTAACGTACTTTATCGTTATATCTTTCACTTGGGGCGTATATTGAGAGTCCAGGGTAGTCATTTCGACGCGGTATTGTATGTATTTAGCCGCAGGCGAGGTTATGGTAGAGCCGGCCGGATCGGTTAAAGCTTCCGACCAATCGCTCCATGTGCCGTCGTCGGGATCAAGTGAATTGCCTGTCCGCGTCTTAAGATTAGCGGCAGTGCCTTGAGGGAGGTCCGCGGTCCAGGATATGCCGCTAAACTCCGTCGCCGATGTCTCTATAACGCTGGAGGTAACAGAACCTGTATTGTAATAAGGGTCGTGGTATCCGGTTTGAGACGGGGTGAAGCTGTTTGTCCAGCGCGCGGTGCCCTTTGAAAGATGGAATTCGTCGATAGAGCCTTTTAAAAAGTTGGCTGTGGTGGTTTCCGAACCTATATAAAGCGGCGAAGCAAGGTCGGAAAGAGAATTCGTGCCTATAGGAATTACTACCTGTCCCCAGGGCCGGTAGACGCCGTTAATGAATAATAACAGGCTGTTTGCCTTCCGGACGAGCGCTATATGATACCAGGCGCCTGCTTCGAAGTCGATACCGCCGCCGACGTAATAGGCCTGTGTCGTACCCGACGATGTGCGGTAATAGAACATGCACCTCTCCCCTGTGCCGTGCATATATTTGAACATCCACCGGCCGTACACATTCTGGTACTGGGAGCAGAATCCGACCTGCTGGCCGGCCGATAACGTATCGAACTTCGTCCAAAAATCGATCGTGAAGTCGCCGGCGCCTAAGCACCAGTCGTTACTGTCGGCTAATGTCAGGTAGTCGCCATTGCCGTCTAAAGCTATAGCGCCGCTGCCTACCTTATAGTTACTCGTATCCACCTTCGCGTCACCCTTTAATGTAACGGCATGCGGTGACAAAGAGCTATCGGACGTGTTATCCATCGATAGTAACAGTTTAGCTGTCGTATCTTTATATGAGGCAAGCTGGGATGCGTCCGGCGCTGTCTTGTCCTCATATATGCCGTACTCATAGTTAGTAACCTTGCCGTCGGGAGCAGTTACCGTCTTTACCAGGCTGTTGGGATAGTATTCGATGACCGTGCCGTCAGCCTTTACAGACTTCTTCACCCTGCCGCCTTCCATAAAATAGTCCTGGCCATCTTTTGATATCCTGTAGCCGATGGTCTCTTCGCCTGACGAAGCATAATAATTAATGCAACCATTGAGACCAGACATATCGGCCGGTGAAAAACGCAAATTCCCGATACCCAGAGCCGGCGGCGCCAAAGCAGGCGCGGTAATTTTAAGATGTTCGGCATATAAAATATCTTCCGGCGGCGCGGAGAGATCGAACGTTTTATCATACCTATAACTCAACTTGATGGCGTAGCTGCCATTTGAATACAAAGAAGGCGTCTTAGACATATCCGTTCTCGTAAGAATAACCTGATACTGGATGTACTTTCCAGGCTCGCTGCTTAAAGCAGCGGACCAGCCGGACCATGTCCCATCGGCAGTATCCAGTGAGTCTCCTGTTCTTATCTTAAAGAGGACGGCCGTGCCTTCCGGAGTTTCCATGTTTGCAAATATATCGCTGATCGCCGTTGCGGTTACGCAGATAGGACTGGATACAAGAATGCCTTCCGCCGGAAGTTGTATTTTTTTAATATATGGATTTGACGAAGGCATGTTACCGGTAAAATTCACGTAATCTATGCGGACACGGCCGTTACTGCCGTTGCCGCCGGCAGCCGCACCGGTACCACCCTTTCCGCCGGATACAGTAACACTTCCGGACACCGATACGTTTTGCCCGCAAATATAGACTGTGCCGCCCGATCCTCCTCCTCCGCCGCCGGTCCTAGACGTCTTAAAGTTGAGCCCAGCCACACCGTCGAGCCCATTAGCGCTAACCTTTCCGTTTATGACAATATCTTTCCCGGCTATCTTTATGGCGCCGCCCCCCTTGCCGCCGGCTGCGCCAAGGCCACGGTAAGCACCGGCGCTGCCGCCCGCAGACCCTTTATACAAAGTCGTCAATTCCAGGTCTCCATAAGAAACTCCGCCCTGGCCGCCGCTACTCGCATTCCCACCTTTGGCAACATAACCTCCCCCGCCGCCGGCGGAAATGGAACCTGAACCGTTCCCGCCTGTTCCGTAACCGGACGTGTAACCATAGCCATCGGCAGAAATAACGCCGTCTATCCTGATAACACCCTGGCATTTTATGACCAGAGTATCGGACGCTATTACCGTATCTCCGGGACGTATATAAAAAGACTTGTAATTCTTGACGCCGGACAGCCTGACCGTGCCGCTTGACACAAAGTCACCGTCGGAGCCGTCACCGTAATCTAACGTTTTATCTGTAGCGAGCGCGACCTTTACCATATCCGCCGAATTCGTTACGACAAGATTATTATACGTAAGCCCGGCGAGATCTATGGTAAGGTCCTGTTCTATAACGCGTTCGAGGGTAACTCTGACTTGCCCATCGGTGTAAGCGTAATCGATCTCTTCGCCACCAGCCGTAATGACTTTAACGAGTTCACACTGCACATTATAATAGTAACTGGTTCCGTCTTCGGTCACTTCGAGCCCATCCAGCCGGCCGTCTTTGTCATATATGCACTTAATCCCGTCTTTCTCGATGACTACATAGGCCAAATCAGTGCCGCTCATCCTGTAATCGTAATTCGTGACCTCGCCGGCGGTCTTTGTAATAGACTTAACCCAACCACTCGCATAATATTCCACAATCGTCCCATCGGACTTGACCTCTTTTGCGATCACACCGTCCTGAACAAAATATTTTGCTCCATCCTTCTCAACGACATACCCGTCCGCATCGCCGTTTACCCTGACAAAGTCCTTGAAGACCGTCCCATCTGCTTTCACGATCGATCTTATCTCTCCGTCTTCATAATATATAATATCGCCGGCCTCATTCTTCACACGGATAAGCGCCTGTGTCGTGACTTCATTGCCGGAGGCGTCCAGGGAGTAAGTATATTCATACGTCTTGCCATCCTCCTCGAGAAAGACGATCTTGTTATCTTTGTTGTAATAACGTTTCACGCCATACATGTCCTCGATTATCGTAAGGTCGCCTTCGTAGGTATACGTATACCGGCCGATAAGTTTGCCCGAACGCGTAACGGTGGAGCAGGAAATCCTTTTGTCGGAATCGTATTCGTAAGAAGTGACGATCTTATTTTTATCGGTAACGCTGATGAGCAGTTCATCCTTATAGCGCTTCACATCGCCGGTCTTTACATCTTCTATTACCGTGATCTCCGCCGCGGCGGCGTCGTATTCATAAGAATAAGCGTATACAAGCCCGCTCCCTTTATATACGCGCCTGATCCTGCCGTACTCATATTCGGAGATCGTGGAGACGGGATCCGCCGCCGTCGGCAGGACCTCCGTGCGGGCTATATTGTAGTTGGCGTCATAAGTAACAGCGGTAACGCCGTCATTTGCGACGATAGACGTCACCTTGCCGGCGGGACCGGTATTATAGGTATAATCTATTACCGTGCCGTCTTTCCGGATGAGCTGGACGAGCCGCTTATTGCTATCGTACTTCTGGCATACAACCTCTTCCGGGAGCTGGATACCCGCGATCTCCTCATCGCTAAGCCGGGCTACTGTAAATATCGCGCCCGCTTCTTTTATCTCGGAGTAAGTATAGGTAAGGCCGCCTTTGGCATAACTCGCTATATTACCGGAGGCGTCATAAGTGATGATGCTCCCGTCCGGCTGATCGATCTCCGTCAGGACCCCGCCGGCGTACACGGCGACTACCCCGTCGGGCCTGGTAATTTTGGCGCTTATGATATTGCCGGCGTCGAAGCGCGCTTCTTCTATAATAGTGCCGTCCGCTTTCTCTATGCGGCTGACGGCGCCGTTGGTTATCGCAAAGACGAGGCCGGTATTCTGGTCCGTAACGCTCGTCAATTTGCCGTATTCGTCGTAAATTCTCTTTATGCCGTCGCGGTCGATAGTCATCCCTTTTATATTATCGAGCGGATCCAGGTCGTAGAGACAGCTCGCGATTACCCCGGACTCGTCCGCGACGCCGGTAAGCAGCCCGCCGGAATATTCCAGCTCGGTGCCGTCGGACTTTACCGCTTTTTTGACGACCCGGCATTCATCGTATTCTATCCGCGCATAAGGGACCGCATCGCTCGCGGGACCGTTATAGGCGGCCGTAAACGTGCCGTCGGGATTTTCCGTAATATCGAAGAGATACTGTGTCAGGTCGCTCTCCGTGATCCGAGAAATTATGCCGCTGTCATACTCGAGCAACCGCCCGTTATTGAAGACGACTTTTTCCAGCCTATCATCACTGTCGTAATAAGAAACTTTCTCATCGTCTGTTACGATAGCTTCCAGAATATTGCCCCCGCCGTCCTTTATATATGAATATACGGCGGATTTACCGTCCGGATAAATGACCGATTCGATAAATGCTTCGCTATCATAGTTGTAGATAGTGCCGTCGGGCCGGGTCACCGTTTCAACCATTCCGTCCTTAATTACCTGGAGAGTCCCGTCGATATAAGTTATTTCAGCGTTTATGAGGTTATTCTTCCCGTCTACTACTATATTACGCATGATCGTGCCGTCCGCTTTCCGGATGGAGTCTATGGCGCCTTCTTTGTAATTTATGACATCGCCGGCTGAGGTGGTAACATTTAAGGTAGGACAATACGTGCTGTATGCCCCGTCCTGGGCCTGGTCTGAAGACCCGGCCGCGGCGTTTGCCGCGGCCCTGGCAGTCTTCACGCTTCCGCTGCTGCACTTGCCCTGCAGAGTTACGGAAGTATCGGGTTCCGCGCTTGGGGATTCGGACAGGTTGGCCGAGGAAACCGTAGCCGCAAAATTCTCCGCGTCCTGTTTCTGGTTTATTATGCTTTCCTGGAGGGTTTGCTGGCTCTGGAGATACGAAGGCGCGAAGGTCTGGGCCTGAGCATCGGCCTGCTGGTGCAGGACCGTTTCTACCAGATCGCCGGCCCAGGCGACCTGCTGAAATAGAAAGATCCCGGCCATAAGGCACGAGATTACTTTGAAAATTACAGTAATTCTGCTTGGCAGTATCATGTCAGACCTCACGCGTTTTCAGCCAAGCAAAAAAAGTATATCACATACTTTTTATTTTGTCAAGTTTTTTTTATTTTTTGTCAAACACTATGAGGCGGGGTGGATCTTGCCGTCTTTTAAGCGGAGGATATCGTCGGTCTTGCGGGAAAGGTTCTCGTCGTGGGTAACGATCGCGAGCGCGACGCCGAGGGTCTTTTCCAACCCGAAGAGAAGCTCATATATGGACTCGCTCGTTTTGGAATCGAGATTGCCGGTAGGCTCATCGCACAGGAGGAGCTCGGGCGAGTTTATGACGGCCCGCGCTATGGCCACCCGCTGGGACTCCCCGCCCGAAAGCTCGGACGGCTTATGGTTAAGCCGCTTCGCAAGGCCTACAAGCTTTAGAGCACCTGCGGCCCGTTCCCGTATTTCGTATTTCGTGTTTCGTATTTCGTGTTTCATCAGCAGCGGCATCATCACGTTCTCCAGCGCCGTAAATTCCGGCAGGAGGTGGTAGAATTGGAAGACGAAACCGATTTTAGTATTCCGGATGCGGGCCCTCTCCCTGTCGGGGAGCTTGTAGATATCGGCGTTATCCAGGACGACATGGCCGGACGTCGGTCTATCCAGCCCGCCGAGGATATGCAGGAAGGTCGACTTCCCCGCCCCCGAAGGGCCCGCTATGGCCAGCGAGCGCGAAGCCTTCAGGTTGACGCTAACGCCGTCGACAGCGCGGACTTCCTTGCCGTCATTACTGTAAATTTTGCGTATATCCCGGGCCGCTATGACAAAATCTTCATTCATACCTGAGGGCCTCCACGGGATCGAGACGCGCGGCCTTATACGCCGGATAGATGGCGGCAGCGAAACTGATCAGAAGGCTCGCGATTATTATAACGGCTATATCCGACGGCGCCGTCTTGACGGGCAGTTTATCGAGGTAATATATATCTTTAGGTAAATTTATGAACTTATACGTCGAGAGCGCCCAGCATGCGGTATAACCTATTATAACGCCGAGCGTCGTGCCCGCCAATCCGATCAGCCCTCCCTGTATGGCAAATACGGCCATGATGTCGGAGTTGGCGGCGCCTATCGCTTTCAGTATGCCTATCTCCTTCGTCTTCTCCAGGACGGTCATTATCAAAGCGCTCGCTATATTGAAGCACGCGACCATAACGATAAGGGTAAGTATTATGAACATCACCGTCTTCTCCAGCTTTATCGCCTCGATGAGGTTCCTGTTGAGGTCGACCCACGTGCGCACGTCGTACCGGGCCCCGAGTTTTTCGCGTAAGACGCGCTTGACGCCGTCGACGTTAAAGGCGTCGTCGACTTTTATCGATACGCCCGTCGTAAGGCCATCCACCGCCAAAAGCTCCTGCGCCTGCGCCAGATCGATATACGCGAGGTTCGAGTCGTATTCATACATGCCGGAAGTAAATATGCCGGCAACGCGGAAATTTTTGCCCTCTACGGTAAATATCGAGGAAGCCTTGGCCTTTCCGTTTATGAAGGCCGGCGAAATGAGCGAGACCGTCCCGCCGATATCGACGCCGAGCCTGTCGGCCAGCTCACTGCCCAGTATTATACCGTCGTCCTTAAGGCCGTCGAGCGCGCCTCTCTTGATATATTTACCGAGATTGTTTACGCGGACTTCCTCGGCGGCATTCACCCCTTTTACTATGACGCCGGCGACGCTCCCTTCTTTACGGACCAGGGCCTGGCCGTTCAGGAAATATGAAAGCGCTATCACGTGTTTAGCGCCCATGATCTCGCCAGTGAATTCCGCCGACGGCTTCAGCCCGTATTCGGAGGTAAGCTCGATATGCGAATAGGTCCCGATTATCTTCGCCTTGAGGTCTTCGTCGAAACCGCTCATGACGGATATGACTATTATGAGCGCCGCGACACCGACGGCCACGCCGAGGACGGAGATGAGGCTTATGAGCGAGACGAACTTCTCCTTACGCTTTGCGGTGAGATATCTCAGGGATACGAATATCTGCCAGACCATAGAACCCTTTAAATATCAAATGACAAAATCCAAATGACAAATCAATCTTTAAATGACCAATTTCAAAAATTGGGATTTGAATGATTGATTTGGATTTTGAGATTTGAAATTTGAAATTATCATGACTGTGGTTTGAGCTGGGGGAATAATATGACGTCGCGGATGGACGGCGAATTCGTCAATATCATCACGAGCCTGTCGATGCCTATGCCCAGTCCGCCTGCCGGCGGCATGCCGTATTCGAGGGCGGTGACAAAGTCTTCATCGATCGTCCGTGGACTGTGGACCGTGGACTGTGGACCATCCTTGGCACCCTTTAACTCGTCCTCGAAACGCCTCTTCTGCTCTATGGGATCGTTCAACTCGGAATAAGCGTTGGCTATCTCCATGCCGCCCATGTATAATTCGAACCTGTCGGTAAGGTCGGGATTGCCCGGTTTCACCTTCGCGAGCGGGCACAGCTCCCTGAACATGTCGACGACGAATACGGGATGGCCCGCGGCCTTCGGCTCGACGAGATCGCCCACTATATTTATCAGCTGTGTCCTCGAGACGTCCTTGCCCTCGACCTCGACACCCTTCGATTTCAGTTTCTTCAGCCAGACCGCGTGGCTGTCGGACGGCACTATGCCGAACTGCTCCTTCATGAGCTCCGCAAACGAGACGGTCTCCCATTTCGAAAGATCTATCATCTTGCCCTGGTATTCGATCTCCGCGCGGCCCAGGACCTTCTGCGCCAGGTTCTTTACAAGCTCCTCTGTAAGCCTCATCATGCCTTCGCAATCGGAATAATTTTCGTAGACCTCCAGCATCGTAAATTCCGGGTTGTGCTTGATCGAAATGCCTTCGTTCCTGAAGTTCCTGTTTATCTCGTATACTTTGCCCAGGCCTCCCACGAGGAGTCTCTTTAAATAGAGCTCCGGCGCTATCCTCAAGAAGAGGTCTATCCCGAGCGCCTCGTGGTGCGTCTTGAACGGCTTACCCGCCGCCCCGCCCGGCAGGGACTGCATCATGGGCGTCTCCACCTCGATAAAGCCTTTCTCGTCGAGAAACCGCCTTATCTCCGTCACGATGCGCGAGCGCGTCACGAATACGCCGCGCACCTCGTCGTTGACGATCAGGTCGACGTAGCGCTGGCGGTACCTGGTCTCGACGTCTTTTAAGCCGTGCCATTTCTCGGGCAGGGGCCGCAGCGACTTCGCGAGTATCGTAAATTCTTTTGCTATAACGGTAGGTTCGCCGGTGCGCGTTTTGAAGGTATCGCCTTTTATACCGATAAAATCGCCTATGTCGAGGTCGTTTAATAGTTGAAAAGGTCCGGCGCCGACGATATCGGCCTTGAAATAGACCTGCATCTTGGCCGTCGAATCCTTGATGTCGTAGAAAGAACTCTTGCCGTGGGACCTGATCGCCATGATCCTGCCCGCTATGGAGACGGGTCTATTTTCGGCGAACGCGTCCTTGAGGGCCTTTATGGTAGAGGTGGTCTCGTACTTTCCGCCGTAAGCGTAGATGCCTCTTTTTGTAATATCCTCAAGCTTGGACCTGCGCTGTCTTATCAGTTCATTCTCGTCGAGTATCTGTTCTTCGGGCATCTATTTCTTCTCCTTGGATATCATGGACAGGAATATATCCACTATGTTAGGGTCGAATTGCGTCCCGGCGCCTTTCCGTATTATCTTGATCGCCTCTTTCTTGGAGAAAGCCTTCCGGTACGGGCGATGCGATGTAAGCGCCTGGTAGACATCGGCCACGGATATTATGCGCGCGCCGACGGGTATCTCTTCGCCCTTCAGCCCGCCGGGATAGCCTTTGCCGTCCCATCTCTCGTGATGATACAGGACGAGCGGGATGATATCGTGCATGAATTGTATCGGCCGTATGATGTCCGCGGCTATCTGCGGATGTTTCTTTATTACCTCGAATTCTCTGGAGGTGAGCTTCGCCCTCTTCAGCAGTATCTTGTCGCTTATGCCGATCTTTCCCAGGTCATGCAGGACGGACGCCTCGCGTATATTCTCGATATCTTCCTGCGGCAGGTGCAGTTTCTTGGCCAGTTCCGTAGAATAATGGACGGTATTCTCGACGTGCTCGCCCGTATAGTGGTCCTTGAGCTCGATCGTCTTCGCGAAAGCGAATATAAATTCCACCAGGCTCTGTTTGCCGCTCCTGTTCAATTTCTCGATCTTCTCTTTCAGGAATCTCACATCGGTCGGCTCTATGGAGTCCAGGTCGCCGTTCCTACTCTTCACCAGCTCGTAGGTGGTAAAGACCCTGTTGCCGCCGGCTTCCTTGGCCTTTGTCAGTATCTTATCGGCGGAATTCACCAGGTCCATGCCGCGGCTTATGCCGCTGTCTGGATAGACCGAAACGGCCATGCTCAGCTTCAGCTTTACGGCATGGGTCTTATTGCCGAAATTATACAGCCCGACGGCGTCCAGTATCCTCTGCGCCAGCATCTGGGCCCGGGCCTTGTCGACACCGGGCGATATTATTATGAACTCTTCGCCGCCGAACCTGATAACGGTATCGTATTTACGCACCATCTTCTTGATATAGGCCGCAAACTGTTTAAGGACGAGATCTCCGAAGTCGTGGCCATAAACATCGTTTATCGACTTGAAATAATCTATATCGAGCAGTATCACCGACAGCGACAGGCCGTATCTCCTGGCCCGGTAAAATTCCGAATCTATGACTTCGTTAAGGTACTGGTGGTTGTAAAGGCCCGTCAGCGTATCTTTAAGCGCCAGCTTCTTCAGTCTCGCGTTCGATTTGACGAGTTCCCTGTTAAGTTTGACGCGTTCCGCCTCGGCCTTGTCCCGGTCGACGAACATCTTCGCGTTTTCCAGCGCGACCGCGGCGCTGGCGGCAAGGCCCTGCAGCATAAAGACATCTTCCGCGTCGAATGGGACCTTGTCATTTTTATTATGGATCTCGAAACATCCCAGGAGTTCTCCCTTGCGGTTCAGGATGGGCACATTAACGAGATTGTACAGGCCGAACTCTTTCTGGAATTCTGGCGTCACGTGCGCGTCGTGCTCGACGTTGTTCGAGATATACGGCTTAAGGGTATCGATCACCCATCCCGGCAGGGTCAGCCCTCTCTCGCAAACATAGTCGATCTGCGCAGTCTTCCCGGCAGTGGCGTACTCTGTGAAGACCATCTTACCGTCCCGCAGCAACCCTGCGGTGCCGCCCGACGCGTCGACAAGCTCCATGGCGGCGGTAACGAGCGTCCGCATTATTACGGGGGTCTCCAGGATGGCGTTTATGTGCTGGCTCGTCCGCGAGAGTATCTCCAGCTGGTAGTCGCGCTTCAGGATGGCCTCTTCCTGCCGTTTGCGTTTCGAGACATCGCGGGCGGAGGCAAAATTATATTCGGCGTTTTCGTATTCGAGATAATTGACGTTGATCTCTACCGGAAACGTCGTACCGTCTTTCCTTTTATGCACGGTTTCGAAATTAAACGAACCCCTCTCCTTCAACTCTTTCCAATGGACCCGCCAGGCGGTCTCGCCGGGGAAGTTGGGATCTATGTCATAAACCTTCATCGATAAAAGCTCGTCCTGGGAATATCCTAGGGATTGGCAGGCCATTTCGTTGATATAGAGGATGTTCGCGTCTTTGTCCACCCAGAAGACCTCGTCCGAAGCGCGGTCGATGGAAAACCTGGCCAGGCGCGATATACTTTCGGCGGATTTTCTCTCTTCCTCTACGCCGATAGCGGAGGCTATGATCTCCATTATCTTCTTGTCGTCTTCAAGCGGCTCGAAATTGTACTTATACAGGACGCATAACGATCCTACATAATTACCGCCGAACTTTACCGCACAGCCAAGATATGTGCGAAGGCCGTAACGGTTGACATTCGGATCGGTTCTGGCGTAATCGGTTTCCGGGAGGTTGCCGACAACCATAACCCCGCTCTCCCGGCGCTTGATAACATCGTAGCAGACATGGCCTTCTGCCTTATCTTTAGGACTGAAATCTGCGGGCACGTTCCACTGCCCGCACGAATATAAGATGTCTCCGTCGAGACGGTTATAGAGAGCGCAGTCCGCGCTCATCAGCTCGCCGCAGAGGGCCGTGAGACGGTTTATGTTTTCGACGGGGTCGGATCCGAACGCCAGGAATGTCTCATTGATCTTCGTCAGGCTCTCTTCGAGCTTTTTGCGTTCGCTTATATCCCTGGCAACCGATAATAGGTGGTATCTGCCGCCCACGACGGCGCGCCTCAAGTTCACCTCGACCCAGAAGGCCCGGCTCGCCTTATCTTTGCAGACCCATTCGAAGAGCTGGGTCTCGCCGCCGGCCGCTTTATCCATCAGCCGTTTCAGCTCCTCGGAGGTAAACGGCTCCTGGATTATGCCCAGATCGTATATGGTGAGTTTCAACAGCTCCGGCTTCGAATAGCAGAACATTTCGCAGGCTTTGTTATTGGCGTCTATTATTCTGGAGGTTTCGATATCGCTTATAAAGATGGCATCGCTGGCAGCGTTGAATATCGTGCTGTATGTCGATTCGCAGAAACGGCTTAAGACGTCGTCTATCCTCTTACGCTCGTCCTCGCCGGTCTCCATATTGGCGATCTTCTGCCGCAGGTCCGCAAGTTCGGCTTCCAGTTCCTCCACCGATCTCTTCTTATCGCTATCGCCCATCGTTTTACCTTTTTACCTGATAATAGTAATATGAGTATACTATTATTTACTAAATATGTCAAATGTCAAACGTCGGACACATCTGACACAGCCGGAATATTTGGAAGCGTGTTTGATTAAATTAAAAATTGATTTGACTTTTCAGCATATATTTGCTACCCTCTTCCCCATGTGCCCGCAATACCGACAAGATGACGCAAGCCTGGTGGAGGCATGCATAAATAAAGATGCCTCCGCGTGGGCAATCCTGATAAAAAAATACTACGGCCTCGTAGCCCTGTCTATAACCAACCGGTTGAAGAGGCACGGTCTCAATCCGCTGGGTGAAGATACGGATGAGATCCGGCAGAATGTGCTCACCGCCATATGGCAGGACGGTAAGCTCGAGCAAGTCAGGAACAGGAAGAGCATAGCCTGCTGGCTCGCCATAGTCGCCGGCAACGCCGCGACAACGCACGTACGGAAGAAACTGGCGGACAAGAGCCCTAAGATTGTGCCCCTTCTGGACGATCTCGAGACAGAGGAAGTAGTGATCTCACCCGAAAGGCCGGATAAGAAAGAATTTGCAGATTCGCTCGAAGCGGTAATCGGCTCCCTGCCGCCGAAAGAACAGCTTGTCATAAAACTCAACCTGCTCGATGGCATGGAATACCGCCAGATAGCGGAGATGCTTAATATGCCGAAAGGCACGGTATCGAGTTACATAAAACGGGCAAAAGCGAGACTGCGTAAAAGATTAAAAAGATTCTTGCAGTAAACTAAATTTCCACCCCGGGGTGGAAATTGGAAATTTAAAAGATTTTTGCAACAAACCAGCCCGTTTTTGCGTCTTTATAGATGAGGAGGAAAAATATGCTGCCAGATCACCGGGTTACCAGGTCACCAGTAAATAAGGCCCATCCGACCGATTTAGCGCTAGCCGACTATCTGGATAATCGCTTATCCGGCGATGGTCGAAAGAGCGTCGAATCGCATCTTGCAGTTTGCAGTGAATGCCGCATCAAGGCCGTTTCGGCGTATGAATCGGTATCGGCCTCCGGCAAAAGAAAGGGAAAACTTATGGGAAAGATAAACCTATACCTTATTTTCGCAGCCGTCGCATTTGTCCTATCCTTCATCGTCCCGCGCTTCTTCCTGCAGTTCCTGGCAGCTACTCTGCTTTTGGGCGCAAAGTGGGTGGCGGATTCGAAATCGACGCGGATGCTCGTCATGATACACGAGGCCTGGAAAAGCGGCGGCGAGCGGGAAGCCTCCGAGGTCATTAAACGGCTTGGCGCCGGCGCCAAAATGCGGCTATAAGCCTATGAAGCTATCCGGCCTAAAGGCCGGGGCTTCCATTCGCCTGTTGGCGGAATCCTCCGAAGCAGAAAATCCTGTAATTCGACGTTCGTCACCGCCGCGGCCTCACACATTCATCTTTGAGCTTGAAAGCTCGGGGTTTTCTGCGAAGGAGGATAAAAATAAAAAAACCCAAGTCTTTTCAACCTGGGTTCACGAAGAAGCGGTTTAACCTTTCCGAAAGAAAACCTTCGCCGCTCGGTTCTTCGGCTTTCGCCTCCTCTTTCAAGGTCTTCCCTCCGCGACTTGGCAGCGTTGGCCGACGATCGGACACCGCTTTCGGTCCCTCGATACTTCGACAACCACAGTACCGAGAGCCGCCCTCTTTCGTAAGGTTAAGCCCCTCTTCTAGTATTAAGCATATCACATATATTAAACATGTGCAACACTAATTAACCGTCTTTTTCATTCCTAACTGAATTTTCCACCCCGGGGTGGAAATTGGAAATTTAAAAGATTTTTGCAACAAACTGACCCGTTTTTGCGTCTTTATAGGTGAGAGGAGGTGAAATCATGACACAGGACTTAAAGCTGGCTGTAACCCGGCTCCACAAGCTGGATGGCAGCAGCGCGACAAAGGCATTCTGCGATCTCTCTATACTCGACAGCCTGGTAATTAACGGCTTACGGGTAGTCGAGGGTAAGGAAGGCCTATTCGTCAGCATGCCGCGCGAGGAAGGAAGAGATGGTAAGTGGTACAACACCGTCATTCCGCTGAAACGGGAAGTTAAGGACGCCATAGAACAGGTCGTCCTTGAAGCTTACGGAGGATAAGGCTATGGGCCAGGGGCGGAAGTTTATCGGGGAACTCGGCGAAACGGCCGCGGTCCGGTTCCTGAAAAAGAGAGGTTATAAGATACTGGAAAGGAACGCGCGCACCATCTTCGGCGAGATCGATATAGTTGCGATAAAAGACGGCTTTACGATATTCGTCGAAGTCAGGTCCCGGTCTACTTCTTCCCTTGGCCCGCCCTATCTGTCTATCGACAGGATCAAGGAAAGACACATAGTCAAAAATGCGCTTGCTTATATGAAACGCCTCAAACATACCGAGCAATGCTGGCGCATAGATGTGGTATCGGTAAAACTTGATCACAATTATAAAGTCGAAAAGATAGAGCTTTTCGAGAATGCCGTGGAGGACAACCATTAATGACAAATGACAAAATCCAAATGACAAATCAATCGATAAATCCAAATAGTAAATATGATATTAAAGAACGCTCTTTGGAATTTGCAGCTAGAACAGCCCTTTTTGTTAGATGTATTCCAAAAGACATCATTAGCAGTGAATATTGTAAGCAGTTAATAAGATCGAGTGCATCAATAGGAGCCAATACAGAAGAAGCTGATGGTACTTTATCAAAAAAAGATTTTGTTAATAAAATAGCTATTGCACGTCGAGAGGCTCGAGAATCAAGGTACTGGCTAAACCTTATTCGGAAGACAAATTTTATTGAAGGTGACATATTAAAGATGGAAAACGAGTATTTGATAAATGAATCCAAAGAACTGCTGTTGATATTAAGCAGCATAATTAGAAAAACCAAATTTTAGCCATTTGATTTTGATGATTGATTTGGATTTTGGATTTGGTAATTTGGCTAATAACTAAAGGAGGCAATGCTATGGTTGCTAAAGTATATTCCGCCTGCGTCATCGGGATCGACGCGCGGGAAGTCACTGTGGAGATGGACACCTCCGGCGGATTGCCGGGGATCAGCATAATAGGATTGCCCGATCCGTCGATAAGGGAGTCGCGCGATCGCATAAAGGCGGCTATAAAAAATTCCAGTCTCCCCTTCCCTACCAGGAAGATAACGATAAATCTCGCGCCGGCCGATATCAAAAAGGAAGGCGCGTCTTTCGATCTGCCGATAGCGCTCTCCGTCCTTTTGTCGGAGGAAGTGATCAAATGCGAAAGCTTGAATGATTACATATTCTGCGGAGAACTGTCGCTGGACGGAAGGCTCAAACCGATCACGGGCGCGCTGCCGATAGCGATAGCCATGAAGGACCTTAAGAAAACCAGGCTCGTGCTCCCGAAAGAGAATGCCAAAGAAGCGGCCGTCGTAAGCGGCGTCGAAGTCTATCCGCTCGAAACGTTAAGCGACGTGGTGGATTTTATAAATAAGCGGGTGGATGTAAAACCCCACAAGTCCAATATCGAAATCTCGATACGAAAAAATTCCAGGTACAAGGTCGATTTCAGCGACGTCAAAGGACAGGAGCACGTAAAGCGCGGCCTGGAAGTCGCCGCGAGCGGCCTTCACAACGTCCTTCTGATAGGCCCGCCCGGGTCGGGAAAGAGCATGCTCGCAAAGCGCCTACCGACGATACTTTCGGAGATGACGCTCGAGGAATCGCTGGAGACCTCGAAAATCCACAGCGTCGCGGGACTGCTCCCTCCCAACAGGGGATTGACCGCGACAAGGCCGTTCCGCTCTCCGCACCACACTATATCGGACTCGGCGCTCGTGGGCGGCGGGAAGAACCCTTCGCCGGGCGAGATATCACTTGCCCATAACGGCGTCCTATTCCTGGACGAGCTTCCCGAATTCAAGCGCAATGTCCTCGAGGTCTTAAGACTACCTCTCGAAGAGGGCTCTGTCACTATCGCAAGAGTCGCGAATAAATTGACATACCCTTCCAAATTCATGCTCGTAGCCGCGATGAATCCCTGCAAATGTGGGCATTTGAACGACCTTAAATCTTCGTGCAGGTGCTCGACGACACAGGTACATAACTACCGCTCGAGAATATCAGGGCCTCTCTTGGATAGGATAGATCTCCATATCGATGTTCAGCCTGTGCCTTACCAGAGACTGAATAGCAATATACCTTGTGAGAGTTCTGCCGAAATAAGAGAGCGGGTAGACAAAACTCGCCTTGTTCAAAAAGAAAGATTCAAGGGCGAGGATATTTTATGTAATGCTCACATGAGTCATAACCAAGTAAGGAAGTTTTGTGTTCTGGATAAAGAAGGAAATGAATTACTTAAAATTGCGATGGATGAGCTGAATTTCAGCGCCCGAGCATATGATAAGATATTGAAAATCTCAAGGACTGTCGCGGATTTAGCTAATTCCGAAAATATCACAACGGAGCATGTTTCAGAGGCGATTTCGTATAGGTCATTGGACAGGGATTATTGGGGATAATAGGTGGTCGCAATTTGCGACCGGTTCAGTCAATTGAGAAGGATTTTAAGGTGCTGATTTGCCACCTTAAAAAGAAAGGAATGATATGTCTAATTTATTATCAACGGAAGTAATAACAAGCAAAATATACTTGATAAGAGGTAAAAAAGTCATGCTTGATCGCGATTTGGCGTTTTTGTACTGCACGGAAACCAGAATCCTAAATCAAGCAGTGAAAAGAAATATCCATAGATTTCCTGACGATTTCATGTTCCAACTAAGTGAAGAAGAAACTAAAAATTGGATATCACAAATTGTGACATCCAATAAGGAAAAGATGGGATTGCGCAAAAAACCGTTAGCTTTTACCGAACATGGAATTTTAATGCTTTCCAGTGTTCTCAATAGCAAAAAAGCCATATACGTTAACATTCAAATTATGCGTACGTTCATTCAACTAAGAAGAATGCTTTTGACTAATCATGACCTTCAAAGAAAAATAGCGGAGATAGAGAAAAAATACGACCATCAGTTTAAAGTTGTCTTTGATGCGATAAAACAGCTGTTGACGCCGCCAGAAAAGCCGAGGCGACGTATAGGTTTTCATGCTGATAATGATTAACACACAGTAGTATTAATTACGCCCTTCGGCTTTGCTCAGGGTCGATGCTTAAGCTTTTGTCGAAGCATCGAGAATAGCTTTAAGCTTTTCTTCCGTCCTTCTATAAGGCCTGACATTTCTTATTTCCCAATTATATACGGTTGTTTCAGAGACGCCTACTCTCTCGGCGATACTCTTCATTGTTAACCCCAAATCCATGCGCTTCTTCCGAATCCTCTCGCCGAAGTTCTTGGGATTCTTCGGATATTTGGGATTGTATCCGAGAAGATTAACTTCGACATCCAAGGTATAGAAATTAACTGACATAAAATACCCCCTTCCTGTTTTTTTTCTTGGGATTATTATGAAGCCCCCGGATACCTGTATACATTATACAAAACAGGTAGGGCGAAATCCGCCGAAGCCAATCTTCTACGAATAACATACAACGGCGAAGGCGGATAGAGGTATTATTATGTCTTGGGAATATGGCATAAGGTTGTATAGAGCTGAAGAATGGCACAAGCTTCTGAATACGCTTATGCGGCTTGCAACAGGAGATGGATTCTATCGTGATAATCTTTTAGATATTGAATAGCGGCCTTAATTATCGGTGGCAGGGCAAGAGCTATGGCAAGGTTCTTTCTTACTATGGGGTTATCGTCTATCATGTTTAAAATGGTTTCCTTTGTGACAATTTCTTTAATATCTTTATCCGGGAAAAGTCTTTGGTATATATGCTGCATGCGCGGCAATATTTCCTGCTCTATTATTTCTAATAAATGAGGGTTATTTTCTATTTTCATCCTTTTGCAGGCTGCTTGGGCTAAACCTGTTGCAGAGGCAGACATAAAATCTCTTAGGGGTGTTCCCTCAAGCGTATTTCCTTCCGACATTGCAACTGGCAGAACATCTTCCGGAATATCTTTAAGCTTTTCTAAGTCTTCTTTTTTCATAATGTGTACTTTAAGCGTGCCTGGACGATATACATCGGTTACATGCGCCTTCACCTTTTCTGTATCTATTCCATTGATTTCTTCAATTTTCTTGAACAGCATTCCTTTCGCTTCCGTTTTATATGCTTCGTCTTCTGATTTAAATATATAATTTACATCAAAGCTGTGCTTATTATTGAGCGCTATTATATATGCCCATGTCTTCATATTTGCTTCCAAATCTTCTTTGGGGATTAAAGATAGGTCTATAGTCTCATCGACAGGATAATCTCTTAGATATGGAGATACGTGATTAAGTAACAGAAGTTCGTTTGAAATAGCCATATCTTTTGGCTTGTCTATTATTTCTGGCGCGATAATAATAGGGCGGGGCACATTAATAACCGCACTTTCCCTCGCCTTTTCGCTTCCATATATAATGCCTAGATAGGCCTGCGCTGTTTTCTTCCAAGCTTCAGATCTTTCGTCTGTATATAAAGATGGATATCCGGTATTACGAAACTCCGCTGACCCAAAATATTTATCTCTTATTCTTTTCAGCTCACCCCCCAACTCTTCAATCTTTTGTTTAAAATGCGGGATTCCCTGGCATGCCATAACATTTTCTATTTCCTGCATAGTTTTTTCATCGATGTTAGCTTCCCATCTACGCCTTGTAATAATTTGATAAATATTTCTTGCATGGTTTGTCAAGCTGAGCATTTCTACTATAGTACGTATTTCATCTTTCTCCAAATGCTCGCTCAGGGAAGTGAGGAAAGCTACTTCATTGGGACCGAAACTAATATCAAATTTTTTTGACAGCCCAAACATAAGACTTGTCACGCCGCGAAAGAGTAATTTTTTAAAGTCCCTTCTGTTTAAAGGTAAGGTAGGTGGCCCTTCGTTACTTATTATAGCTATCTGCCTGCATAAATATGGATAGACCTCCTGCCACATCTTATCTGTATCCGCCTTGTTTACAACATATTCTTTGTAAAATCTTTCAAAAGAAGCATTATTAATTTCAACGGAATTGCCGCCGAAGAAACAGTGATAAGTATCGAAGTCTATGTTGCCATTTTCTATCTCATTAGTTATTAAATAAGTAGAATACAGATCTCTTTTAATACCCAATAAAAAGAATAACCTGGTCAATTTAATATTCACTTCTTCCCTTTTCGGCCCCCAATAATAAAGATCCAAATCCGACGCAAACGATTTCATTTTTCGAAAATATAATACCGCTTGGCTATCTAGCGAAATTCCTAATTCTTTCCAGACGAAAGGTAATAATGTTCTAATCGCTTGCTCGATAAATAGATCCGTACTGGAGCTAACTTCAGAATAGATAAATTGAAATGAATTTCTTGAGCATATGAGCCTTTCCTGTTCTTCTCTTAATGCATAATATCTTTCCCTCAAAGCTGCTAATGATCCTTTATAATCATAAAAAGAATTTTGTATTGTGCCAAAATGTCCCGACGGCCTGATGTCAGTAAAACTTATAGTACGAATTTTGGGTTTAAACCTGCTAATATCTTCCCCAAGTAATTCACTGGACATATAACCTATAATATCTGAGATGTGATAGCTAACTGTCCATGGATTGGAAACATCTATGCCCAAACCGAATAGACTATCTATTAACCGCTGTAAAGTGGGGCGTTTAATTCCCGCTTGCTCCAAACTCGATATCGCACTAAATACTGGATTTTTTAGGTCAGCAATTGCAGCTTGCCATGAATTACGAATTAAATTTCCTTCTTCATTTGATGGCAATTCCGACATTTTTTTATTTATATATTCGATGGCCCACGATATATCGGTAACTTGGGGTTTAATTGTTTCGACTTCAATTTTGCTCGCATCGAACATATCGTCAAGACTGTGACCTCTAAATATGATATTGAAATGTTTTTGAATGCCTGTGGTTTTTATATGTATTACGATAGGCTTTTCGGGATTATCATCTAAAATCTTGGGATTACCCACAACCTCAAGAGTTCTTTCTATAAATCTTTTGTCCGCATGTCTTGGATTAGCGCATCGTTTATCGAGGGCAGAATTTATGTTGAGGAAGCTTTTGTACTTATTTGGGTTCCCACTATCCCTTTTTAATCCTCTTAGCGCCATTGTTATAATACCACTTAGTTCAAGCTCAACCTGCTTTTGGTGCTGTATTCCAACTGCGTCTATGATTGGATTAAATATGCTTTGTATAGCAAGGGTAGCAATTTTTGAAGGATTATTATACGTAGAAGGTTGTGTCCATGCGATATCGCTAACCACGAATAGGCACACTAAGACCATGGCTATAGTCTTGAACCAGATTCTGTATTTATCATGATATTCTTTCATCATGTTTTCCATTAAGGTTTAATCTGGCCTGGGGAAGGCACCATCATAACCGGTGAGTTATAAGACAGCGCCTTCCGTACCAGGCCAAATGGTTCGACTTCGCTCACCATAAATAAAAAAGCCAAGCTACTCTTGAATAAGAGCAACCTGGCCATCTAAAACAAATAAAGATAGTCCTAGACCCACCGGTTTTGCGACCCTATATTACTATAGGTGTGCCTTTTATCTTTTGTAGTATTACTATACCACATAATTTAGTTAAGTCAACAGAAAGTAACAAGCTTTTTTTCTGTCTAACATTTTGTGGACGCGCGGCCTATGAGGATGATCCGCCAAGAAAGGTACATATTTTCTTTAGCTGTTTGCCGTGTGGAGCGATACTGCGAAGTTCCCAGTTTATTATGGTGTCCTCTGTTACTCCGATAAGCCCGGCAAGGTCTTTGATAAGCAGCCCTCTATCCATCCGGATTTTTCTTATGCTCTCGCCTAAGGATTGGGGATTTTTTGGATAATCAGAGTCAAAATCATTCAAATTTAGTGTTATTTCAAGCGTGTAGACCGCAGGGTAAATGTTGTTAATGTGTTCATCAGGGATGCAAATGTGGGCATTTGAACGACCTTAAATCTTCGTGCAGGTGCTCGACGACACAGGTACATAACTACCGCTCGAGAATATCAGGGCCTCTCTTGGATAGGATAGATCTCCATATCGATGTTCAGC
>Ga0265297_10000331_pt1 | contig 153654 bp, 130 predicted proteins | sample Munlanlwell13791_FD_192502 | JGI IMG/M metagenome (GOLD analysis project Ga0265297, IMG submission 192502) | Leachate microbial communities from a municipal landfill in Southern Ontario, Canada - Leachate well 137-91 | ecosystem: Engineered > Solid waste > Landfill > Unclassified | place... | reverse complement strand
GTCTTGAGGGCTTGAGGTCTTGGGGTCTTGGGGTCTTGGGGTCTTGGGGTCTTGAGGGCTTGGGGTCTTGGGGTCTTGGGGTCTTGAGGGCTTGGGGTCTTGGGGTCTTGAGGGTTGAAGGTTAAACAAAAATAATATGGTTACAGGAGAATGGAGGTGTAAATTCCAATTTAAGCTGAAAAATGAAAGTTTAACTAATAGGCAAAAATCAAATAGGAAGAATAAATTGTTTTTAGAGAACTTCATTATCTTTAGTAAAGAAAAAAGTTATTACTCCTTAAGGTTTAATCTAAAGATTGACAATAAAACAAAGTTTAAAGAAAGTGAAACAGTGAAGAGGATAATATGAGGAAAAAGGTTTTAACGGCATTTATGCTGGGTTTTATGCTGGTTTCTACTCTAAGGGGAGAAAATATATCTTCCCCTGTTGTCTCCAAAACAAAATCCGATACTCTGGATTTACAGGATTTTTCCCTGCTTTCTGAAAATGACTTTAAGGAGCTAGAATTTTTGCTGAAAGAACAACAATTAAGCTCACAAGACCTGAATTTTGAAAAGGACTGGAATCTTTCTACCTGGGGCAAAAGCAAATGTTTTTTACGCTCTTTGCAAAGACCTTATTACGGTTTGAACTTGATGCAGGAAATTAGGGAAACTGCTAATCAAGCTAATACGGATGAGGGCTTTGCCCGTCTGGTTGAATTATTGTTTAAAAAAGCGACGGATGATTTAAGCACTTCCTTTTATTATTTGGCAGCCAAAGAAGAATATCAACAGGAGTATAAACGCACAGTAAAAAAAACCAAAGACCTTTTCCGCTTTTATGAAAATGCACTAAATGGTATTATTCCTACTCTGGCAGGTGGCTATGCAGATTATTTTGCCGGTTTATGGGATGAATATGTATCCTATTTATTTACAATGTTGATGGAAGAAGAGGATAAAGATGCCTACACTGCCTATTTAAACAAATTGGATATAACCCTGCCGGAGGAAATTAATGAAGATGAAATAATTGAACAAATGGAGCGGTTTCAGGAAGAAGAAGTTTTAAAAGCCGGTATGCAGTTCCTGGCTCTATGTGATGTAATTAAAAACGAAGCTGGAAAATTAAATTATACCAATAAAAAGCCCTTAATTCAAGAATGCGAATTAGGAACTATGATCATCGGAACTGTAAAAGACGATATTTATAACGATAAAATGTTCAAAGCGCCTCTTATTTTGCTGCTTGAGCCCTCAGGAAATGATAGATATGAAATGACTATTGCTACCGGCTGCAATAATAGCGCCTATCTTCTTATTGATTATAAAGGAGATGATTGTTACTTTAACCCGGAAATCGGAAGCCAGTTCTTTGCTCTTTCGGGCTTAGGAATATCTTATGACCTGGAAGGTAATGATATTTACAGAACAGGTGATTTTTCATTTGCAGCAATGATGGGTATTCAACTGCACCGTGATTTTCGGGGTAAGGATATTTATGAAAGCGGTTTTTTCAGTCAAGGTGCCGCTATACGCGGTCTTTCCATCCTTCAAGATATGGAAGGAAATGATATTTACAGCGCTGCCTGTATGGCTCAGGGTTTTGGTTCTATCCGTTCTGCAGGTGTTTTATTGGACTTTGATGGAGCCGATAATTATCTTTTAGGGGGAAAATACTATCATTCACCTTTGATGCCAAACGATTATCTTACTCTGGGGCAAGGTATGGGTTTTGGTTTGCGTCCCGATTTTGCCGGGGGCTTAGGTCTTCTTTTTGATAAAAATGGTAACGACCGTTACCTGGGAGGTGTTTATGCTCAGGGAGTTGGCTATTGGTATGCTTTGGGAATGCTGATTGATGAAGCTGGAAATGATGTTTATAATGCTGTTTATTATCCTCAGGGCTCGGGAATTCATCTTGCAGGAGGTTTTCTTTTTGATGGCGGAGGCGATGATGCTTATTACAGCAGACACGGTCCTGGTCAGGGTGCAGGTCACGATTGGGGTTTAGGATTTTTTATAGATTCTAAAGGGAATGATGCCTATTCTATTGAAGGGGGAAACGGTTTGGGGTTATCCAATTCGGTAGGTATCTTTATTGATAAAAGCGGAAATGATCGTTATGAACGAAATAATCCTCAAAATTATGGTAATGCAGTTTATAGCAGAGCAACTGGTGGTATAGGTCTTTTTTTGGATAAAGATGGCAAAGATAGCTACCCGGATACTTTGCTGGCTGAGGGAAAAATATGGAAAAAAGGCACTTATGGCATTGGCAGAGATTTGGATTCCGGAGAATTGATGTCCTCATCAACTTCTGATGCCGAAACAAAAAAACCGGAAGAACTTCAAATGTTACCTCCTCCTGCTCCTGATGACCCTATAGAAGATATTTTTTCTGCTGCTGCTGAATGGGAAGTTGGCAACGCTATTGAAAGAGTGAAAAAGGCACGGGAAATTATGCTTGCTAGAGCTGATGAGACAATTGATTATGTCACAAAGAATAAGCTTAATACCAAGTCCGGACTGGAATATAGGGCATTAGAGGTTCTGGTGAAAGAAAATGAAAGGTTTAAACAACTTCTTTTTAATTATACTGATGATATTGACAGTTTGAAAGCTAAAAATGCTCTTTCACTAATTGCTGGAGTTGGAGACAGCACTTTAATTGAGCCCTTGCGTAAACATTTGAGCAACGGGAAATATATTACTACCTGTCTTTCTCTTTTGGGTAGCATAAAAAGTAAGGATAGCGTTGAATTGCTTTTCCAATATGCTTTTCATCCCTCGGAGCGTTATCGCTATATTGTAGCTCGTTCCTTAAAACAAATTGGGACACCTGAAGCGTATAGCTGCCTGAAACAAATGGCAAACGACAATTCTTTTCTGGTGAAAACCTTAATTCGTAAATGGGAAGAGGAACAACAATGACAGAAGAAAAACAAATTTTTGAGGACTTCCTGCGCTCTCTCAATTTGGAGGATATAGACCATTTGATGGCTCGTTTTGAACATTACCTGCATTTACTTTATAATGCTAACCGCAAAGTAAATCTCGTTTCCCGAAACATACCCCTGGAAAGATATTGGTTGCAGCATTTCCTTGACAGCTTAGTGGCATTGGAATGTTTGGATTTTACAGATAAAACTGTTTTGGATTTTGGTTCGGGAGGTGGTTTACCGGGAATTCCGCTTAAACTTGCTGTTCCTGATTTTAATTTGACGCTTTTGGATTCAGTGCAGAAGAAAGCAAGGGTTTTGCTAGAATTTGTGAATGCTTTAGCTCTTTCTGCTACAAATGTGGAAGCCGGCCGTTTGGAAGATTATGCTTATGTAGCAAAGCGTCCCAGCTATGATTTTATTGTTTGTAGAGCCGTTGCTTTGGAAGAAAGATATTTTTCTCCTTTGCGAAGATTGCTGAAACCAAACGGAATGGCCGTTTTTTACAAAGCCCAGAAATTAGATGATGTGCAAACACTGAAATATGAGATTCTTTGGGATAAAAATTATCCTGCCTTAGGTCAACGCAAATTAATTGGCATTAAACAGCGTGACCTTCTCTTTCATTAACTGCTTAAAATATTAAAGGATATATATGCCCCAGGTAATAACTGTAGTAAACCAGAAAGGTGGTGTAGGAAAAACAACAACCGCCGTAAATCTTTCTGCGGGTTTGGCTGTTCTGGAAAAAAGAACTCTGCTAATTGATTTTGACCCTCAAGGTAATGCTACCAGCGGAGTAGGAATTGATAAAGATAAAGTAGAACTCCAAATTTATGATGCTCTTATAGGCAGAGTTACTATAGAAAAAACAATTCTCTCCACCACCACAGATAACCTTTTTTGCATTCCGGGAAACATCAATTTAACCGGAGCAGAAATTGAACTGGTGCATGAATTTGCCCGCGAACATAAACTGAAAGAAGCACTGCAACCAATTTTAAACACTTTTGATTACATTATTATTGATTGTCCTCCCTCTTTGGGTTTGTTAACTGTAAATGCAATGACTGCAGCAAGAGATGTTTTAATTCCTATTCAATGCGAATATTATGCTTTGGAAGGAGTTAGTCAATTGCTAACTACTATACGCTTGATTCAAAAGAACTTAAACCCGGGTTTAAACATTTTGGGTGTGCTATTAACAATGTTTGATAAAAGGGTAAACCTCTCTTTGCAGGTTGCTAAAGAGGTTCATCGCTATTTTAAGGAAAAGGTCTTCCGCACTATTATCCCCCGGAATATTAAATTAACTGAAGCTCCCGGCTTTGGTAAACCCATATTTCTTTATGATATAAGGTCTCCCGGTGCGATGAGTTACCTGAATCTGGCAAATGAAGTAATCAATAGAAGCAAACAGGGTAACAATTTATGAATGAACATTTAGGAAGAGGACTTTCTGCTCTGATTCCGGAAAATAATCTGGAACAGACACCCCAATTGGGAATTACTACTTTGCCAATTGAAAGCATTAAACCCAATCGCTATCAGCCCCGGAAAAAAATTGACCCGGAAAAACTGGCAGAACTGACTGAATCCATCAAAGAAAACGGTATTATTCAACCCCTGATTGTTACTAAAACAAGTTCTTCGGAATATGAACTCATAGCAGGTGAAAGACGACTGGAAGCAGCAAAACAGGCAGGACTGGAAAAAGTGCCGGTTGTTATCCGCAGTGTTTCTAAAAAAGAACAGCTACAGCTCGCTCTAATAGAAAACATTCAAAGAGAGGACTTGAATCCTGTTGAAGAAGCAATTGCCTATAATACCCTGGTGGAGGATTTTGGCTTAACGCATAGCCAAATTTCCGTAATTGTAGGTAAAGATAGAGCAACAGTAACAAACTCTCTGCGCTTGCTGAAATTGCCTGAAGAAGTAAAACAGATGCTTGTTTCCGGAGAATTGAATTCCGGATTGGCACGTGCCGTTCTTTCAGTGAAACAGGAACTCCAGAAAAGCTTTGCGGAATACATTGTAAAGTATAATTTAACAGTGCGGCAGGCAGAAGAAAAAGCAAAAAACTTCTCTCCGGATAAAAAAGAAGAACCGGAAAAGGTAAAAACAAATACCCGCAATCAAGAACTGGAAAAAGAACTGAATAACCTTTTTCACTTGAAAGTTAAAGTGCAGGAAAATAACGGCAAAGGCAAGATTACTTTAGTGTATAAATCTCCGGAAGAACTGAATACATTTAGAACAATCCTAAATAACATAAGGCAGGAAAAATGAACAGAGTTATTGTTACAGGTGGTGCCGGTTTTATCGGAGCCAATTATTTGCATACCCTTTTTGCAGACCCTTCTTTTACGGGTAAGATATTGAATATAGATAAACTTACCTACGCAGGAAATTTGGAAAGCTTGCAGGATTTGGAAGCAAAATATGGAAATTCCCGTTATTTCTTTGAGCAGGCAGATATCTGTGATGCCCAAAAAATGAAAGAACTTCTCCATCAGTTTAAACCTGATACAATTGTCCATTTTGCTGCCGAATCTCATGTGGATCGTAGTATTGACGGTCCTATGGAATTTGTGCAAACCAATTTAGTAGGAACGGCAACTTTATTGAATGCCGCTTGGGAATACTTTCGCACCTTGGAGGAAGAGGCAAAAAAGCACTTTCGCTTTCATAATGTATCTACAGATGAGGTTTTTGGTTCTTTGGGGGAGCAAGGAATGTTTACAGAGGAGACACCTTACGATCCTTCATCTCCTTATTCTGCTTCTAAAGCCGGTTCTGACCATTTGGTGCGTGCCTGGCAAAGAACTTTCGGTTTGCCGATTACTATTTCCAATTGCTCCAATAACTACGGACCTTATCAATTTCCCGAAAAACTGATCCCTTTAATGATTTTGAATTGCCTGGCTCATAAACCCTTACCTGTTTATGGAAAAGGACTGAATGTGCGGGACTGGCTTTTTGTTACAGACCACTGTGAGGCAATCAATATCATTATTCGGAAAGGAAAAATTGGCGAGACCTATAATATTGGCGGTCACAATGAAATGAAGAACATTGATATTGTTACCACTATCTGTAAAATTCTGGATGAAATGGAGCCCTCAAATAAACTGAAAAGCTATTCTGATTTGATTACTTTCGTGCAAGATAGACCGGGGCACGATTTACGCTATGCCATTGATGCTGCAAAAATTGAAAAAGACCTGGGTTGGAATCCTGCCGAAACATTCGCTACAGGAATCAGGAAAACCGTTGCCTGGTATCTGGAAAATAAGCAGTGGTGGCAAAATATTCAGAATAATAAATACCGCCAGGAACGCCTGGGTATTGGATAATCCGGAAAAACGACATCCCATTTCGGTGTTTTCGGTGGCTAAAAAATCCGGAAAAACGACATCCCATTTCGGTGCTCTCGGTGGCTAAAAAATCCGGAAAAACGACGTCCTCGTCGTTTAAGTGGTTGACGAGGACATCAACCTTCCGGAAAAACAGCATCCTCCGTCTACACTCTAATAATAATTGCCTCTATCCGAAATTTCGGTTATTATATATTTAGATAGTAAAACATAAAAGGATGTCCTGATGCAAAACGATGTAGTAAGCTACTTTCTTGACCTCGTTGCCATAGATAGCGAATCCAGAAAGGAAAGAGACCTTGTGGATAAGCTGAAAAAAGATTTGGAAGAACTGGGGGCAATTGTAGAAGAAGATGACTGCGGTTTAAAATTTGACGGTAATGCAGGTAATCTCTATGCCTATTTCCCCGGGGTCATCAATAAAAAACCAATCCTGCTTTGTGCTCATTCCGATACCGTTGTTCCCGGCAAGGGAATTAAGCCAACTATAGAAAACGGACGCATTTTTACAGACGGCACAACTGTTTTAGGGGGCGATGACAAATCCGGTATTGCTGAAATCCTTATGGCGATTAAGCAAATTAAGGATAAAGGCATTGCTCATCCACCTATTGAAGTGGTGATAACTGTTTCCGAAGAAATAGGGCTTTTAGGGGCTAAGAATTTTGATATTTCCAAACTGCAAGCCGCTTTTGGTTATGCTTTGGATACTCATCAGGTTGGAGAAGTGGTTATTGGAGCTCCCTCCCAAAATTCTTTGCAGATTAACTTTTATGGCAAGGAAGCGCATGCGGGTGTGGAACCCGAGAAAGGATTAAATGCTATCTGTCTTGCCGCAGAGGCAATTACGGCTATGCCCAATGGCAGGATTGATTTTGAGACCACTTGCAATATAGGTATCATTCAAGGTGGTTCAGCTACCAATATTGTCCCTAAAGAAGTTTTAGTTAAAGGTGAAGCTCGCAGTCATAATAAAGGCAAACTGCAAAAGGTCTGCGAGGAGATTGAACAGGTAGTTATTTCTACGGTTAAAAAATTTAACGCGAATGGAGCCAAAGCATCCTTTCATTTTGAACTGAAAGAGGAATATGAGGCATTTTTAATTAGTCGTAATGCTCCTGTAGTTGCCCTTGCAGAAAAGGCATTGCAGAATTTGCATCTTCCGGCAGACATCAAAGTTGGAGGTGGCGGTAGCGATGCCAATATTTTTAATGCTAAGGGCTTACCAACGATTATTGTAGGCACGGGAATGAATAATGTGCATACAACGGATGAGGATATTCTGGTGGATGAACTCTATAGAGGAACTGCTTTTGTAGAAGAACTTATCCGTCTTTATACGGAGGAATAAATGGCTGTTAAACTTTGTTTGCTTGGCTATGGTAAAATGGGAAAGATGATTGCTGCTTTGGCTCCTGAATTTGAATGCACCGTTGTTTCAATTATAGACCCTAACCAAAAGGATTGCTATCATTCAATAACTGCAGAAGCCCTGCAAGATGCTGAGGTCTGTATTGACTTCAGCCATCCTTCGGTAATTCTGGAAAATATGCAAAAAGTTCTTTCTTACCAAAAAAATATGGTAGTGGGCACAACCGGCTGGTTTCAATATCTGGAAGAAATAAAACAACAAGTTCAGCTGGCAGGAACAGGTTTTCTTTACGGAGCGAATTTTTCCATCGGTATGAATATCTTCAAACGTCTCGTGGCAGAAGCGACTATGGCATTTGACCGCTTTCCGGAATTTGATGTTTACGGCTGGGAAATGCACCATAAACAAAAGGCAGATAGTCCTTCGGGAACTGCCATTGAGCTTTCTAAAACCATTTTAGCCAATAGCAGCACGAAAAAGAAAGCTCTTTTTGAACCTGCTTATCCTAAAATAGAATCCGAGGAATTACATTTTGCCTCCGTGCGCGCAGGTTCTTTTCCCGGAACACATATTGTTGGTTTTGACAGCGAGACGGAAACTATAGAGCTTAGCCATTGTGTCCGTTCGCGTAGCACTTTTGCCTACGGAGCTTTACAAGCAGCAAAATGGATTAAAGACCGCAAGGGCTTTTTCAATTTTGAAGATATGATAGCGGATGTTTTATGTTGATTCCTTTTCTCAAAATGCACGCTCAAGGTAACGATTTTGTTATCCTGGATTTCTTTGCTCCGGGGTCATTTTCCTGGGCAAAGCTGGATTTTTCTTCTGTGGCGGAAGAACTTTGCAAACCACATTTTGGCATTGGAGCGGATGGCTTGGTTTTACTTATGCCTAATGCTTCCTGCGATGCCCAAATGTTTATTTATAATGCCGACGGTTCATCAGCTGAAATGTGTGGTTCTGCTTTACGCTGTGTAACCTGGATTTTGCACCAAAAAACAGGAAAGAAGGAATTTAGCATCCAAACGGAGGCAGGTCTTAAAACCTGTTATGTAAATGAGGATAACACTGTAACCGTTAATCTCGGAATACCTTCAATGCTGAACCAAAGCTATCAGGCAGAGGGCTTTACAGGAGATTTGGTAAATATTGGCAATCAGCATTTTGTTGTTTGGGTCAATTCTTTGCAAAATAACCCCCATCTTCAATATGGTTCGGTTTTAGAGCATCATAAAGGTTTTAAGCAAACAGTAAATGTGCACTTTGCTGTTTTGCTGAATAGAAATACAGCAGCAATTAAAATTTGGGAAAAAGGTTGCGGAGCAACACTTGCTTGTGGAACTGGCGCTGCTTCTACTGTCTTTAGTGGCATCGCCAATGGCTTATTGGATAGCGAAGTGGAGGTTTTTATGCCCGGCGGAATAGTTAAAATCGTCGCTTCCGAAAAGGGCTATTTACTAAGCGGAGAAGTTTGCCAATCATTTGAAGGAGTTTACAATTGGAAAATTTAGGCAAGTATTTTCTGGATTTGCGGTTACAGCAGGGATACAGCTATCAGGATATCTGGAAGGAACTGCGTTTTCCGGAAAACCAGATTAAGGCAATTGAAGAAAATCGCTTTGCTGAACTTGGTCCTTATGGAATTGCCAAAGCAGTGGTTTATAACTATGCCCGCTTTCTGGAAGCTGATTTAGATGCTGTTATGAATGCTTTTTCCTATATAATGCCCGAAAACGCTAAACCCGAATTTAAACCTGCTACTCCTGTGAAAGAAAAAAGGATTATGCTTTCCACAAACTTTATGTGGCTGATTGGTATTTTACTGATTATTGTTATCCTTGGCTCCATTTTGTGGTATGCCTATAATCAAAACTGGTTGAAAATGCCCGATTTTTTTGCCTCTAATAAGCCCGATTCCACTGCCGTTATTATCCAAGAAGATAAAGAAGAAACAAAACCGGATACTTTGCGTCAACGCCTGCGGGCAATTAGCGAATCCATTCCCCAAACGAATAGTGTTCCAACTCCGAAATCGGAGACAAAAAATGTTCCACCGGATACAACTGATTATATTGGCAATATTTTAGGCGATAGCCCGGTCAATGTGCCGATCCATTAACTGGTTGGCTCTCACAGATTTTACGGATAACACAGATAAAAATGAAGAATGAATTTAGCGAAATAGTAAGATGGCGAGATTGATTTTTTTACAAAGAGAGAAAGAGAAAAAGAGAATAAATTGAGAATTGAAAATTGAGAATGGAGAATGGATTTAGTGAGATGGCGAGATGGCAAGATATTTTTTTTACAAAGAGAGAAAGAGAAAAAGAGAATAAATTGAGAATGGAGAATGGATTTAGTGAGATGGCGAGATGGCGAGACAGGTGCAAAATAAAAAGTGCTTTTCCTAAAATTCTGATTATAATTATAATATGTAATAATAGAGACAACTCTGGAGGATAAAATGATAGCAATTTATTTGATAGTCCCTTTGCTGCTATTTCTATGTCTATTGACAGCAGATAAAAAGGAAAATTACGGTTCCATCTATGGTTCTATTACCGAGGCGGGAAAAAATAAATTAGCTATTTTTCCATATTTTCATTATTAAAAAGGGGGGTAGGGAAAAAATGACTTGACACGAATTGAAAAAGTGGAAATAATGCAATTGTGAATTTTTTAACATAGATTGTTAGTAAAGAGGGATATTAGATGCCCTCAACTAAACAGAGAAACAATAAGTTGGAATGAACACCAACTTTTAGGTCTCAACCTTGATAGTGGTAAAACACAATGTTATTTACAAAGAAGTAAGTTCCTGGGGAACTTGGAGGTTAAGTTATGAAGATTATTTTAAGTCGTAAGGGTTTTGACTCAAGCTATGGTGGCTTCCCGAGCCCGTTATTTGAAGACGGGAAGATGATTTCTCTTCCTATACCCACAATTGATAAACAAGAAACATCCATCACCTATGATGATCTAAGCCCTCTGGGTGTGAATCTTGGATCATTGTTTAAACAACTTGGAAAAGAACCCAAGGTCAAGAACCCAGTAGCAAAATATGTCCATTTAGATCCTGATATCTATCAGGACTCCCTTAAGCCCAACAATAAATTTAAAGCCCGCCTGAATGGCTGGAGAGGTCTGTTCGGAACAAATAAGGCAGCTGCCGGAAAGCTCAATGACAAGGATGCAGGAGTCAATTCTGGAGACATATTTCTGTTCTTTGGTTGGTTCAACAATGTCATAAATAAGCAAGGGAAATTTGCCTTTGGACCAAACAGCAATGGATTCCACCAGATCTGGGGTTGGCTGCAGATAGATAAAATAATTCATCTTGATCAAGATAAGTACTTAAAATCAGTGCCTGATTGGGCTAAGTACCATCCCCACTGCTTTCATCCGGAATGGGAACCTAATGTCTTGTTCGTTTCCAAAAAAAAACTTAGCTTGTCAGGATACAACACAGACGGTATTAATGGCTACGGTGTGATCAAGCAATTTAATGAACTTGCTACCCTCACCGAGATGGACTCTCAAAAGAATAACTATTATTACAATGAATTCCAACGGCAAAGAGGAAAATCCCCATCCCCCAATGAGGACATCAAGATAAGTTTGTGGCGGCTACCTTTATGGTTTTACCACGAGGACATTACAAAGCGTTTGGGCTATCATAACAAAGATAACGAGAACACCAAAGCCAGATGGAATAAAGACGAAAACTATTCCTATCTGAGAAGTACTTCACCGGGTCAGGAGTTTATCCTTGATCTTCAGCATTATCCGGAATGCGCGAAGCAGTGGGTATTAGATATAATAAAATGTGGCAGTAAATGCTCTTAACACTCATCTGCACTATTCTATCAGGTTTATTTGGCTTCTTATGAAACATTGAAAACAAGCAAAGGAGGAAATCATGCTGTTATCTCACTTGACCTCTACAGCAAGACTATTAATATTTATAATTGTATTTCTATTTCTATTAGGAATGCCATTACTGTATGGTCAAACATCCTTCACTATACTGGATTTAGGGCTAGGCTTGGGATTAGATAAAGCATCTGCCGATTATGATAATGACGGAGACAATGATTTACTTACATGTAATGGGCTTTACAGAAATGATTCTGGTAATTTTTCATTAGTAAGCGGAACAGGATTACCAACAATGCCCGTTGGAACTTTGGTTCGATGGATTGATTTCAATAATGATGGTCACCTTGATTTGTATGTAAACTTAAGCTCGAATGTCATATACATCAATAACGGCCAAGGAGTGTTCAGTATGATGAACGTAGGACTACCGAACTTAGGATGTAGCGATGCGGAATTTGCTGATTATGATAACGATGATGATTTAGATGTGATCCTAGTTGGCACTTATTACAATACTAAGATTTACGAAAATGTAAATGGTATGTATGTGTATGTTAATTACGGTATTGATAATCCTTATGCAGGAAGGTGTGATTGGGGTGATTATGATAATGATGGGGATATTGATCTGGTTATGAGTGGCAGAATGAATAATTTAATGATATATAGAAATAATTTATTTGAGAGTGGGGTGGTTAGCTTTACAAACACTTCTTATTTTCCTCCACTTGAAAATTCTGATGTTGAATGGGGAGATTACGATAATGATGGTGACTTAGATATTCTTGTTAGTGGAGAAAGTTATGATTATGGACCGAACTATACAAAAGTTTATAATAACAATAATGGAGTTTTTACTGATATTAATGCTACCCTTGTTGGAGCAACTCATAGTAGGGTCAGATGGCTTGATTTTGATAATGATGGTTTCTTAGATATCATTTCAGGGGGAGTTTTGAATGAAGCTACCAACCCACATTTTCTTTATTCAGGTATATATCTTTATAATAATGGCCAATATACATTGTTAATGGACTTCCCATACGAAATACCTTGCATATCTCAATTGGATTATGATAATGATGGTGACATTGATATATATCTAAATTATTACTATTATGAGGGCTACAATATTTTAAATTCAACAGTTTTATTGCGTAATGAATTTATTCCTCCTGGACCCCCTATTGTAACAAATGCATTTGACCAGATAGAAATGACAATGAATTCAGTTTATAATAATTTAAACTTGTCAAATTATTTTTTTGATTCAGAATCTGAACTTATCTATTCATTCAGCGGTAACCAAAATATAAATTGTGAAATTACTAATGATTCCATATTAGAATTGACTCCTGTTACAAATTGGTATGGAGTGGAATATATAACAATAAAGGCAACTAATAGATGGAATTTATATGTTGAACAGGTTCTAAAGGTAATAGTGTATCAGACAGGGTTATTATCAGAAAATTATAATCATAATGGAATAATTCCTGATAATTGGACTGTTCAGCATAATGGCACTACAACTTTTTCTTGGCAAGCATTTTTACGGGGAGGTGATAATTATTTAATGAAGACAATGGCAACAACAGGAGGAACGGCTAATGAGCGTTTGTTTTCACCTGTATATAATTTATCTAATTACAAAGATATTCAGGTCTCTTTTGATTCTGAATTTCTGCCTTATGGAAATGGAACAGGTTCCTTTGCTTACACCTTAAATAATATTAGTTATACTGTTATAGAGACATATTCTACAAGTCATTCAGGCATAAAGACATATTCACTACCTGCTCTGGAAGCAAAACAATTTGTTAAATTCCGGTGGTTATATAGTAATTCTACTGCCAATACTGAACAAAGTAATTATTGGACAATTGATAATTTCTATATCTACGGATTAGTAAGAGATATAGAACCACCTATAGCAGTAAGTGGTCTGAGCTTAATTTCACAGACGAATCATTCTGCACTACTAAATTGGAATCCTAGTTCTGATCTATATTTTGGAAAATATGAACTGTATATCTCTGCAGACGATAATGTAACTATCAATGATCAGTTATGGTCAGTGAATCAGGACCATAACCTTTATTTTGTTAATACAACCCAAACTAATATTAGTCCTTTATTTGATGGTGAATACTGGATTGCTATCAGGGCTGTGGATCAAAGTAATAATGCTTCTCAATTCTTAGAGACAATATATATAAGAATTGATAATCAGGGTCCTATTTTAACTGATCCTATTCCAATAGGTCAATTAGAACCTGAATGGTCAGGTAACAGGGAAGTAACTATTGGTTGTAGCATTTCTGATTTGAATTCTATTGAATCTATTCAATATAGAATTGATGCTAATGGAAATGGTACCTATGATGAAACAGAAAATTGGCAGGAACTTTCTCGTTTGTGTAGTTATAATTCTGAAAGGAATATAATATCTGCTACTACTACTGTTGAATATAATGCAGATGGAGTTTTGGCTTATGAATTTAGAGCGGTAGATATCTATGACAATATTGGCTATAGTGGAATAAGCTCAAGTGAAGGAATTGATGATGATTGGGTAGTAAGAATTGATACTACACCGCCATTAGTTTATAATCCTGTTCCAGGAAATCAACCACAGCCGGAATGGATGGTAAGGGATTGTGTTATTGGCTGTTCTATAAGTGATCTAAATACTATTTCCTTAATTGAATATCGTATTGATATAAATGGAAATGGAATGTATGATGCGGATGAATGCTGGCAGATGGTTGATTTATCAAGATCAAACAGATATCAGATTGATGTTCTACAACCAGTTCTATTTGAGACAGATGGATTATGTCATTTTGAATTTAGAGCTACAGATTTTGTAGGTAATATTGGCTATAGTGGTAATCAAAACACCGAAGATATTGAGGATGACTGGATAGTTCGGATTGATTCTACTCCTCCTGTTTTTATAAATCCTCTTCCTAATAATCAACCTATTCCAGAATGGTGTACGGCTTTAACAATTACCATTGGTGCAACGGTTCAAGATCTGAATTCAATAAATAATTTAATGTATCGTTATGATGCTAACGATAATGGTGTTTATGACGATGATGAAACCTGGTTTGAATTACCAAGACATAGAGACAGAAATCAGGCACGAGAGAGTAATGACTTTACTGTGCAGCTAACATTACCTGGTGATGGAAATTATGCTTTTGAATTTAAGGCACAAGATATGATCGGCAATATTGGATACAGTGGTTTACAAGGTTTAGAAGGCATAGATGATGATTGGATAGTGAGAATTATAACTACTCGTCCGCTTTTTACAGAACCTTTACCTGATAATCAACCCTTACCTGCTTGGAATAACACTCAGCAAGTAATAATTGGTTCGTCTATAACTTATGAATATGAAATAGATGTTAATTCAGTAAAATATCGTATAGATTGGAATTTAAATGGTATTTATGATACTGAAGAGGTATGGCAAACCCCAATATCCGCTAAGAGCAGTAACTTAAGAGATAATTTGCTAAATGTGACCTTTCCTGTTTCATTAAACTCAGATGGTGTTTATACATTTGAATTGAAAGCGACAGGGATAAATGGTGTAACTGGTTACAGTGGAATGGAAAATTTAGAAGGTATTGCAGATGACTGGGTTTTTAGAGTAGATACCACTCCTCCGGCTGTAATAAATAATTTCTTTGTCCTGCAGGTTTTTGATAATTCTATTCAGCTTAGTTGGATAGCTTCTTCGGATTTAAGCTTTGCTGGATATAGAATTTATTATTCCACTATTCCCAATGTAGGTACTTCTGATTTATTATGGGACAGCAATAATGATCCAAACTTGGCTTATTCAGGTGAAGGAATAATAACCACTACAATAACCGGTTTATTACCTGCTACGCGCTATTATTTTTCCCTGCAGGCAGTAGATGAAGCTGGTTGGATAACTCAATATCCAAATATAATAACAGGAATGACAACTTCTTCTGCTCCTCCTTCGTCTCCTCAAAATATAGTACTTACTATATCGGGAACAGACATATTTCTGGATTGGGACGATGTAACAACAGATACTATGGGGAATCCTTTGCAAATCAGCTATTATGAAGTTTATGTGTCGGATCAGCCCTATTTTGATTGTAACTTTGATACTTTGATTGGCACTATAGATGTCTCAGAAATGTTTTTGGAAGGAGCTTCAGAATATGCCGAGCGTTTGTTCTTTAAAGTTAAGGCAATAAGTGGAGCGATAACAAAAGAAATCCAAAGACGATAAGAAAATATTTATGCCTTCTTAATTTGAAAACTATTTAATACAATATTTTTTACAAGCCATAAATATTGATTATATCGTCTGGTAATAATAAAAAAATTATGATGGATACCATAGGACGACAAAAGTAATGTCTTGAAGTTTAAATAATAGAAGTTATTGAGCGGGAAAAAGATACTTTACCTGATTTAGTTATAGTTAATAACCCTATGATAATATAATCTTTTCCCTATATATAGGCAGAAAATACAGCTTGTGCTGAGTGGCTATTTCTGTTTTAACCTACAATTTTTAATAAGTTCAGTTACCAAGGAAGAAGGAATATTCTGTTTCTACAATTCATCAGGAATTTGCCACTTTAAAAAAAGTCCGAAAAAGAAAGCCACATAGTTTTTGGACAAATTCAGCAATTGAGGTACTGAATAAAAATCTTCTAAAAAACGGGTAAACATTAAGTTCGTTGGCAAACTTCGGTTTATTGGCAAAGCAAGTATTGGTTAGTTCATTTTTCCCCGAACTTTAAAATTGCGGATTGGTATTATGTATTATCCTTATCTATTTACCTGCCATAAGGCATTTTCTATTTTAGCATAAACTGCATATCAGATTTAAGGACTGCTTTTCGTCCTAAATTGAGAGCATAAATCAAGTGTTTATCTAACCTTAATCAAGCGTTAATTATTAACGCTTGATTAAGGGATGTTAAACGGTAGATTGAGGGTTTTGGGTAAGGAATATAGGAGACAACAATAGTAGGATGTTATTTTCTGTTTTAACTCACAATTTTTTCGGTTTGGAAACCAGTTAAAGAGCGGTTGGAAGGGGGTGTGCTTTTTGTTTTAACTCACAATTTTTCGGTTTGGAAACCAGCTAAAAAGGGGTTGTAAGTGAAAAAATGTGTGGGATGTGGTTTCATTGAAGGCAGGTGAAAATTGTAAGTCAAAACTTCCCCGCCGGTTGCACTTTCTGTTTTAACTCACAATTTTTCGGTTTGGAAACCAGTTACAGAGCGGTTGGAAGTGAAAAAGATGGTGGGGTGTGGTTTCATTGAAGGCAGGTGAAAATTGTAAGTCAAAACTTCCCCGCCGGTTGCACTTTTTGTTTTAACTCACAATTTTTCGGTTTGGAAACCAGTTACAGAGCGGTTGTAAGTGAAAAAGATGGTGGGGTGTAGGAACATTGAAGGCAGGTGAAAATTGTAAGTCAAAAACGTCCCCGCCGGTTGCCCTTTCTGTTTTGACTCTAAACCGATTCTTTTTGTGGTTGCAACTATATGCAGAAGCAACAGGAAATTTATCCTTTGTCCGATACTGTCAAAGCTGAAGCTCGGTTTAGAGTTAAAACAGAAATTCGGAGCGAAGTCGCTATTTCTGAACAGTTCCAACCCAACTCTGCGAATGTGAAAAAAATACCTTCTTTCACGATTGTGGAATTTGAGGGTTGGTTTGGCTTGGTTGCCAGCGTGCAGGTTCTTGTTTTAACTCACAATTTTTCGGTTTGGAAACCAGTTACAGAGCGGTTGTAAGTGAAAAAGATGGTGGGGTGTAGGAACATTGAAGGCAGGTGAAAATTGTAAGTCAAAAACGTCCCCGCCGGTTGCCCTTTCTGTTTTGACTCTAAACCGATTCTTTTTGTGGTTGCAACTATATGCAGAAGCAACAGGAAATTTATCCTTTGTCCGATACTGTCAAAGCTGAAGCTCGGTTTAGAGTTAAAACAAAAATTTGCCTTGAAGTCGCTATTTCTGAACAGTTCCAACCCAACTCTGCGAATGTGAAAAAAATACCTTCTTTCACGATTGTGGAATTTGAGGATTGGTTTGGCTTGGTTGCCAGTGTGCAGGTTCTTGTTTTAACTCACAATTTTTCGGTTTGGAAACCAGTTACAGAGCGGTTGGAAAGGTGTGGGCTTAGAGCTGAGGGCTTAGGGCGTAGGGAACAGGGTTTTTCAGCCATTTTTGGATTTCAACCCTCTAAACTTTCTCAGCATAATAAACCTTTTTATCCTAGGGGTTGACGAGGACGTCAACCTTCCGATGTCGCCCTAAAGAGCTTTTGGCAGAGGGCTTAGGGCGAAGGGAACAGGGTTTTTCAGCCATTTTGGTCTTTCAACCCTCTAAACTTTCTCAGCATAATAAACCTTTTTTTCCTGGCTATCTCTTTTTCTCTTTGTAAAAAATAAGCGCTATTACTCTTTGTGCGAAAAGAAGAAGCGGGGGTCTTTTTTCAGGGCAGAAACAAGGTCAATGCCTGTTTTTCTATCTTGCACAACAGGGATGCTTATTTCTATTGCTTTTTGCATAAAAGCGATAGTTCCTTTTATAGATTGCACAAGATCAAAGCCATTTAAAATACCGGCTAAAAGCATTGCGGAAAAGCAATCGCCGGCTCCCGGAAAAACAACTGGGGCATAGTTACATTCAAATTCCTGAAAAAAATTGTTTTCAGCAGCAAAATAGGCAACCGAAGAAAATTCCCTTTGAGAATTTGGGGCACTGGTAATAACAATGTGTTTTGGATTTAAAGCGGCTAATTGGGCACAGCATTCTTGAACCTGACCCGTCCTTAATTCCGGTATAGTTTTACATCCCGTTAAAAAAATTGCCTCTGTCCAATTGGGGGTAATAATATCGCTGAGAGAAATAAGGGATTGCATTGCTTCCACCATTTCCCAAGTGTAACAACTGTATAATTTTCCTTCATCCGCTAAAACGGGGTCAACCAAAACCACTGTCTCTTTTTTCCTGAAGAAGGGTAGATTTTCAAGCAACAGATATGACTGTTCCGGTGAACCCAGAAAACCGGTATAAATGGCATCAAAACGCAGCTGCAGTTTCTTCCAGTGCATTAAGGATTTTTTTAAAAGGTCGGTGTTATCCTGCAAAATATAATCAGGATAATCGGTATTGGCAGAAAGTAATGCTCCGGGCATAGCGGTAACTTCAATTCCCATCCGATTCATAATCGGGATGATTGCCATTAAAGAAGTGTTTCCAAAACCGGAGAGATCGTGAATAGCTAAAACCTTCGGATGGGGCATATTACATTTCCTTTATAGTAAAGCTGTCAATGATGTTATTATCCAGGTTATAGACCTTAAAGATAATTGATTTACCTTCTCGCTCACCAATTAAGTAGTGATGGGTTTTAATTAAAACCAGGGAATAGGGATTTTCGTGTTTATTTTCCCTTAAAGGAGCTCCTCCACCACCTGTCACAATATAGGTTATACCCTTAAATTCAGAACGCTCGTAATTATGGTCGTGGGCACTGAAGACAGCTTTCACGGATGATTTTTGCAAAAGCTCAGGCAAAAAAAGCTGCAAACCAAGCTCTTCGCTGTGCTCTCCGGAAGAAAAAACCGGGTGATGTAAAATAAGCAGGGAGGGAATATTCTCTTTTAACTGTTTTTGCAGCCAGTTGAATTGTGCGGAACCCGGGGAAAGGTCTAAAACACTATCCAGAATGATAAACCGAATGCTATCCTGATAAACTGTGTAATATGAACTGCCGTTCAGATAAGGAAAATTCTGCAAAAACAGAGCAAGGTCTTTTTCGTGATTACCGCGCGCGGGGAAAAAACGACTAAATTGACATAAGGGAGAAATAATCTGCAAAAAATTATCATACTCTTTTTGCGTTTTGCCTGAATTGTTCAAGTCGCCGGTATGAAAAGTTGCCTCAGGTTTATGAATAACAATCTGCTGAACTACTTGCTGATGAATTTCGGGATTGCTTCGCGTATCGCCATAAATGGCAAAACGGGCTTCCAAACTTGTCCCTGAAAAAGTGAAAAGAAAGATTATGAGAAAAGATAAAGGTAATTTCAGTTTGGAAACCGACAGCGGAGATTTTTCAGGAATGAACATAATTGATTATTTTACCGAATCGGAACCCTGCAACCCATTTTTCAGTTCGGAAATTGGCAGAACGGGTAAAAATTTCTGATATTCTTTCTGGAATTCCTGTAAGTCCACCCAGGCAGGTTTTTTCCACTCCTGATTTCTTAATAAAGCTGAAGGATGGTATGTTACCAAAGTTGGTATATCCATAAAATAATGAATTTTCCCTCTGTGCCACCCCAAAGTGTTATTATTATTTAACAGGGTTTGAGCTGAAACCAATCCTAAAAGCAGCAGTAATTTGGGCTGGATAATTTGAATCTGTTCCAGCAAATAGGGTAAACAAGCTCTTCTTTCCTCAGCTTCAGGATTTCTGTTTCCGGGAGGACGGCATTTTACAATATTGGTAATATAAACATCACTGCGTTTTAGATTAATAGCAGACAGCATTTTCTCCAAAAGCTGACCTGCTGCTCCCACAAAAGGTCTGCCTGTAATGTCTTCCTGTTCGCCGGGACCTTCTCCAATCAACATTGCAATGGCATCAGGATTTCCTTCCCCGTAAACAAATTTATGGCGATTTTTATGCAGAGGGCATTTTAAGCAGGTAGAATATTGTTTTTGTAGTTCCGTTAACTGTTTTTGTTTATCACTTCGGGGATAATAGAGTTCTTTGATGCCGCCGTTTTTCAGGAATTCCAGGTATTGGCGTAAAGCATTTACAGACATAATTTAACTTTCGTCGTTGTCCTCGTTATCCTCGTTATCTTCATTATAGAATTCCTCTTCTTCTTCCTCTTCTTCTTCTTCATAATTTCTGGTTTCAGTAAGCTCTTCTATGAACTTTTTAGAATCATCAACTGTCTCTTCTTCTTCAACACCTTCTTCTTCCAGGAAAGGACTTTCCTGTGCTGCAGCAAGTTCAGCTTCTGCAAGTTCCGTAATATAATCCGGTACTTCATTTTCAGCTACATGATTCATAGCCATAATGGTAATTTTATCTTCAAATTTCTGTTTCACATAAGCCGGAAATTGAAGTAAGCGGTGCGCTTCCAATTGAGCTAAAAGACAGAACAAATAATTCATATCCGTTCTTTCCAGAAAGCTCTCAAGTTTTTCATTGATCATCTGTTTTCTCCTGTAGATATAAAATCCCTCGCGGGATGATGATAGCGGCAGACACGGTTTTCTTCAGCCCGGATAATAGCTAAAACATCCTGAACCGCTATTTCTAATTTATCGTTAATAACAAGATAGTCATATTGAGGTATAAAAGCAACTTCTTCTTTGGCAATTTGAAGGCGTTTGGCAATTTCCTCTTCACTATCCGTAGCTCTTAAAACTAAACGCTGATGTAACACTTCCATTGAAGGGGGCAAAATAAATATCTTCACATAGGGAATATCTGTTGAACTGATTAACGAAGCACCCTGAACATCAATATCCAAAATAACATGATGCTTTACCGCTAAACGGTTTCTAATAAAACTTTTGGAAGTGCCATACCAGTTTCCGAAGACCTTGGCATACTCTAAAAAGTCACCCTCGCTAATGCGTTTTTGAAATTCCTCTTCGGTAACAAAATGATAATGGATGCCATTTTGTTCTGTTCCTCTTGGCTTGCGTGTGGTGTAAGAAACGGAATAATCTATATCTTCGGCAACTTTCAGGACTTCGTTTAAGATGGTACTTTTCCCTCCTCCGGAAGGAGCAGAAAGTATTATCAGAAAGTGATTGTCCTTCGTAATCACAAGATAGTATTATACGCTAAATTGGTTTAGGGAATTATTTTTTGATACTCAGCGGCAGAAAGCAGATTTTCCAATTCTTCCGGATTGGACATCCGAACTTTAAATAGCCAACCCTCTTCGTAGGGTGATTTATTGATGAGCTCAGGACTGTCTTCCAGATCAATGTTTTTTTCTTCTACTCTGCCACTTACAGGACTGATAAGGTCTTCCACTGCCTTCACGGCTTCAATTGAACCACAAGGTTCACTGGCTGCTACTTTTTGTCCTACTTCAGGAAGCTCTACGAAAACAATATCACCAAGCTCATGTTGAGCAAAATCACTGATACCAATTGTGGCTATTTCACCATCCAAATGTATCCATTCGTGGGTTTCCGTGTAATATAAATCATCCCGGATTTCCATTATTACCTCCAAAACCGGACTTTTTTTATATTGTTCAAATCTTGAAATTGGCTTTTTATGTCAAGCACAATCACCTTTTTTTACCTAAGTGCTTCATCACTTTCCCCTACATCCATTTTTCCTTCGGGGAAAGTGACAGTAACAATAACTTTAGGATTTTTGCCTTTCTTTCGGGCTTTTGCATATCCTGTAATAATTACGGAAGAATCAGAAACAGAAGTAAGGTTAAAAGTTCCTGCCTTCGTATTTAGGTAATTGTCTTCCCAACCCAGATACTTTTTCAGCATAGTTGTATCTACAGAAGCTACGGATAGATTATCATTATTTTGAGAAGCAAGGTCTTTGTAATACCGAATAACTTGATTACCATAATTTTTAGCTTCTGCAACAAGAGCAGTTTTATTTGCAGTATATGCTTGATCCTTATATAAAGTGATTCCTACAATAATGGTCGTTCCGATGATTATTATACTAAGTATGAGCAGAAGTATTTGTTGAGCTCCCATCTTTTCTCCTTCCAGTATTATTTACACCGAGAACCCCTGCAGCCACCGAAATTGATTTTGTTACTTTTCTCTCAAGTCCTTTTATATTTGCCTGTTACATTCTTCATTATGGTCGTCATTAGTCCTCATCGCTAAATAAATTTGCATCTTGGAGTAGAGTTATATCAGTGATTACGAATCCTGACTTAATTCATTCATCGGTTGCACACTAACATACTTTCTGCCTTCTCTTCCGGTTGAAAATTCAACACTGCCATCTATTAAACTGTAGATAGTAAAATCCCTGCCAATGCCGACATTTTTGCCGGGATGTATTTTTGTTCCTTTCTGGCGAACAATAATATTACCAGCTAAAACAATTTCACTGGCGTGTTTTTTAACCCCACGATATTTGGGATTGCTGTTGCGTCCATTTCTGGAACTTCCCACACCTTTTTTATGTGCCATTTTTTACCCCTTTTTTAAACCAAAATATCCTTGACCCGCAGGTCTGTGTAACTTTCGCGATAACCTTTTTTCACACGGTAACCTTTCCTGCGTTTATGATGGTAAATAACCTTTTTTTCACCTTTACCATGTTCAATTACTTCTGCAATTATGCTGGCGCCTTCAACAACGGGTTGACCGACTTTTATTTCTTCTTCCTCACGCAGCAGAAGAACTTTGTCAAATGTCAGGGTATTGCCAGGTTCCGTTGTTTTCAGATAGGGAACGCGAAGCACAGCGTTTTTTTCAGCCCTATACTGAAATCCATTAATTTCAACGATGGCGTACATTTTTTCTCCTATAATAATATGTATGAATGCAGATTTTTGGAGGGGGGAAATCTGTCAAGGATTTCACGCAGATTTGGCAGAAAAAATGCCTCTCACCGATTACACTGATAACACAGATAAAAGAATAGGTATGGGATGAACAGGATGATATTAGCTGAGGGCTGAGGGCGGAGAGAAAAAATGGTGCACGCAGATGACCCAGATGACGCAAATAAAAAATGAGAATAGGAAGGGGATGAACAGGATTTGCAGGATTTTGGGGATTTTATTTGTATAGTCGGAGGATGCTATTCCTCCGCGAGAAAAAATAATGCAAAATACGGAGCTTCAGCGAGCTTCGGTTACCCATATCAGGATTTGCGACGATATTTATCTCCCTGTTCACCTGTTCACTTGTTAACCTGTTAACTTTTTTCACCTGTTAACCTGTTCACCTGTTAACCCGTTAACCTTTTTCACCTGTTAACCTGTTAACCTTTTTCACCTGTTAACCTGTTAACCCGTTAACCTTTTTCACCTGTTAATCTGTTCACTTGTTAACCCGCTAACCTTTTTCACCTGTTAACCTGTTCACTTGTTAACCCGCTAACTTTTTTCACCTGTTAACCCGTTAACTTTTTTTCACCTGTTAACCTGTTAACCCGCTAACCTTTTTCACCTTTTAACCTGTTAACCTGTTAACCCGTTAACCTTTTTCACCTGTTAACCTGTTAACCTGTTAACCTGTTCACCTGTTAACCTGTTCACTTGTTAACCCGCTAACCTTTTTCACCTGTTAACCTGTTCACTTGTTAACCCGTTAACTTTTTTCACCTGTTTAGCATTAGCTGTGTTCCTGACAAAATTCTATCAAAACCCCCAAACTGGATTTGGGATGCAGGAAGGCAATATCCGAATGATGTGCTCCGGGGCGAGGTTCTTTATCAATTAGGACTAAACCAAGTTCATTTGCCTGTTTTAGAGCATCTTCAACATCGTCAACAGCAAAGGCAATATGCTGCATTCCTTCTCCCTTTTTTTCTATAAATTTGGCAATAGGACTTTCTTCTGAAGTAGGGCAAAGCAATTCTATTCTTGTATCTCCACAAGGGAAAAAGGCAACTTTAACCATTTGGGAAGGAACTTCTTCAATCCCTTCTAATTTCAAGCCCAATTTTTCGTAGAAGGCAATTCCTGCTTGAAGGTCTTTAACTGCGATGCCAATGTGACTGATATGTTTAAGCATCAATAATCTCCTATAATGAATTGTGGTTCAAGGTGTCATGAGTCCTCACTGCCAAAAATGTTTGCGGATAGCAAAGTAACCATTTCGGCAGTGACGACTCCTGACATAACTGGATCATAATGAACGACAGGGATGTCGTTCTTCCGGAGCTTTGAACGACAGGGATGTCGTTCTTCCGGAAGTTTTGAACGACGGGGACATCGTTCTTCCCTATTTTTTTGCCAACTCAAAGCCAATCTGCATTGCTTTCAGGTTCAGGTCTACAAATGCGGGCTTTACTGTTTCCTCTATTGCCTTTTTTAGAGAGCTTTCTTTTACGATTCCTGTTATTTTTACCAGGAAAGCAAGTGCCATAATATTAGTAGAAATAGGACTGCCTAATTTTTCCTGGGCAATTTCCGTGAAAGGAATTTCGTAGGTATTTTCAGCTACCATAGCCAGGTTTTTAACGAAGGTAGTATCAATAATCAGGATTCCGTTTTCGCACAAGTCAAAAAGAAACTTGTCACATGCTTCCTGAGTTAAAGCCAGCAGACAATTAATATTCGTTGCTTCTGGAAAGTATATTTCCTTATCACTAATAATCACATCGGCATGCGAATAGCCGCCTCTTGATTCAGGACCATAACTTTGCGTCTGAGTAACTTTTCTGTTTTCCAAGACCGCAGCTTTAGCTAAAATGATACCAGCCAGGATTAAACCCTGACCTCCACTTCCGGAAAGGCGAACTTCAAATGTTTTAGCCATTATTCACCTCTCTCAGTTTGCACTCTTTTACACAGAGCAGCATATTCAGCAGTGAATTCAGGACGGATTTCTTTGCGTAAAATACCCCGGATGATTTTCCCTTCTACTTTTTCCGGGGGCAGTTTTTCCACAGCTGCCAGGGGAAGGGAATTATCTCTGAAGTCCTTCAGCATTTGAGCTGCGCCACCTTTTTTGTTTAAGCGTCCATAGATTACAGGGCAAGCACTGACTACTTCTATCAATGAAAAACCAGGATGCTGAAGAGCTTCTTTTATCATTGATTGCATTTCCTGAACATGGAAAGCTGTTGTTCTGGCAACAAAAGTAGCGCCGGCACCCATAGCCAGATTGCAGATATCAAAATCGGGCTCTATATTTCCATAAGGAGCAGTAGTAGCATAAGCATTATGAGGAGTAGTAGGACTGCACTGTCCACCTGTCATCCCATAAATATTATTATTAATCATCACTACTTTCAGGTCTATATTTCTGCGGGCAGCATGGATTAAATGATTACCTCCGATAGCAGCACAATCTCCATCTCCGGTTACAACGATCACTTTCAAATGCGGTTTATGCAGTTTAACACCTGTGGCAAAAGCAATACTGCGTCCATGTAAAGTATGCAGTGTATTAAAATCTACATAAACAGGCATCCGGGAAGAGCAGCCAATGCCGGAAACCATTACAATATCGTTGCGGTCTATATTCAAAGAGGCAACAGCACGAATTATGGCACCCAAAACAATGCCATTACTGCATCCGGCACACCAGACATGAGGAAATTTCTTATCGTGACGCAGGTATTCATGAACAATGCGTTGCGGTATATTAGCCATTTTAGCAAACCTCCTTGATTTTGTTCAGAATTTCATTGGGAGTAATCAATTCGCTGCTTACTTTGTTAATAGGAATCAATCCGCCGTCACTTTTTCCTTTAGTCAGTCGCTCTACTTCGTGGATTAATTGACCCTGATTAAGTTCCGGAACGATAACTGTATCCACATTCCGGAGCATTTTCCGCACAGCGTCATCCGGGAAGGGCCAAATAGTTAAAGGTCTTAAAAGTCCAACTTTAATACCTTCAGCTCTGGCTGAGGCAATTGCAGCTTTAGCAGCCCGGGAAGAGATACCGGCAGCAAAAATAGCGATTTTGGCATCTTCCATCTGGTAACTTTCAATCTGCACGAGGTCACGAATATTATAAGATATTTTTTTTCGCAGGCGTTCCATCATTTCAGCTGCCTCGCCAGGTTTATTAGTAGGAAAGCCATGTGAATCGTGAGTTAAACCGGTAACATGAAAACGGTAGCCCTCACCAAAACTGGCAAGAGGGGAAAGGTATTTTTGGTTTTCATCATAGTGCTTATACCATTGAGGTGGCACAGTTGGTTTAATCCGATTGATAATTTTCACATTAGCAATATCAGGAAGGCAAACTGCTTCCCGCATATGAGCAATCACTTCATCCAGCAGTAAAATAACGCAAGTTCTGTATTTTTCGCTTAAATTCACAGCCCGGATAGTTAATTCATAGCTCTCTTTCACGGAATCGGGATAAAGAACTATAGCTGGAGAATCACCATGCGAACCCCATTTGGATTGCATCATATCTCCCTGGGCAGGACTTGTAGGCATTCCTGTGCTTGGTCCGACCCTTTGGACATCAACAACAACGCAAGGTGTTTCCGTAATTTTGGCAAAACCGATTCCTTCCTGCATTAGGGAAAAACCAGGTCCGCTGGTAGCTGTTAAAGCTTTTGCTCCTGCCAAAGAGGCACCAATTATAGTACAAATAGAGGCAAGCTCATCTTCCATTTGAACAAAGACGCCATTCCTTTTAGGCAGTTCTGCAGCTAAAATTTCAGCAATTTCCGTTGAAGGAGTAATCGGGTAGCCGGCAAAGAAATTCACTCCTGCATCCAAAGCTCCGTAAGCAACTGCTTCGTTGCCTTGCATCAGAATTGTTTTGCGTTCGTGTTTTGCCTGAATTTCTTCCAGTTTACTTTCCGGTTTTGCAGCCAGTGATGCTTTATCGGATGGGGTCTTATGTTTGGTCTGTTTACTTATTTCTTTTTCTGTCATCATAAATTCCTTTAGCGTTCCTTGGCACCGGTTATAGCAAAATCAGGGCAAAGCCGATCACAATTCTCGCAATGAGTACATTTTTCGGGTGCCTGCACATAAGGTGAGCCGTCACTTTTTCTTCCCAGGCAGCCGGTTGGACAAAAAGCTACACAGATTCCACATTTTTTGCACCAGTTATAATAGATGAGGACAGGTGAATCCTTATCACAGGGAGCTTTTATTTCCGTTATTTCTACTTCCATTTTTTCAGGAGTATCTTCTTCGCGTATAATCATGCCCATACGGTCTTTTTCGACTTTTTTGGACATTCTTTCCTCCAATACTGAATTATTTTTGCAAGACCTTTTTGAAGAAACCACCCAGGCGTTTGCAACCCTCAATATTAGTTTCTATGCTTTCATAGCTGAAATTAAGGCGCATAGTATTATAGCCCTTGCCATTGCAGAAGAAACTGTTTCCAGCCACATAAGCCACATTTGCTTCTTTAATGCATTCCAGTAATAGAGCATTAGTATCTAAATCTTCAGGTCCTGTAACCATTAAGAACAAACCACCTTGAGGGTGAGTCCATTTCATTTCTTCGGGCATATATTTTTCCAGGGATTCCAGCATCACTTTTTGTTTAACGGAATACATTTTCACTATTTCCGCAATTTTAGGGTCAAGATAGCCCTTTTCCATATAGCGGGCAGCTATTCTTTGAGTGAAGGGGGGAGTGCATAAATCGGTTGCCTGTTTTCCTACAACAATTTTATCTAAAACATCAGGATGACCCACAACCCAGCCAATTCTGAAACCCGGGCAGAAGATTTTGCTGAAAGTGCCTAAAATAACAACCTGACCTGTTCCATCAAGTTCATAAAGTGTTCTTTGGGTTTCACCTTCATAGCGAAGTTCACGATAAGGACTATCTTCCAAAATCAGAACATCATATTTATGAGCCAATTCCAGCATTTCTTTCCGCCTGCGTTCACTCATAGTAATTCCGGCAGGATTTTGAAAATCAGGAATCAGATAAATAAATTTGGGCTTTTTACCTTTGGCGGCAAGGTCTTTTAATGCCTTTTCCATCAGGTTCGGGTCTTCACCTTCATCATCCATAGGAATTCCAATCATATTAGCTCCATAAGAACCAAATGCCTGAAGTGCTCCTAAATAGGAAGGCAAGCCAACGATTACATCATCACCCGGGTCAATAAACATTTTGGAAATCAGGTCTAATGCCTGTTGGGAAGCAGTTGTGATAATGATATTATCTTTTGTAACCTCTATGCCATTGGCTTTATAACGATTAGCCAGCATAGTCCTTAATAAATCATCACCTTCAGTTGTTCCATATTGAAGTGCAAAAGCAGCTTCTTTTTCCATAACTTCAGCAATAATGCTTTTCAGCTCTTCCACCGGAAAAGTAAGAGGGCTGGGAAAACCACCGGAAAATGAAATCAAACCGGGTTGACCGAGAAACTTTAATAGTTCCCGGATAGCAGAACGCTTCATACCCTTAATGTTGGTAGACAGGATGTTTTGCAAATCGGTGATCATTTTATGATCCTCCTTTTCTTTTTTTATTTTTCTTCGTAAATTAGCACTTTCTTGTTGGTTTTACGCCATTCCCTGTAGGCATCTTTAATCTCCAATTCCCACACGATGCGCTTATCATTATCTTCAAAAGTAATTATATCTATATAGTAAGTGTGTTTGAATTTACCGACAAAACTCTTACGGGGAAATTCCACTACTATTTCACCATCAATATTCAAAATGGTAACCTCATTTAAAAAAACGCCATCCGCAATTTCTATAATTGCTCTGGCTTCAACACTACCACTTTGGACATCACGGAAATGTATGTTCATTTTTGCTCCAAATTCATATCTATTTCTTAAAAAAATAAATGCCTTAATCAGTCAAGCTATTTATTGCTACACAGTATTCTGTAAATAGTATGAATAATTTTTTATACAACTAACTATCTTGCATCTTCAGAAGAAGGTGAAGGTTCAGAGCTCTCAGGTATAGTATTATTTTCAGTTTCAGAATCTTTTAGAGGAGCTGTTTTATCGTTGATGTGAAAAAGTTCACGAAAATAAGAATCATAATAGAGGACTGTTAAACTGTTATCATCAGCATACATTATATGCACACTGCGGGTAGTGGATAAAAACCAGATAAGTTGTTGTGTTTCTTCGTCAAAATGATTAGTTTTGCCATGCATTTCCTGTAAGGTCTGAAGCACATAAGCATCATTTTCTTCAGAATTATCAGGATTGTATTTTATGAACCAGCCAATTATACGCCTTGTTTGGGGCTCTACAAACACCAGAATTGCCTCTACAAAATCGCTGTTTTCAGGATAATAGCGCACTAAGTTATCATTTATGTTTGGAGTGTAAAAGTCACTTAAAGCAAGAAGGGAATCAGCTTCTTCAATAGGAATAGCAAAGCTTAAGTTAAAAAGTCCGGTTTGGGCACTAAGTCCAAAACATCCTGCCAGCAGAATTAAGAGGATAATTAATCTCTTCATTATGTAGTCCATTATGTAATATTTATTCCATTTTAAGAGGCATAGAAGGTTCGTCAATCAAAATCTGAAAAATGCAGGAGCTTGCAGATTTCACAGATAACATAGATGAATGAATAGGTATGGGATGAACAGGATTTTCAGGATTCACAGGATTAAAGAATAGCTATGGGATGAACAGGATTTTCTGGATTTACAGGATGAAAGAATAGGTATGGGATGAACAGGATTTTCAGGATTCACAGGATTAAAGAATAGCTATGGGATGAACAGGATTTTCAGGATTCACAGGATTAAAGAATAGGTATGGGATGAACAGGATTTAAGGGATTTACAGGATTAAAGAATAGGTATGGGATGAACAGGATTTAAGGGATTTACAGGATTAAAGAATAGGTATGGGATGAACAGGATTTAAGGGATTTACAGGATAAAAGATTTATAATTTTATTAATGTTTTCTCTGTTCAGAGCGTGTTAAACCTCAAGACCTCTCGACCTCAAGACCTCTCGACCTCTTGACCTCTCGACCTCTTGACCTCTCGACCTCAAGACCTCAAGACCTCTCGACCTCAAGACCTCAAGACCTCAAGACCTCTCGCCCTCATAATCCTCTACAATTTCATCTGCATTTGCAATTCATAAAAATTCTTTCGGTTATCAATTATCTGAACTTTCCTGCGTTGTTCAAGATACCATTGATTGAGGTGATCTTCTTGTAATTTTGCCTCGGCATCAGCAATTATATTCTTTTTATTTTTTTCCCAGAGAGTTAAATCCGGATATTGGCGTTTTGTAACGAGGGCAAGATACCAGTGTTTTTCATTTTCTATGAGAGGAGTGAAAGAGCCCACGGGAGTATTTAAAATTGCAGTATTCAAAGCAGGGATTTTGCCTAAGGGTTTTATTTCGTTATCAGCCAAAACTTTTTCCGCTTCAATAATAGCAATGCTATCCCTTGTTGCGGCAGCTAAATATGTTTCCGGGGTTTCTTTTTGCATAAAATCCTGCACATAATTATCCATTGTGAACATTCGTTTAGCGCGATTTGCCCGGATTATCATTTCCTGTTTTTTAATCTCAAAATCAATGTAATATTCAGGTATTTCACTTTTCAGCTCTACAACCAGTATATCACCGGTGGGTGCATAAAAAATATCCGGAATAGAACCAACGGGATTATTGAAAGCAAAAGAAATCAAATCGGGAGCACGACCTATATAGGGAATTATTTGATCCTGTTTATTAAAATAAGGACTTTCTTCCACAGTAATGTTCATTTCTTCTGCTGCCTTTTGTAAACCAATTTCTTTTGCCCGGTTAAAAAGAGCTGTGCTTAAAGTTTTATTTTCTTTTGCCTGTTGTTCTGCATTTTCTGCTTTGCTCAAATTACCGGCAAAACGAGCCACAAGATAGCTGCGTCCATTTTCTCTTTTAAATTCATCTTTATGGGCTTCATAAAAGATTCTGGCTTCTTCATCGGTTACATTTATATCAGTCAATTTATTGTAATCAAAGTGGATAATTTTGGCGCTGGCATAATCATTTTCTTTCAGCCAGGCATTTTTCACGCTATCCGGGTTGGCTTTAACTTCATTTTTAACGGTCTTAATCAGCTTATTATAGGAATATAGATCACGGGAATAATTCATAACTTCCCGTTTAAAATCAGGATGCTCTTTTAATGCCTGTTCATATTTGGCTTTATCAAATTTGCCGTTAGTTTGAAAATCCTTAATTTGTTTAATTTCTGCGGGCACATTTTTCTTGATTTCTGCTTCCAGTTCAGCATCTGTAACCTTAATTTTGCCGGCTTTTATTGCCTGGTCATACACATATATTCCGACAAGTTCTTCCCAGTATTGATTATTCAATCTAATGCTATCCTGTTTAGTTAACACTTTACCTTTACTATAATATTGCAGATATGCTTTAAATCCGTCATTAAATTTTTTGTACTTGTATTCCCGGTCTCCAATTTTACCAACTAAAGCATTGGGATCGGGCTGGGCAGATATTAAGGACATTATCCACAATAAACATATTGCCAAAAGGGTTGGGACTTTATATTTCATTTCTTTCTCCTCAAAATTAAGAAGCGCAATTGCCTCTATAAAACTATTCTTTTTAAACAATGCTTTTACTGCAAGAAAAATATTAAACCGACATCCGGGATAACAACATCTTGTCTTTATCGGTTAGCATTTTCAGGAAATATAAGAACAATCTATATAAGTCCGGAGTCGTCACTACTGAAATAAATTTCACCTTTCTCCCTAATTTAATTGGCAGGGAGGGCTAATAAGGACTATTTTATTCATATTTAAATAATTATAGCCCTCAGGAGTAATATTTCACCTGTAAGAATATCGTTGCAAATTAAAATATGAAGGCGCAAATGACTTTTTACTTTTATTGTGGTTAACGGGGAGCTCAACCTTCCAATTTAATCCTCTAATAACCAGGTAACACTTCCGTAACAACCCCGTAACGAAGTTACGGAAGTGTTACGGAAGTGTTACGGGGTCGTTACTTGATCTACTATATAATAAGCAGATACACATCTTGAACCAATAAGGGCAAAATATAGGGCTAATCATATAATATGATAATGAGTTAAAGGTATACAGAGATTCCCTACCTGATTTATTCACAAATAAATTTCAGCCGGTTTATGTAACGGATAGCCAATATTGAAACAATGCAAGCAGCGAGCTTGATTTTATTCCCCGTCAAATATTATTATGGCTAAGTTGAAAAAATGCATTATAATATAGGAATGAGGTAACAGCTTATGCCGTGTGAATTTTGTAATCTTGACTGCTCAGTTTATCTGGCAGAAAATGAACATTTCTTTGCAATTTGGGATAAATATCCTGTTAGCAAAGGTCATACTTTGATTATTTCCAAGCGTCATACACCGGATTATTTTACTTTAAGTCCGGAAGAATTGGTTTCTTTACACGCAATAACGCTTTCTGTGAAAAAGGTGTTGGAAGAAAAATATGAGCCGCGTGGTTACAATTTAGCTATGAATTGCGGTTCTGTGGCAGGACAAAGTATTCCCCATTTTCATCTGCATATCATTCCCCGTTTCGGAAAAGAAAATAAAGGTATTTTTCCGCGGAGACGAGAATCCGTTTTTTAGGAGGATAAAATGAAGTATTTTACTGTTTTTTTAACATTATTGATTGCATTTGGTCTTTTTGCTGCTGATTTTAGTGAAAATTCAGGAACAGCTATTTTTAAGCTGAAACCGGAATATCGTTCTGCCTTGCAAAAGTCCTATAATCGCACAGGAATTGCGTCTATAGATGAAAAACTGCAAAAATTGCAGGTCTCTTCTATAAACTCTAAATTCCTTATATCACCGCAAAAAAGAGAAGAATGTGAGCTTTCTCTTATCTTTGAAGTGCAAAGTTCCTATCCCCCGCAGGCAGTTGTAAATCTGCTATCTTCAGACCCTTATGTGCAATATGCGGAAGTTATTTATCCTGATGCGGTTTTTGCTATCCCTAATGATGAGCACTATGCAGAATCCCTCTATTTTGCATCTCTGGAAGCAGAAGCTGCCTGGGATATTCATCAAGGTGAAAATGGAACTTCTCCTGTAATAATTGCTCTCGTAGATACCGGTTGTAGATGGACTCATCCTGATTTGGCAGAAAATATTTGGCAAAATTTGGTTGAAGATGCCAACCACAACGGTTACACAATTTATTATAACGGAAGCACTTGGGTTATGGATTCAGGTGACTTGAATGGAATTGATGATGACGGAAATGGAAAGATTGATGATCTTATTGGTTGGGATTTTATGCTCACCAGTAGTGGAGGCGAATCCAATAATCCTTATGAAAGTAGTGGTCATGGCACAACCGTTTCCGGGATTGCTTCTGCCCGAACAAACAATACAATCGGGGTCAGTTCCCTTGCCTGGAATTTAACTTTGATGCCTGTTTCCTGTAGTTATCAGGGTTCAAGTTCCATTTATTATGGCTATAACGGTATTATTTATGCTGCTGAAAATGGAGCTGATATCATTAATTGCAGTTGGGGTGGCACTACTTATTCGCAAGCATACCAGGAAGTTATCAATTATGCTTATTCTCTGGGTTCGGTGATAGTTGCAGCTGCCGGTAACAGTAATAATACTATTCCTGTTTATCCTGCTGCCTATAAAAATGTTTTGGCAGTAGCAGCTTTACAAAATAACGGGGTAAAATCATCAGTTTCCAGTTATGGCTCTTACGTGGATGTAGGTTCTCCTACCGGCTCAATCGGCACTGTAACTGCAAGTGGTTATACTACAGTTAGTAATGCTACTTCTTATGCCAGCCCGATAGCAAGCTCTTTAGCAGGTCTAATAAAATCCTACCTTCCCGACATTAGCCAAAATGATCTTCTAAATAGAATTAAAGGTAGCTGCGATGATGTGGATGCCAATAATCCTGGCAAAGAAAATCTCCTGGGAGAAGGCAAACTGAATGCCCGGCGTGCTTTACAAGAAGATAATCCTCTTCCCGATGAAGAAATCCGCCTTACATTAATAGAAAATAGAGGTGCTACGGATGCTAATGGAAATTTAGCTGTGGAACCCGGGGAAACATTTTCCGTAAATCTTCTTTTACACAGTTACGGTGAATATTCTGCTAACGGCATTTTTACTCTTTCTACTACCAATCCTTATGTAAATATCCTTTCCGGTAGCCACAATCAAAACATTCCTGCTGATGATTATATAACTTTGGAGGAGGTCTTTAGCATCTATGTTCTGCCAACTGCTACTTCCCAATATGTAACTTTCAATTTGCAGACAACTGCTGATTTACCTGTTGTGGCAGGAAATAACCTTTCCTTCAGCATTCTTATTAATGCCGGGGGAATTTTTATCTGGGAAGGTGTTTCCGGCGGTAGAGATATGAGCGGAACCTTTATCAAAAACACTTTACAAAACCTGGGTTACACCTGCACTTACGGAACTACATTTCCTTCATCATTTTATAGCTTTGAGGCGGTCTTTTTAAGTTTTGGAGCTGTGGGCAGTAATATTGTTCGCTTTGATAAAACCTATATGTTTAATGCCCTTTATAACTATTTACTTTCCGGAGGCAGGGTATATATTGAAGGAGTAGATGTTGTCGGTTTTGATTTAACTTACTATCTTCCGGATATTCAAGGTGAACTTGATGCCTACGAAGTTCTCTGGCCCCTCTTAGGAATAATCAGTGCTGAGGATGGCATAACTAATGCAATTGATAACCTTAGCGGTGTTTCTTATACACCTTCTTCCGGAATGCTGTTTACATCTTCTTCGCAAACTAAAGTGGACTATATAGACCGCTTTACAGAGCTTTATCCTTATGCCAGAAGTGCATTTGAAGAAAGTAATTACGGATGTGTTGCAGTTGTTTGTGCCGGTGGCTATGATCAACGCAGTTTTGTATTCAGCTATGCTTTGAGCGAATTGACGGATGGCTCATTTCCTAATACCAGAGAAAATCTTATCGTTCGCATAATGGATTTCTTTACTGCAGAAGAAGTTACTCTGCCTGTAGAACTTACTGCTTTTTATGCTACTTACTCTAACGGGGCAACTGTTTTTTGGAATACTGCCTCCGAAACTAATCTGCTGGGCTATAATCTTTACCGGAGCTGCAATTCTTCTTTTTCTAATGCGCTTAAACTGAATTCTGTAATTATTCCTGCAACGGGTGGTGCAACGGGAAATAATTATCACTATTACGATTCGGAAACTGTTTTGTCCGATACTTTGTATTATTGGTTAGAATCAATTTCCTGCAATGGTTTTAATCAGATTTTTGGTCCTGCTGTTCTGATAATGCCTTTTACTGAACCTGAAACACCTCCTCTTCCACCTGAACAAATTGAATATTTAAACGCTTACCCCAATCCTTTCGGCAATTCTGTTTATCTGGAATTAAAAATATCTTCCCCTGCCCCTGTTACAATTAAGGTTTATAACATTAAGGGACAATTGATTAGAAACAATGATTACCTGTATCTGGAAACAGGTATTCATCACCTTTCCTGGGATGGCTTGGATAATAAACAGCGTAATACTACTTCCGGAATATATTTGATGGTGGTTAAAACCCAGGAACGAACCTTTATGCGTAAACTGCTGAAACTGTGAATAGTGAGATGGCGAGATGGCGAGATAGCGAGATAGGAAGTCAGGAGTCGTCACTGCCGAAATAACTTTTACACTATGAACTAATTTGTTTGGCAGTGAGGACTCGTGACGACCATCTCTCGCAGATTACACAGATTTGATTTTTGATTGGTTTACAGTGTCGTCACGAGTCATAAGCGCTATGAAAGATATCGTAAGGAACAAAATAATATAAGCGCTAATGACTCCTGACTTTCTATCTCGCCATCTCGCCATCTCGCCATCTCTCCATCTCACTATTTTACGATTGAAAACAAAAACGCCACTACATTTAAGCAGTGGCGTTAACAGATTAGAAACTATCTAATTAGATTGTCTACGTCTGTTACGATTAAACTGTGCCTTTTTTGCTTTACGGCAATCGGGGCAGCGTTTTGGCTCGTTTTGAAGACCTTTCTCCTTATAGAATTCCTGTTCACCTTCGGTGAAAACGAATTCTCTGGAGCAGTCCTGGCAAATGAGTATTCTGTCTGGCATTTGACATCTCCTTTTATTAACGGGATCGAACATTCTGGTCCAAAGGCACTCCCGAAATAAAAGGAATCGGCTTAGGGCGAATGTTGAATCGCATTTCAAACACTAGTTTTTAATTCTCAAATTTCTGTCAATTTATTTCTTCTAAAAAGAGGTCTTGTCTACGAAATTGAAGTTATCAATCAGCATTGCAGGCAACAAAGAACTAGGATTTGCCAGCTCACTGATGCCTGTAGCAATAATTCTTTTAGTTGCTGTATGAGGAATTTCATTAAAGCGCAGATTATTTACGGCATATTGAATTTTTCCATTTTCAAAATACCAAACACCGTCGCGCGTGGTTCCTGTAAATTCTCCTGCTTTCACATCTACGCTACGAATATACCAAAAGCTATTTACAATAAGTCCGCGGGGAACCATTTGCAGCATTTCTTCTTCAGTGTAACCTTCACCAGGAATGAACATATTATAATTATTACAGGGTTTACTGCCAATCTTTTTAGCCCAATAACGGCTGGTGGAAAGATTTTTTAATACACCCTTTTCCACCCAGGGAATTTCTTCTGCAATTATGCCATCGGAAGTGAAAGGCGGAGCTAAAAGTGTTGGTTGTTTGTAGGTTGAAAACCAGCTGAATTTTTCTCCCAAGAAGAGCTTTCCAAGTTGGTCAGTAAAAGGAGTAATACCTTCATCGGCATAGCGGCGGTCCATCATCCATCCCATAAACCAAAATAGTTCCTGGAGGGCAAGAGGTCTTAAAAGGACAGCGATTTTTTGGGGTTCAAATGTCTGTTTTACGGCAAGAGTAGATGCTTGATTGAACAGTTTTTCCAAAAGGGTTTCCAGGTTAAAAGCGGCAAAGTTTTTGGCTTCGTAGGCAACCTTTGTTTCTACTTCATCTTTTTTCAGAGTCATAGAGTGGCCGAAATCACTTTTTTCATATTCACCGCTAAATCCATTTTTAGTAAACAGACCGTTGGTTTCAATATGCTTTTCAGTCAAACCGGAAACTGTTGCTCCATAAGTTTTGGCTCTATTGATGCTGTTTTGAACAATATCTACTAATTGTTTAGGTTCCAGTGCTTTGGTTTGAGGATCACAATTTACAATCTCTGGAATGTCCATTTTGCCTGCGGAAGGAACAAATTCAGGGTCTTCGGGAGCCAGTTTAGCAATTTCTTCAGCTGTTTTAACAAGGTATGCCAAACTTTCTTCATCATCCTGATTTACAGTGCAGCTGCCTGCTTTACTGCCAAAAGAAACGCTTAAGGAAATTTCCTTCATTGCACCGGCAATATGTTGAGTGATAACATTTTGAGCAAAGCGTGTTTCGTGGCTGTCATCTTTAGTAATATTCAGTGTCCAGTCATCTGCAATACAGTGTTTCTGAATATATTGCACTATTTTTTCGCTATTCATTGTGAACCTCCTACGCGGATATTACGAAATCTTGCTGTTGAGGAACCATGAGTCATTCTTCCTGTTTGTGGGGGCTGACCTTTTCCACAATTAACAACTCCGAAAGGACGCCAAAAACGCTCATCACAAATAGCATCACAGCTATTCCAGAATTCAGGATTGCAGGATTTGTAAATAACTTTCTTCAGGGGACGAATCAGTTTACCATTCTTAATTTCCCAGAAGAAATCACCGCCAAACTGGAAATTTATGCGATGATGGTCTATAGAATAACTTCCTCTACCTTGAATATAAATACCATCTTCTGTATCGGCAATAAGTTCACCCGGAGTTAACGGTTTAGTTCCAGGCAGTAAATATAAATTAGGAATCCGGTTAATTGGTTGATTAAAATAATAGGTGGCACGATTGCAGCCGCGGGAAGCAATTAAGCCAATTTCCAAAGCTGTATCACGCGTGCTGCCATATTCTTTTAAAATACCGTCTTTAATAATATACCATTTCTGTCCGGGAACTCCATCATCATCAAAACCGAGAGTAGCAAGACCTCCTTCCAAAGTGTTATCTCCCACAAAGTTAATCAGTTCACTACCATAATGATAGTTGTTCAATTTTTCCGGTGTGGCAAAAGAAACACCGGCATAATCAGCTTCCCAACCTAAAACTCTGTCCAGTTCAGTAGCATGACCAACGCTTTCATGCATAGTTAAGCCCAAATGATTAGGATCAAGAACTAAAGACCTACGTTCTTCAGCTCCAAGAGTATCGGCTTTCACTTTAATCAATGCCTCTTCGGCAATCTGTTTTGCTTTGTCTATCAAATCCAGTTCCAAAATCCATTCCCAACCGACAGCTCTTCCACCTTCATCAAAAGTGCGGCTTTGGCTGTCACTTTCTGTAACCGCTACAGCTGTAATCATTGGATTGATAAACTGTGTAGTAAGGTCTAAGCGCGTTCCTAAAGTGCTGGCAAAGAGTTTTTCATCCTTATGCATAATCATTATTAATAAGGTTTTCTTAATTCCTTCATAAGCAAGCATTGTGCGTGACACTTCCATCATCAGGTCTATCTTTTCAGAAACAGGAACAGAAAAAGGATCAATTTTAACGGGTGTTTTGTAAGTAGAGATGTAACTTCTTTCCGGGGCTAAACGCAATTTTTTTGTCTTATTTACTTCTGCAGAAAGGGTTGCTGTTTCAACTGCCTTTTTTACAGTAGCTAAAACTGCCTCATCACTAAAAACATTACTATGCGCAAAACCCCAGGCACCATCTTTGAAAACCCGGATGCCAAATCCCTGCAAAACATTATTACTGGTATGTTTCAGGGATAGGTTTTGCAGAAAAATTACCTGCTCAGTTGTTTTTTGAATGCGGATATCGGCATATTCTACACCGAGTTTTTCAGCCGCATTCATTGCCAAATCTAAATACTTCATACTTTCTCCTTATTTCTACATTAAAGCCATTATTTGATAAAGGATACCAATCATCCGTCCTAAATAAAAGCTGGAAAGGACTAACAGAATAGCCATAAAAATTAAAACTGCCTGGGCAAAACTACGGCGATTGGGATTTCCTCTTTCATCCAAAGACCAAATTATTAACATAATAAGATTTAATATCGGAATGCAGGTAAGGATCAAAACAATTATCCACTCACTTATCTTCATTGAAGGAGCTAAAGGAGTTTCCTCTTGCCTTTTAGTCATTGATATAGAAGGGGATTCATAAAATTCCATCATTTATCTCCTATTACTTACTTAAAATATTCTCTTATTCCTTAAATACCAAATCCGTCAAGTTCTTTATGATAGTTGATTGCTAAAAAATGATAATTGCACCTTTCCTTTTTCTATTTTCTTAATGTAGCAATAAGATATAACTGTGAAATGACTGGTTATTCTCTGTTTATAAGTTTAATTCCTGAAGCTTGTAATAACACTTTGTTGGAGTTGTAAGACGGGTTCCATCTTTGCTTAAATAGACCTCATTTTCATATATCTGCTCAATCATATAGTCCTCTAAGGAATCAAAAAAGTCCAAACCCAATGCCTGAATAATATTCACTACTATGCCTGAAAGACCCGATTTATAAACCACTACGCGAACTTTCATCCATTTATTCCAGGGTATCTGAGTTCCCGTTTGTGCAGTATTTGAACCTGAACCAATATAGCTATCGGCAAAATATATAAAACTGGAACTGTCTTTATCCCGAATGTCTATTCCTACATTTGCAGCAGGACCGTTAATCACCCAAATAGCAGAACCTTGGATAGTTCCAGGGATAAAAAACAATTCCGTATTACCAAGTAAATCAGGATCGGGTCCTAAATGCGCTACCTGGTCCTGATTATCATCCCGCACCGTAACTTTGGTTGCTTCCTCACAAGAGGATAACAAAATCAGCAATAAGACCAGTAAAACAAGAGCTGGTTTCATAAAACCTCCTTAAATACCAATTATCATAATATCAATAAAACAGTTTACCTGTAAGTAGAGCTCTGAAAACTGTCAATGTTTATTTTGAGAAATGAAGAAGGTAGAATGAACAGGTGAAACACACATTAGAAATAAGAAAAATAAATCTCAACTGGAAAATTTCTCTGTAAGTTAGAAGTTCTTAGCGCTTCTATAACTACAAAACCTTCAATAAATTAAATGGTGTTTATGACTAATGACACATTAGCAACACAGATTTTACTAATTTACAGGGAGTTTGACTTCTCAATTCTTCATTTTTCCCAGACAACTCAACTTTTCTATTGACAGTTTTTCTCTAAATAATTATAAAGTAATATAAGATAAATATAAGCTATTGGAGATTGTAGGCGGATATGATCTGGAGTTAAGATAAGGTCAATTTGCTTTCTCTTCAATATTGATTATTATATTTAAAGAGGTTTATAGCAAAACCACTTTAGTAAAGGAGGTGGTTGTGAAATACGCAGTTATTATTCTTCTTCTGCTTATTGTTTGTTTAAGCCCTTTATGGGGTATGCGCAAAGCATTAGTAATTGGAAATGCCGATTACAAAGAGCAGATATTACGCAATTCGTTAAATGATGCTTCAGATATATATAATGCCCTGAAAGGGATGGGGTTTAGTGCTTCTTTATTTACGAACCTCAATCGGGAAGGTTTTTTTAAAGCAGTAGGTGAATTTGTTTCTACCCTTACCCCTTCCGATGAAGTGGTCTTTTTTTATAGTGGTCATGCAGCTCAAATTGAAGGTAAGAATTATCTTATTCCGGTGAATGAATATATTGATTCAGCAACGCGTTGTGCCTATCTTTCTTATGATACTTCAATGCTTTTGGAGGAACTGAGCAGAGCCGCTATAAGCATTGTAATTTTAGATGCGTGCAGAGATAATCCCTTTGCATTTTCGCGTTCCATTAGAAGTGGTTTAGCCCCAATGACAGTTTCTGCCGGTTCTCAATGTGTAGTATTTGCTACCGAACAAGGCAGAACTGCATCTGATGGTGAAGGCAGAAACAGTCCTTTCACAGAATCCTTACTTGCCAATATTACAACCCCTGGAGTTAAAATAACCGATCTTATTCAAAAAGTCAGTAACGAAGTAGCAATCAAAACTCAGGAACGGCAAATACCCTATAGCACAGGAACTTTAAGGCAGGATTTCTATTTTGTAAAGGCAGAACCGGTTACTCCTATTGCTCCTGTTATTCCTCCAGCTATTCCTCAAGAGCCCAAACCTGTTGTTCCTCCAAGTTATGGCAGCATAAAAGTAAAGACCTCTTTTGGCGGGGATTTGTATATAGATGGTGAATTCTGTCAAAGTTTGTTTGCAGGAGATCAGGCAACTATCAAAGATATCCAGGTTGGAATTTATGAACTGAAACTGGTTAGTCCCAAAGAAACAATTATGCGTAAGGTTAATGTTAAGAAAAATCAGACCACAGCACTTGATTTTGATGCTCCCGATACTTACTTTGAAGAGAGGGAGAAAATTCCGGAGCAGGAACAAACCATTCCAGATGAGCTTCAGCTACCTGTAAATAAGCAATCCACGATAATAAATTCCGTCCCTCCCTTACCCCCACCCATAAACAAAGTTACAACAGGCACCGGCATTTTAATTATTGAAAGCCCTTTAACTGCTGATTGCTATTTAGGAGGAAAGTTTCTCGGTACACTGAATGCCGGAAAAGCCAAAAAATACACTTCAGTTAGGGCAGGAACTTACACTTTGGAAGTATTGCATAAAAATTCCTGTTACCGTAAAGAAATAAAGATTAATAACCGTGAAACCGTAAAGATTACTCTTAATAATGCAGATTTTTCCGAATATCCTGATGGTTTGCTATATGTTTCCGGTGGAACTTTTCAGATGGGAACCCAATTTCTGAATCGCAGTGAAGATGAGCGTCCCCGTCATGAAGTCCAAATCCCTTCTTTTATGATGACGAAAACTGAAATTGAACAAAAATTATGGAAAGATGTAATGGGTTACAATCGTTCAGAAATTAAAGGTGATAATTATCCAGTTACCAATGTATCCTTTTATGAAGCTGTTTTATTCTGTAATACTTTAAGCATATTAAATGGCTTAACTCCCTGTTATAATATAGATAAATCCAAGACCGATCCTAACAATCTTTGTAATCTGGATACCTTGAAATACAGTATTACCTGCAATTGGAATGCTTCAGGATATCGCTTACCTACTGAAGCAGAATGGGAATATGCCAACCGTTGTGGAGATAACTATAACAAGTTACAATTTTCCGGAAGCAACGATGCTAACGCTGTTTCTTGGAATTTTAAAAACAGTGATAACAAAATTCATCCGGTAGCTACTAAAACTCCTAATCTATGGGGATTTTATGATCTCAGTGGAAATGTATATGAATGGTGTTGGGATTATTATGATAGCTACCACAAAGAAAAGCAATTTCATCCCAAAGGAGCAGGGAAAGGGGTTTATCGCGTTGCCAGAGGCGGAAGTTTTGATAGTGGGATAGATTCCTGTTCTTCTACTGCCCGAGGTGGTTTTGCTCCCAATTTTCAAGGCAGCAATCTGGGCTTTCGCATTGTCCGCAATATTCATTAGCTGAAGCTGGAAGAAGTTATTCCTATGTAAGTTGTATAATCGGAGCTTGCTACAGCTCCGCAGTTGGATTTTATTAAGAGAAAAAAATATGAGGAGGAACGGCATCCTCTGTCTACCCTTTGCGCGGAGGAGCAGCATTCTCTGTTTGCCTTAACAAAAAGATAAAGGGGAAAGGAATGAAAAGACATTTTTTTATTCTGTTTGTGCTTATTGGCACAATTCTTTTTGCTGCAGAGAGAGGACTTACTGTTAAAGAAATTGAGGTTTCGGAAGAAGTGACCTCAATTTCGCAACCTGTGCCCTCATTGCTTCAGGAAGAATCCATAATGAAGACGGATACAGATTCAGCATCCAAAAATTGGGAGACCTTGCAGGAGCTGAATTTGAACTTTCGTCTTCCAGCAAAAGGACAATATGGTTTGCAGTTTATGAATTTTTCTCAGAGTGTTCAGCCCTTTGGTTTTCCGGGATGCCTTTCCGAAACGGCATTTCAGGCAGTTAATAAAGCTCCTTTATGGCTTCAGACAGAGTTAGCATCCGTTTTAGCTGAATTGGAAGCAGACAAACAGACGCTTTGGTCAAATCTAATTCTTTCTACGCAAGACCCCTATGTAGATGAGATATGTTTTTGTATTGCTTATTCTTCACCGCAGTATTTAAATTCTGCTTTTGCTTTACCGGAGCTCTTTACGGAAAATGCTCAATTGATTTATTCCATTGCTCTGGAGCTACCTTATGTGGAAATTATAGATACCGGAACTGCAATCAGCGGAGGAGATTATTATTCCACAACCCGTTACTGGAAGAAAGATAATTCAGGTCAAATGCAACAAATTACGGTTCCTAAAGAACTTTACTATTGGTATATAGTTCATCTTAAGCTTACTGACGAAATTCCAGCTTACATCAATCCGCTAGTTATTGAAAACAATAATACACATAATAACAATATAGCTCCTCCACCTACAGGAAAATTCTGGCGCGGATATCTGTATAATCTTCAGGAAGGAGATTATCCTGTACTTAGAGATACTTTAATGCAATGTGCAACTCTTTTCAATCGTGATGGAATAGGCAATGATGCTATTCGCACAATTCAGTGGTGGATAAATCAACAAATGAGTTTTACTTCCAATAATGAACGTCCTCATCAGCCGGTGAGGATTATTACTAAACACATCGGACGCTGTGGAGAATATGCTGATTTAACTTCTGCCGTAGCGCGTTTAGCTTTAATTCCCTGCACCAGCATTTTATCCTATTCTTTAGACCATACCTGGAATGAATTTTGGGACGAAAATTGGGTTGCCTGGGAACCTGTAAATGGTTATATAAATAATCCTCTCGTTTATGAAAACGGATGGGGAACTGTCTTTGGCAGTGTTTTTGAAATTCGTCCCGATGGACTTTTAACTCCTGTAACCGATAGTTATTCTGAAGGTGTTTCTACAATCGTAATTCAAGTTACCGATTCCAATCAACATACCGTTGACGGAGCAAGGGTAGTTTTAGCAGTTTGGATAAACAGCAACCGTTTTGATTGTGATCAATATACTGATAATAACGGTATTGCTACTTTTGTTGTAGGAGATAATAGAAATTATCGTGCAAGGGTAGAAACTAATTTTGGCTTGTTTCCTGAAATTGCCGGAACTTACACTCAACTGATAGATAATTCAGTAGCGGGAGAGACCTATCAGTATATTTTAACCGTTCCAGCTGAAATGCCTGTTCCTACCTTAGAAGAATTGCCTCCTCCAACTGATCCTGTTCAGGATTATCAATTTAGCGTAAATTATTATAGCGATGGATATTATATTACCGGTTTTACTTTATGGGATGATATTTATTCTTTGGGAGTCCGTCCTCTTCATTATAAGTATATTCAAACTCCTGGAGAGCTGTCCTTTATGGTGATGGATAGCGATAATATTCTTTTTTGGCAGATTGATAACTTTGGTTCAGGATATAGTCATTCAGGTCCTGCAGCTGAAGGAACAATAGCTTTTAGTATCCCTCTTGGCTCGGATTGGTATGCCTTTATGGATAATTCATTACATCACCGTAATGCTGTAAAACTCAATGGAGAGTTGCTTTTTCAACATACCGGAACGAATGTTCAGGAGGAAACAATACCTGATGCTTTACTAAAACATTCCAGCTATCCTAATCCCTTTAATAAAACAACTTGCTTATCTCTAAAGGCAGATAAGGATTTTGAGGCAGATATTTCTGTCCTGAACCTGAAAGGGCAGGTCGTTAAATCCTGGCAAAATTCATACATTAAACAGGGAAACTCTGATATTTTCTGGAACGGAAAAGATAATAACGGCTTGGATGTGAGCTCCGGAGTTTATTTCTGGAAAGTGTATACTAAAGAAAACACTTTTACCGCTAAAATATTGTTGCTGAAATAGATAAATTGTAACTGTGAAAAGATTTCAATTATCTATAGAGATAAATTCCGGAAGGTTGACGTCCCCGTCAACCAAGGACTAAGTTTTTTAAACGAAGGGGACGTCGTTTTTCCGGAAGGTTGACGTCCTCGTCAACCAAGGACTAAGTTTTTTAAACGACGGGGACGTCGTTTTTCCGGAAGGTTGACGTCCCCGTCAACCAAGGACTAAGTTTTTTAAACGACGGGGACGTCGTTTTTCCGGAAGGTTGACGTCCTCGTCAACCAAGGACTAAGTTTTTTAAACGACGGGGACGTCGTTTTTCCGGAAGGTTGACGTCCTCGTCAACCAAGGACTAAGTTTTTTAAACGACGGGGACGTCGTTTTTCCGGAAGGTTGACGTCCCCGTCAACCAAGGACTAAGTTTTTTAAACGACGGGGACGTCGTTTTTCCGGAAGGTTGACATCCTCGTAAATTGAAAGATTAAAATTAAATCCCAAACAAATAATAGTTTTCCTTTTGCCAAGGAGCATTGCTTATGCACTACGGACTCATTACGGATGCCATCCGTAATGGGTAGGCAATGAGTAGGCAATGCAATTAAGGAAGAAAATACAACAAATTATTTTTCAGTAAATTAGCAAAATAATTGGGGGTAAGGATTTGTGACGGGAAAGTCAACCTTCAAAACCTTCTCAGCCCTCTTAACTTATTTTTCTGAGTGGTTGACCAGGAGGTCAACCTTCCGAAAAAAGTGGTTGACCAGGAGGTCAACCTTCCGAAAAAAGTGGTTGACCAGGAGGTCAACCTTCCGAAAAAAGTGGTTGACCAGGAGGTCAACCTTCCGGAAAAAGTGGTTGACCAGGAGGTCAACCTTCCGGAAAAAGTGGTTGACCAGGAGGTCAACCTTCCGGAATTCTCAACCTTTATTCTTTAGGGATGTTATTTCGCACATCCAGTTTAGAACTGCAGTTTGGAAGATTTTTTTCAGCTGAGAATAGACAGATAGGTTCAGTTCTCCAGTCCATTCCTCCATAAAAATCTTTTTAAATTCAATAGCGAGGCAGAGAACTTTATTGCCAAAGGTCTGATTTACCCAACGGGAAAAATATCCTCCGCTGAATTTAATATCACTACGGCAATCCAAATTTATATTTTGTAAGGGATTACCATCCAGCAACAGACGCAAATTATCTATAATGGGATAAATACTTTCGGGAAGGTTATTTCTGCCCAAAATAATATCCGGATTGTTAATTTGAGAGTCAGGATTAGCATCAGGACCACTTCTTCTATGATTATAGCTATGCAGGTCTAAAACGATAATCTGAGAGTGATTTTGTAAAAAGCGTTCAATTTGATAGTGGATAATCCGATACCAGTCATCATATACTTTCCGCAGTTTAGTATATAATTTATTCTCAATTGGCATTTTACGAACCTGCAAACCCCAGGCATCTTCGGGTTTTTGATAGACAGCTTTTTCCGGAGAGCGATTCAAATCAACGGCAAAACGGCTGGTTTGAACAATAATTCTATTGGGAAAACATTCTGCAAAGCCATTTGTATAAGGGTCTTCTTCCCGCAATCTTGTTGCTTCGTCAATTCCACAGTTCTGTAAAATTTCTTCCGGCATATAATGTCCATTGTGAAGAGCAAAGGCAAGAACAGGGAATTTATTGTCTCCCAGATAGATATCACTGTAAATCATAGCTTTATATGTTCAATATAATGCATAATATCCTCAAGAATAGAAAGATATTGTTTAACATTTGCCAAAGTAGCTTCTTTGCCGGCAACACACTCAAGCATTGAATCAAAGTCCACATTGGTAATAATAGTTGTTCTTGTGAAAAGATCTTCCAGTGATTGGGGAACAGAACCCTCTTTCAGATAACAAATCCCTTTTAATACGGGAACAATATTTCCTAAATTAAAAGCAAGAATATTGGCTAATTGTTTGGGGGTATTTTTCTTTTCCAAAACTGATAAACGAACAAGCAGCCATTTGCCTTTGATTTCGCGTTCCATCTGCAGGCGGATATTAGCAGGTTCAAACTTCAGTATTTTAAGGATATCTTGTTTAACATAAAGGTTTTCGTATTTAGAGGCAGTAATATCCAGAAATTCTAAAGGAAAGGAATCAAGCGAACTATTCACAAACTCGCGGGTAACCAGCAAAGGAAAACGCAGTTGCCGCCTATTGGAATAATCTCTTAGAGAACTAAGCGATTCCAGAAGGTCGAGAGGGTCTTTTTCCAAAATAATAATACACTGTGGTTGGAAATCTTCATAAATAGCAACTTGTAACAGGTAATCCTGAATACCTGTTAAAGTACTCATAACTTCAGAAAAATCATTTTTCATAATAACGCCTTCTTTTAAGTGTTATATTTGGTTAAATAGGAATTAGCACAAGCGCGTGCCAAATTTCGTATCCTGGCTATGTAAGATGCTCTTTCCGTGACACTTATCACACCTCTGGCTTCCAATAAGTTAAAAGTGTGAGAACATTTTAACAGCATATCGTAGGCGGGATAAACCAGCTTTTTTTCTAATAGGGAATTACATTCCTTCTCATAATCCTGAAAAAGCTGAAACAATAGGTCTGTATCTGCTTCTTCAAAGTTGTAACTACTATATTCTTTTTCGCGGTCATAGAAAAGTTCTGCATATCCTGTATTTTCATTCCAGGCAAGCAAGCGGTAATCATCCACATTTTGAATATACATTGCCAGGCGTTCCAATCCGTAAGTAAGTTCCACACTTATAGGGAAAACATCTATACTGGCTACCTGTTGAAAATAGGTAAATTGAGAAATTTCCATTCCATCCAGCCAAACTTCCCAACCCAAACCCCAGGCACCTAAAGTTGGGGATTCCCAATCGTCTTCAACAAAACGGATATCGTGCATAGAGATGTCAATTCCAATAGCGGATAAGCTTTTTAAGTATAAATTTTGGATATCATCTGGAGTTGGCTTAATAATTACTTGAAATTGATAATAATGTTGAAAACGATTGGGATTTTCTCCGTAACGACCGTCCTTTGGTCTTCTGCAGGGTTGGGGATAAGCAATGGCACAAGGTTTTTTTCCTAAAGTGCCAAAAAAGGTAGAAGGATGAAAAGTTCCCGCTCCCATTTCCAAATCGTAGGGTTGAATTAAAGTGCAACCCTTATTTGACCAATAATTTTGAAGAGTTTGGATCACATCTTGAAAGTTCATATTTTATCCTGATTATAATTTTTACAGGTCTGCTGAATAAGCATCAGGTCTTTTTTTAATTCCTGTAGTAATTCCTTGATTTCAGGTTTCACTAATAATTCCTTTTTTTCAGAAGATAGGGATTCGTCAAGTGTCTCTTTTGCTTTAGTTTGAAGTTTTGTTCTTTCCTGTTTAATTACTTTCCTGGCACCTTCAATAGTATAACGCTGATTATACAGCAGGTCATAAATTTTCCGCAACAAAAGAACCTGTTGTTCATTATATTTTCTGATGCGTCCAGAACTCTTTATGGCATTAAGCCCGGGAAATTCAGTTTCCCAATAGCGGATAATATATGGCTTAACCCCTAAAAGATTGCTAACCTCGCCAATTGTGTAATAATATTTTTTCATAAGCCCTCACTTCGGGTTTTCTTTTTAATGCAGCTAAAGAGGAAAAATCCTCCTGCCAAAATAACAAAAATCCACGGATACCAGTAAATATAACGATAAACAGGTATGCGGGAACAACGATAAAGAGGTGCTTTCAAGTTTGTGATTTCAAATAGACCCGCTTTGGCAATTATGCGCCCAAAAGGGTCTACAATTAAAGATATTCCGGTATTGGCACTACGGTAAATTTGAATCCGATTTTCTACAGCCCGAAATTTTGCCATAATAGAATGCAGCCAGGGACCGTAGGAAGTTCCAAACCAGGCATCATTAGTAATGTTCACTAAAAAATCGGCTTTATTTAATTTGCCTGTTGTTTTATCTTTTCTGATTGCCATTTTTTGGTGAAATTCAGCAAAAGCAAGCTCGTAACATATTGAAGGAGAAAAGGTTAAACTATCTGTCTGAAAATAAGCAGGACCGTTGCCAAATTCCCAGTTTGCCTGTCCAAACTGCAATTTCCATAAAAAGGGGAAAATATTTAGCCACAGCATTCTTTCGCCCACAGGAACCAGAATATTTTTATAATACAATTCAGAAATTGAGCCATCGGGCTTGAAAAGAGCCGCTGCATTGTAATATAATTCTCTGTTAATATGATTTTCAGGGGCTAATGTAAAATGCGGAAAGCCGGTAAAAATCTCCAGATTATATTTTTGCATCAGGTCTCTTAAATAGGTTCGTGACTGATAATCATACATTAGATAAACCGGTATTGCGGCTTCCGGGAAAATTATTAATTTGGTAGAATCCTTTGCTGCCCGTGAACAGAGAACATCATAGCGGTGCAATATTTGCTTATAGGCACTTTCATCCCATTTTTCATCCTGCGGAATTGAGGGTTGCATAACAGTTATTTTGGGGTCTTGTTTTTGAACAGGCAAATAGTGTATACAGTATATGCCGTAACCAATCCAAAGTATAAAGATGCCGACAACATATAATAGACATCGCATATTCTTTTTAAGGAAAACTTCATAGAAGAGAACATTAATCAGCAAAATAAGCAGAGAAAGCAGAATTACTCCTCCCAAATCTGCTGCCTGAATTAAAACTGTATAGTCCGATAGCGAATAGGCATTATTAAACCATGGAAATCTGGTTTCTCCAAAATTTTGCAAATATTCAAAACTAATCATCACAGCAATAAAATTAGGGTAAAAAAGACGGGGATAAATTCTACCTATCCTACTAATAGCATAAAAGCAAAGCCAGTAATATAAAAAATAGACAATAGCAATACCTATTAAACCAAAAAAGGTAACTCCCGCTATCCAATACATTACAACGCCGATATAAACAGCAGAAAAAATAAGAGCTGATAACCAAAGTTTCACTTTTTTTTGTTCTAAAACATAAAGTAAAGGAATCCAACCAAAGAAAACCATCCAGCCACAATTTATTGGCAAACGCGATAAAGCAAGCATTAAAGCCGAAAGTAAAACCCAAATTAAAGCCGGCACTTATCTCACCTGTGAGTAATTTATTTTATAGATACGGATTTCTTCTCCTATACTTAAAGCTAATAAATCACCACTAATGCTCATATATACATTTTCTGCAATTAAAGGCATATAAGCAGAACTGGATAAACATTTCAGCATTCCCGCATTATAACAGATAGCATTATTGTATAGATCATAAACAACCTGTCCCTGTTCTGTTTTCACAAATTGACCCAGCACGGAAAATATGTGGCTTACATTATTAGCTTTGTCATAAGCAATCAGATAATCATGATTGCAAAAAAGAGAACTAACCTGCTGCAGTTGAAATCTACCAAAACGATTCAGTTCGGTTCCATCAATTCCTGAATAGTTGATAATTTCACCGCTGGCAGAATCAAATATGAATAAACCCTGGTCTTGATATACACAAAGGCATTTGGGTTGCACACTATTCTTAAGTTCAATACTGCCGGAAGGACTACCATCGGAACTGAATTTTTTCACGCTGCGAGCTGATGAATCTAATACATATAAAGAATTATCACTGCCCATAGCTATATCTGCCAAGTAAAAAAAATTAACTTTGGAACTGCCTAAACCACCAAGTACATTTTTCCGTTCCTGATCCTGGAAAATATATATTTCCTGGCTTTTAATGCTCATTGCGTAAAGTGTATTGCTTGGTGAATGATACTGAATTTTATCTGCTTGCATCCCCAGAGGAATGGCTTTAACTAAATTGAAATATTCAAGTTCCATTGGGATTCTTCTGTTAATTTCGGAACAGCAATTCAGTAATAACAGGCAGATTGCTAAAGAAATAATGGTGACTAAGTATATAATCTTCTGCATCGTCCTAATCCTTTAGAATTTGTAAATCCTTAAGCTTGCCTTGAATGGTTAAATTATTGCCAAAACAGTTATATTCAAGGGTATAAGCAATATCCAGTTTACTGTTTTTTTTCAGAAGAGGTAAATAATCTCCCAAATTATAACCAATTAAATCAAAATATATACCATCTTTAATTACTTTCAGTTTTAAGTGATTACGTCCAACATTATAAGGATAACCAGCTATAGTTACATTTTTAGTTAAAAAAACAGGACGCATATTTCCAGCACCAAAAGGAGCAAAATGTTCTAAAGCATCAAGCAAAATATTGTTTATGTTATAAAGCTCAATTTCAGCGTCTATCTGTAAAGGTGGTTGAATTTGTTCCAGACGCAAGTTTTCGGAAACATATCTGGTTAATTCGTTTTCAAAACGGTCTAAATATTCCTGATAGATAGTTAAGCCCACGGCATATTTATGTCCACCAAAACTATGCAAATTATGCTCTGTCTGCTTAAGTGCTTCAAAAAGATCAAAATCTGCTACACTGCGTCCGGAACCACTGCCAAAACCATCTTTAAAGGAAATCATAATCACTGGACGATAATATTTTTCTACCAGTTTGGAGGCAACGATTCCTATAACTCCAGGATGCCAGTTATCAGACGAAACAACCATACAAGATGTTTGTTGTAAATCCTTATATTTCTTTTCAATGATGTCACACGCTTCCTGAAAGGTCTTCTGATCTTCCTGCTGACGCAAAGAATTCTGATGTTCAATAATTTCTGCCAGCTCCATACTCTTCGTTTCGTCAGTAGAAATTAAAAGTTCTACAGAAACGGAAGCACTTCCCATTCTGCCTGCAGCATTTATTCTGGGTGCAATGCCAAAAACGATATCTGAAGTATTTAGGGTTTTTTGATTTAGTCCGGAAATTTGAACTAAAGCATTTAAGCCCAGGTTTTTTTTCTCTATTAAGTGCTGCAGACCGATAGCGGCAAAAATACGGTTTTCTGAAGTGAGAGGAACAATATCAGCAATTGTGCCAACTGCAACCAGGTCCATATACTTAAGCTTGTTTTCTGCACTGTCAATACCTAATTTATTATAGATTGCCATCAGCAGTTTATAGGCAACTCCAACTCCGGCAAGATGTTCATAAGGATATTTTGTTTCCGGCAGTTTAGGATTGATAATAGCAAAAGCAGGAGGCAGTTCATCTTTGGGATTGTGATGATCAGTAATAATTATTTCCATTCCCATAGAATTTATGGCATTGATTTCCTCAATGGCATTCACTCCACAATCAACACTGATAATAAGAGAAGAACCATTTTCCCTTAAAGTATCCAAACTGCCAAGCGATAAACCGTAGCCGTCTATCATCCGATGAGGAATGTAAAAATCAATATTAGCACCAAGGCGTTTCAAACCCAAATATAATAAAGCAACTGCAGTTGTTCCATCTACATCATAATCACCATAAATAGTTATTTTTTCTTTGCTGTTTAGGGCTTGTAGGATGCGCTGCACAGCTTTTTCCATATCGGGAAAGAGAAAGGGGTCATATAAATTATCCATTGAGGGTTTAAAAAACTCCTGCACCGCAGCTGAGGTCTTTATTCCCTTTTGATATAATAACTCAGCAACCAAACGCGGAAGCTTGAATTCAGAACTTAATTTTTCAATTTCCGGAATTGTTTCCTTTCCCGGTGGGGATGGCATTAACCATTTTTTGTTCATTTTTCTGCCTTTATATTTTTATTTATTTTTCTCTATTTAGGTTTGGAACTAACAAATCTTTAATAGGTTACAGCATATACTTAAGAGAACCGTATGCCTTATACCTTCTAATTTCTATGATTATAAAGTGCTAAATCCTGTAAAGTATTATTTTCTTTCCGGAAAAACGATGTCCTCGTCGTTCATTTGGTTGACGGGGACGTCAACCTTCCGGAAAAACGATGTCCTCGTCGTTCATTTGGTTGACCAGGAGGTCAACCTTCCGGAAAAACGATGTCCTCGTCGTTTTATATCACCAAAATAATTATTGACCAAAAGAGAGAGAGCGTTAAAAAGGATACATAATTAACGGTTAAGAGGTGTTAAATGTTATTAGCCAGCTTTCTGGAAGCGCATAATATCCTGTTTGAAAACAGGGTTTTAACTAAAGAACAGGTCTATAAACAGTTGGTTGACCGACTTTGCAGTCAATATAAATTGCCTGTTTGCGGTTCTAAATTATTAGAGCTGATTTTCCAAAGAGAAGAAGAGGTAAGTTCTGCATATCCAACGGGTATTGCAATTCCACACATTCGTATGGATGGCTTAAACGATACTTTGATAGCGATGACTTTTTTGCAGAATCCTTTGGATTATAACGGAATTAAAGTTTCCTGGGTAGTGCTTATCTTAACGGATAAAACCAGTTCCAAGACCTATCTGAATATTGTAGCCGCACTGCTAAAACTTTCCAAAGATAAGGAAGCAATGGCTGCTTTGACATCTGCAGGAGACGGATACAGTGTAATTCAATATTTGAAACGCAATGAAGTGGAAGTGAAAAAGGATGTTACGGTAGCTGATATAATGGTGCAAAATCCAATTGCAGTACTGCCCCAATACAGTTTGCGAGAACTAATTAACCTTATGGGAACTCATAGGGTAGCAGGAATGCCTGTAGTTGATGAAACAGGAAAATATATAGGCGAAGTGAATGTTCTCAATTTGCTGAAAGTAGGAGTTCCGAATTATGTTATGATGCTGGATAATTTAAGTTTTCTTGCTTCTTATGAACCCCTGGAAAATCTTTTCGGAAAGCAGGATATTTTGTTTGTAAAAGATATAATGACTACCGGAGATGTATTCATTCGTCCCGAGTCCTCAATTATTGAAGCAGTATTTTTAATGTTCAGCCAAAATAAACGCTATCTTTCAGTAGTGAAGGATGAAAAACTTGTAGGTCTGGTTACAGCAATGGATATACTAATAAAGGTGATAACGGTGTAAGAAAATGCTACTAATGATTATTGCTTTACTGGTCTTTATTTTAACCTATCTGTGCATCATTACGGAGTGGATCAATAAAATGCTTGCCGCTCTGATTGGTGGTTTTGTAATTATTGTTTTAGGAGTGGTAGATCAAACCCTGGCTTTCTCCGCAATTGATTGGAATGTAATATTTTTCCTGATTGGAATGATGCTTACTATATCCGTAATGCGACAAACAGGGATGTTTATGTATATAGCCATTAAGACGGCAAAAATTGCTAAGGGCAGTCCACTTAAAATTATGGCAATGATGTTTGTAGCGACCGCGGTTATTTCTGCTATTTTAGGTAGCGTTACGACAATAATGATCTTGGTACCTATAGTTTTACTGATTGCGGAAGAACTAAAAATAACTCCTGCGCCCTTTATAATAACTATGGTTATTGCTTCCAATATGGGTGGAGCATCAACAATGATTGGTGACCCTCCTAATATCCTTATTGCCAGTGCCACAAAATATACTTTTATTGATTTTTTCCTGAATTTAACTCCTGCCATTGTAATAGTGATGATTGGCAGCTTAGGATTAATATGGCTTTTATACAGAGGGAAAATGTATGTAAGTAATGAACGGCGTGCCAAAATTATGGAATATAATGACAAGAACTTGATAACTAACCCAAAACTATTATGGATTACTCTTGGGGTTGTTGGTTTGATGTTGTTGGCATTTATTTTCCAAAAACCGTTACATCTGGAAAATGCTACTATTGCAATGGCAGCAGGTTTGATCTTAGTGTTTATTGGCAGCCGGAAAAAGGTGGAAGAAATTATTCTCAATGATATTGATTGGATTACTATCTTTTTCTTCATCGGGCTTTTTATGATTGTAGAGGGCTTGGTACATACAGGTTTTATAGATTTATTAGCCCAGGGTGTGATGTCTATAACCAATGGAGAGCCGAAAACAACTTCTATGGTAATTCTCTGGCTTTCGGGAATTCTTTCTGCCTGGATAGATAACATTCCTTTTGTGGCAGCAATGATTCCGATGATTAAAAGTATTGGCTTGCAGATGCAAAATGTAGCTCAAGTCCAACCTCTGTGGTGGGCTTTATCTTTAGGAACCTGTTTAGGAGGAAATGGAACTTTAGTTGGTGCTTCTGCCAATATTGTAGCTGTAGGAATTGCTAATCGTAACGGATATAAAATATCGTTTATGGATTATACTAAGATTGGTCTCATCTTTGCTTTGGAGTCAATGATTCTTTCTTCTGCCTATATCTGGTTCAGGTATTAGTCCGGAAGAATTATATCCCCGGCTTTCAAAAGGTTGATGAGGACATCAACCTTCCCGGAAAAACGACATCCTGTCGTTCAATGGGAACCCTGGTTTTTTGTTACCTTTTGCATTTCGGTAAAGAAATAAATCGCAAGAGGTGGGTTGACGAGGACGTCAACCTTCCAGAAAAAAAGGTAAGAAGTGGTTGACCAGGAGGTCAACCTTCCGGAAAAAAAGGTAAGAAGTGGTTGACCAGGAGGTCAACCTTCCGTTAGTTTTTTGTAGGTTTCGTATCTTTCCTTAAAGAATACAGCAGCGCTGGTATTCAATTCCTTAGCTCTCTCAGGGAAGATTTTTTTCAATCCGGCATAGCGATTTTCCGAATCCAGAAATTCCTGAACTGAAATTGTGGGCTCTTTACTATCCAAAGTCAGCGGATTTTTTCCTTCCAGTTTATTTAGAGGATTATAACGATAGAGTAACCAGTAACCTGCATCTACAGCCAACTTTTGATGCTTTTGGCTCAAGCTCATATCAAAGCCATGATTGATGCAAGGAGCATAAGCAATCACAATTGAAGGACCCGGATATGCTTCTGCTTCTTTAATTGCCTGGATTGCCTGATTTTTATTGGCACCCATAGCAATGGAGGCAACATACACATAGCCATAGCTCATCATCATCATTCCGAGGTCTTTTTTATTGGTATTTTTACCTGCTTCGGCAAAACGCGCAATGGAACCGATTGGAGTTGATTTACTTGCCTGGCCTCCAGTATTGGAATAGACCTCGGTATCCATTACAAAGATATTGAGATTCTGATTTAAAGCCAAAGTATGATCTAAACCGCCAAAACCAATATCATAAGCCCAACCGTCACCTCCAATTGCCCAAATTGATTTCTCTATCAAATAGTCCTGCAGTTCCTGAACTTTTTTTAGGAGGGCTTTACATCCCTCGCAGGCAGTTTCCATTGCCTTAGGAAGCAGAGTTCTAATTTTATCAGCATTGGCTTTTGCCGGTTCATCTATTTTATCCCAATTGTCTAAAGTATATTGAATTGCAGATTTCAGTTCTGCAAGAATATTTTTATCCAGCAGTTCCTGCATTGCTTTTTGCAAAAGTTTACGGTGGGAACGAATTGCCAATCTCATTCCAAAACCGTATTCCGCATTATCTTCAAACAAACTGTTTGCCCAGGCAGGACCTTTGCCGTCCTTATTTTTACAGTAGGGAATAGTAGGAAAAGTTCCACCCCAAATACTGGAACAGCCGGTAGCGTTGGCAATAATCATTCTATCGCCAAAGAGCTGAGTTAAAAGTTTTATATAGGGTGTTTCACCACAACCGGCACAGGCACCTGAGAATTCCAAAAGAGGTTGTTTAAACTGACTGCCTTTAACGGTTGTTTCTTTAAAGTTGCCCAGAACATCATTAGGCAGGGATTCAAAGTATTCGTAATTAACTTGTTCGCCTTTACTTCTTTCTTCTTCAATAGGACTCATCACTAAAGCGGATTTAGGGCATTCATTCACGCAGACCTTACAGCTTTGGCAATCGTCAATATAAATCTGCACTTTATATTCATAGCCAGGAGCACCAGTCGCTTTCAAGGTATTAAAACTTGCCGGTTTATTAGCCAGGTCTTCTTCTTTCATCAGTTTTGCCCGAATTGCTGAATGCGGACAGACAAATGAACACTGATTGCATTGAATACATTTTTCCGGCAGCCAACGGGGAACTGAAGGAGCCACTCTTCTTTTTTCCAGTTTGGCAGTTCCGGTTTCAATACAACCATCCAAAGGCATTTGGCTTACTTTAACTTTGTCTCCTTCTTCTCTCATAATGGGCTCAATTACATTTAAGATAAAGTCATCGGCATTTTCGGGAACTAGTTTCTTCAGAGGCATATATTTATCTGGAAGGGTTTGCGGAACTTCAATTTGCACTAATGCCGCATTAACCTTATCTACAGCGTTTAAGTTCATTTGCACTATTTCTTCACCTTTGCGGGAATAGGTCTTTTTTATGGATTCTTTAATTAACTGGATTGCCTCATTGCGTTCCAGGATACCGGAAATAAGAAAGAATGCTGTTTGCATTGTAGTATTGATTCTTCCGCCAAGACCAACTTCTTCTGCAATCTTTAAGCCGTCTATATTGTAAAACTTTATCTTTTTGTTAATTATGGTTTCCTGCATCGGACGCGTTAAATGATAAAAGACCTCTTCTCCGCTCCAGTTGGAATTTAGCAAGAAAACACCGTTTTCTTTTATACCACTTAGTAAATCAAATCTGCCGATAAATGCCTGATTGTGGCAGGCAACAAAATCCTCTTGAGTAACCAGATATTGACTATGAATAGGAGTTTTACCGAAACGTAAATGGCTGCGGGTTATTCCACCGCTTTTTTTGCTGTCGTATTGAAAATAACCCTGAGCATACATATCGGTATTATCACCGATAATTTTGATGCTGTTTTTATTGGCACCGACTGTTCCATCTGAACCTAAGCCCCAGAATTTGCAGGAAATTGTGCCTTCAGGAACAGTATTGATAACTTCGTCTACAGGCAAAGAAAGATGAGAAACATCATCTTCAATGCCTACTGTGAAACTATGAAAGCCCTTTTTTGCCAAGTGTTTATAAACGCTAAGGACCATTGAAGGAGTAAATTCCTTACTGGATAAACCGTATCTTCCGCCAATAACATAAGTATCAGGACGGTTCTTAAGAGCAGAAACCACATCCAGATAAAGGGGTTCACCAATTGAACCGGGTTCTTTAGTTCTATCTAAAACGGCAATTCTTTTCACGCTTTCAGGGATTGCCGATATAAAACTTTGGACACAGAAAGGGCGATATAAATGCACTTTTATCAAGCCAAGTTTCATTGAGCGTTTTTCATTCAGCCATTCAATCGTTTCCTGAATGGTTTCACAACTGCTTCCCATAGCCACAATAATATCTTCTGCTTCGGGATGACCTGCATATTCAAAAAGCTGATAATGGCGTCCTGTTTTTTCTGCCACCTGCTGCATAGTTTCAGCAATTATGGCAGGTGCCTTGGCATAATATAAATTACTGGTTTCTCTACCCTGAAAATATACATCGGGAGCTTCCTGACCAACTTTCATTCGCGGCTTATCAGGAGTTAAAGCATTTTTCCGAAATACTTCTACTAAGGCAGGGTCATTCAGTTCTGCTATTGTTTCATAGTCAATCACATTTATTTTTTGAAGCTCGTGGCTGGTTCTAAAACCGTCAAAAAATACCAGAAAAGGAATCCGGGTTTTCATTGTAGCCAGCTGAGCTACTAAGCCCAAATCCATCACTTCCTGCACACTGTTACAGGCAATTAAGGCAAAACCGGTATTTCTAACACTCATTACATCACTATGATCCCCAAAAATAGATAGGGATTGAGCTGCCAAAGACCTTGCCGATACATAAAAAACCGTAGGCAGCATCTCACCCGCAATTTTATGCATATTCGGAAGCATTAACATTAAACCTTGGGAAGCAGTAAAAGTTGTTGTTACGGCACCAGCAGAAAGTGAACCATGCACGGCGCCAGCAGCTCCGGCTTCACTTTGCATTTCAATTACATCTACTTTAGTACCATTAATATTTTTTTTGCCTTCGGAAGCCCAGGCATCAACCAGTTCACCCATTGTAGAAGAAGGTGTAATGGGATAAATGGCAGCTACTTCAGCAAAAGCATAAGCAATGTGCGCTGCAGCAGTATTACCATCCATTGTGGCTTTGGTTTGTTTAGCCATTGGATAACTCCTTATATTTCATATTTTTATATTTAACATTATGTTATAGTGACAAGAATTGAGAGAAGATTTTTCGTCAATCTAAATCGTCAAGTCAGTTTGCAGAGAAAGCAGATGTCTTTAACAGATTCCGCATATTTCGCAGAAAAGTGTAGACGAATTACACCATACCTCAGCATTATTTTAACCGCCAAAAACTTTAAGAACACCAAAAGCATATAAAATTATATATGCATTCCGCATTATATTCCCTCTATATTCATTTTGAATCACTTATCCATTTGTTCCAAATAGCATTGCCTTATCATTACGGACTTATTACGGATGCCATCCGTAATGGGTAGGCAATGAGTAAGCAATGCAATTAGGGAAGAGATAGAATTTAGTTCGGGCAGGATAGACAATATTTATATCTAAAATCTTGATACATATTAAATTATTATGATGGAATAACAGGGTTCAAACTATTCTGCAGAGGAATTCTAATTTTACAAAGGGAACAAATACAGAAATTTTAGATGCTTTACTTTGCTGTAACAGAATAGAATTCTCCACCCCGTTTAACTGCAAAAGAAAAGAAGTAAAACCTGTTCTCTGTTTTTGCAAATCAGGGGCTGAGAAATTTGTGATTGACAAAATAACATTAGTCCTGTATAAGGAAACTATTATAATTTATAGTAGTGAGGTGAAAATGAACATAGATCAGGAAAAAATTAAGGCAATGAGCTTTGAAGAGTCCTTAAAAGAATTGGAAAAAATTGTAGACCGCTTATCTACAGGAGAAACCAGTTTAGATGAATTGCTATCGCTATATGAAGCGGGAGTCGCATATTTGAAACACTGTCAAAGTCGTTTAGGAGCAGCCGAGGCAAAAATTAAAATCCTTAGTGAACAGCTCTCCTCTCAGCAGGGAATAGAAGGCAGTAATGGATAGAAAGTTACTTTTAAAGAGGGATATGAAGGAAAAGCAGGAGCTGGTAAATATCATATTAGACCGTTTTCTTCCGCGCAAAGATGAATATCCTAAAGACCTTCATAAAGCAATGCGTTACAGTGTTTTCGCAGGTGGCAAACGCTTAAGACCCTATTTAACAATGACTACCTTTGAGATGTTCCATCCTTATATTGAAATAATCACTCCCGTCGCAGCAGGCATAGAAATGATTCATACTTATTCCCTAGTTCATGATGATCTGCCTGATATTGATGATGCCGATATGCGAAGGGGTAAAAAATCCTGCCATAGTGTTTTTGGAGAAGGAGTTGCTTTGCTGGCTGGAGATGCATTACTCTTAAGTGCTTTTGAATTAATTACTTTAGCTGAACTGGAAGCAAAGCTGAAAGTGCAATTTGTTCATGAACTAGCTAAAGAAGTTGGAATCAAAGGTTTAATTGCAGGTCAGATGGTTGATATTGAATCTGAAGGCAAAAAAGTGGATAAAAAAACCCTGAACTATATTCACGAAAACAAAACTGCCCGCCTTATAAACCTGAGTATACGTTTTGGAGCTCTTGCCGGTGAAGCTGAAGAAGAGGACTTGAAAATTTTGGATGAATATGGAAAGTTGATTGGACTGGTTTTTCAGATTGTAGATGATCTTCTTGATATTGAAGGAACGCAAGAAGAAACAGGAAAAACTCCTGGTCGGGATGCGGAAAATGCTAAAGTTACTTTTCCTGCTGTTTACGGCATTGCAGAATCCCACAAAAAGGCAGAAGAACTTACGGAAAAGGCAAGAGAAATAATTGTGCCCTTAGGGGAAAAAGCATTAAAACTGGACATTCTGGCTGAATATCTATTAGGAAGGAAAGAATGAATATTGCTGTGCAAAAACTAACTCCAACTGCTACTATCCCGCAAAAGATGACACAAAACGCTTCGGGCTTTGATCTTTTTGCTGATATTTCAGAGCCGGTTGTTTTAAATCCTTTAGAATGGAAACAAATTCCTACAGGCATTGCCTTAGAAATTCCCGTAGGTTATGAAGCACAAATCAGACCTCGTAGCGGTTTATCTTCCACTTTGGGACTAAGCATTTTGAACAGTCCTGGCACTATTGATTCCGATTATAGGGGTGAAATAAAAGTTATTCTGATCAACCTTAGCCCCAATCCTCTTCGGATAGAGCCCGAAATGCGTGTTGCACAAATTGTTTTTTGCCCTATAATTTCTCCTCAACTTATTGAAGCTCAAGCTCTTTCCGAAAGCTTAAGACAAGACGGGGGTTTTGGTCATACGGGACAATAAAAATGGTAAAAGATGAACTAATTCAGGAAATAAAACGCCTGAAGGCAGAAAAAAATGCGCTGATTTTGGCTCATAATTACCAAAATATAGAAATTCAAGACCTGGCTGATTACCGAGGTGATTCTTTACAGCTCTCTATTTTGGCAAAAGAAGTGAAAGCACCTTTGATTGTTTTCTGCGGAGTGAAATTTATGGCAGAAACCGCAGCTATTCTAAATCCGGAATCTACTGTTTTGCTGCCTGTTATTGATGCCGGTTGTCCAATGGCAGATATGATTACTTTAAAACAGCTAAAGGCATTTAAACAAAATTATCCCGGTTCCCCGGTTGTGTGTTATGTAAATTCTTCTGTGGAAGTGAAAGCCGAAAGTGATGTTTGCTGTACATCCTCCAATGCGGTTAAAATCCTGAAGTCCTTTAGCGCTGAAAAGCCGATTTTATTTGTTCCGGACCGCAATTTGGGCTCCTGGGCTGCTCAACAAAGCGGGAAAAAAGTAATAACCTGGGATGGATACTGTGTAGTTCATCAATATGGTTTCAGCGCAGAAGATGTTTTAACTGTAAAAAGTAAATATCCGGATTATAAACTCTTAGTGCATCCGGAATGCGATCCGCAGATTATTAAATATGCTGATTTGGTGGTTTCTACAGGCGGAATGGTGGATTGGGTGAAAAATAATGATAAAGCAATAATCGCTACGGAAATTGGGCTGACGGAATATCTGCAGCATATTTATCCGGAAAAATCTCTAATTCCTCTATCTCCGAAGGCAATTTGTAAAAATATGAAAAAGACCACTCTAGAAAAAGTTTATAACGCCCTAAAATATAATCAATATGTAATTAGCGTGAAACCAAACATAGCTCAAAAAGCAAGAAAAGCTATAAACCGCATGCTGGAACTATCAAGGTAAATACAATGCTTTTTATTATTCCGCTATCAAAAACTATTGTTATCCGGGATGTATTTCCTGATAAGACCGCTCTTAAGATAAATTTTTATGAATTTATCGGCTGTTTTCACTTTCACTTTCAAAAAGGATAACGCTATGAAAACTCGCTTTTTCTTGATTCTTTTAACCCTTGTAATATTATTCAGTGCCTGGCTTTACCTGAACTATAGTATAGGTTCAAAGGAAAAAGATAAGCTGGAAAAAATGGCAAACCTGCCTATTTATGCCTATATTGCCGATACAACAAAGGTTACTCCAATTTTAACAGAACTGAAGACCGTTCCGGGAATTAAAAATGTAGTGCACGAAACAGCTTTACAGGCAGCTACGGAACTGATTCAAGCTTATGGTTTACCTTTGAATGAAGAGATGATTAAGGATTATGCTATACCCGATGTAATAACGATAAATCTTCAGCCAAACCGTATTTCCATAAGCAATAAACCCGTAATTATGGATATTTTACGGTCCCATATTCCGGAAACAGATATAGACAGTCAGTCCAATGCATATAGTTTAATAATTCAGGAACTTATGCAATTAGACCTTTATAATATTGTGTTCAATGTGTTTACAGCTGTGCTAATGTTGCTGATTTTTGTATTTTCCCGCACTACTCTGGAACTGAATACTCTGCTACATTATAAAAGGTATAAATATAGTGCGGTGGAAAATATCCGCCATCAAAGACAGGGTCTGCAACATACATTGTTAATGTTAATTGTGCCCTTGCCTCTATGTCTTCTTGCTTATTTTGCTTATGTCTATTTTAAGCCCCTACCTCAGGTAATTCCTTATTGGGTATTTTTAGCTCAAGCTGGAACTGTAATTTTGGGAACTATGATCAACTATTTTATATTGCACAGTTTTGAACAGCAGGTTGTTCTACAGGAAAATCCTGTTGAAGTGATTACTCCTGAAGAAATGGATACTATGGAAAACAAAGAACTCAAGAATGATACGCCATTTACCTAATTATTTAACTGTTTTCAGGATAATCCTGGTGCCGGTATTTCTCTATTTTCTGTTTTTAACTAAAATACCTGCCCGGATATTGATTGCCCTAATAATTTTCATTGTTGCTTGTTTTACCGATTATCTGGATGGAATGTTAGCCCGTAAAATGAACATCATAAGTGATTTTGGTAAGCTGATGGACCCTTTGGCAGATAAATTGATCGTTCTTTCTGCGCTGGCTGGTTTGTGTTGGCTTCCTCCTTTCCGGGTTAGTATTGTAATATTCTTTATTATTCTTGTTCGCGAACTTGTAATAACTATTCTGCGTGAAGTTTATCAGAAAAAAGGGATTGTTGTGCCGGCTGATTTTTTCGGTAAACTGAAAACTGTTCTGCAAATGGCAGGAATTATTGTTGCTTTTGTTTTTTGGGTATTTATCAATCCTGTTCCTCCCCTGGTAATTCTGATAATCAATATCTGGTTTTGGTTTGTGGCATTGATTACTGTGCTTAGTGGTTTTAACTATATAATAACGATAACAAAAAGGACTAACTATGCGTAAATTTATGCTTTTTCTGCTGCTGTTACCAATTCTCTTTGCCTGCTCCAAAGAAGGAAGCAAAATAGAGCGCTACACTGTTTACGATAAAGTAATTGACCATTCCAAACCCTTAGCTATGGGAGATGATAGAGATGTGTATGTATTTTGTGATTCTATTGATTGGCAAGGTCTAAAACCCTTTATTGGCAGTGCAATTGAACAGCAAATAAATATTGTTTATCCTGAGCAGTATTTTAACTTAGTGATTGCTGACATCAAGGATGTTAAGAGATTATCCAAATTCAAAAATCTGGTTTATATCGGCAACCTGGAAAGTGATTTACCCGTTTCTATCTATATGAAAAGTGTACTCAATCAGGATTTTATTAAAAGAGTGCAACAAACAGGCGGAGAACTTTTTACCAGTGAAAACCTTAATTGCTGCGATCAAATTGTGCTTTTCCTGTTAGGTAAAGACGCCAAATCCCTGCAAAAAATAGGCGCTTTGCAAGCGGAAAATATCTTTTCTCTGCTTTTAAAGCGTTTTACAAATCGTCAGGGTTATTATGCTTATCAGGGAAAAGTGATAGACCTCTCCTTTTTTGATAACTATCCTTTTTCTCTGAAAATTCCTGATACTTACCGTTTGTATTCTAATGATAAAGTAGGCAGGTTTCTTTGTTTTCTATACAGAGCCCGATTGGAAAATAGAGAAATTCCTGATAAATATATCTCTGTTTACTATGAACCAATGCCGGAAAACAAAGTTGACCTAAATTGGTTGATTGCCAAACGCCAAGAAATAGGGAAAAAATACTTTGAAGGGGATGAATTTGACCCTGAACTTGTGCGGAAAGAGCCCTTCACTTTTAAAAAACATCCTGGCTATCGTCTCTTAGGTGCCTGGAAAAATATGAAATATGCAATCGGAGGTGGTTTTCAGAGCTATGGTTTTTGGGATGAGAAAACTAAAACTGCTTACATTATAGATGGCAGCGTTTATTTTCCTGCTGGAGACAAACTTCCCGTTCTGGTGGAATTGTATGTTATTGCCAATTCCCTGGAAATTAAATGAGAAACATCTTATCTAAAAGGCAGTTTCTGCTTTGGCTGGCTTTTTTGCTGCTTATTTTATCTGCCTGTGCAGGACCTCAAGAAACACCTCAAAGAACTATTGTAGATGATTCCAAGCCCAATATTCCTTCTCTTTATTATTATATATCTGCTTCGCTAAAACATTATGAAGGGGACTATCTGAAGGCAGATAATTATTATCATCTGGCTTTGGAACAGGACTTTCGCAGCTATCAAATTAAAAAACAGATTTTAGTTAATAGCACTTATGCCTTTTTAAGTAAACAGCAGGATGCCGAAATTACGGTTAGCCAATTTGACCAAGCCAGAAAAGAAATGATGTTTGATAACGACCTTTTGAATTTAGCTTATTCTGTTTACAGCACAGCCAATAATGAAGAAGGGCTTGCTTGGGTAGTTTCGGAAAGTGTTATATATTATCCTTCAACTTTAAATTATCTGCGTAAATTCTATTGGGATTATAAAATAGATAAAACAGGAGAGGAAAACCTTCTGGAACTTGCTCTTAAATATGCCGATAACAATCCTGAAGATATAATTCTTACCGCTAAAATGTATGCCCTAATAAATCCTAAACGCTCTGTAACTCTGATAAAAAAAGCATACGAACTTGAGCCAAAACCGGAAACGGATAATCTGCTTAGTGAAATTACGCTCCAATATCTTGGCAAAGAGGAAGCACTAAAAAAATTCGGGACTTACAGCTATCCCCAAGATAAAGACAAGATGTTATACTTTTTACAAGTGGCAAATCGCAATCGTCGCTTTGAAGTAGTTAATGCTTTAAGTTCTATTATGCTGAATACAAAGGATTCTTCTTTGATAGGGGAACTGGCTTTTTCTGCGTATTTGGAAGATAAAACAGATATCTTGCAGGAAATTTCCCGTTTTTTATTAAATAAAAAGCCAGACCCTGTTACCGATTCTAAAGTAGTTTCCTTTCTTTTTGCGGAAGCTCTTTTTTCCGATAAGTTACCGGAACCTTCTGTTTATGTTGATTACTTTAATTCGGCTCAAGATGTCCAGGATGTGATTTTGTATGCAATGTTGAAACAATCTATGCCGGCACAAACTTATGAACAGGAAACAAATTTCCTGTTTGCGGATGAATTTGTTTCCGCAGTTCAAAAACGACTACCGGAAGATGTATTTTCGCGTTATCTGAAAATTGCTTCTAAAACTATGTCCTCTAACTCTGAGGATTTGCTTCAAGCAAGAGCTGAACTTTCCAATTTCTTCCTGCAAAAAAACTTGGGTGAACTGGAGGATTGGACTTTTCTCCTTCAGTATTACCAAAATAAAGGCAAGGAAGAAGAAAAGATAGCTACATTACGAAAAGCTGTTAATAAGTTTCCGGATAATTCTCTATTTCTTAATGACTTGGGTTATTCTCTTTTGGATTATCCACAGTTTATTGAGGAAGGCGGATTATTGATTCAAAGAGCCGTTGCTTTAGACCCCGCAAATCCTTATTACCAAGATAGCTTGGCTTGGTTTTATTATCTAACTGCTAATTTTTCTAAGGCATTGGAACATATCAATATTCCTATACAAATGAAAGATACTCCAGGAGAAATATCCTATCATATTGGAATGATTCTTTTGTCTAATCAAAAAAAAGAAGAAGCAATTAAACACTTACAATCCGCAAAGGAAGATGATCAAAACCCCATCTATCAGGAAAAAGCTAAAAAAGTATTGCACGAACTGGAGAACAATTAAACATCAAAACTGAGAGCTGAGGGCTGAGAGCAGAGAAAAATAATTCTTGACGAAAAAGGATAAGAAGAAAATTATGCAGTTTATGAGAATATATCTCTGTTAGTGAACAGCAGGAGGTTAAAATGCTCATTCAATTTTCGGTAGCTAATTGTCTCTCTTTTAATGAGAAGACATCATTGGAATTTTTTGCTTCCAAAGACCGCAATTTAAAAGAACAACTCTGGATATCCGAAAGCAGATATATACCCAATCTTTTAAAAGCGGCATTCATTTTTGGTCCCAATGCGGGTGGCAAATCTAATCTAATTAAAGCAATTCATTATGCCAAATCCATTGTTTTAGGGGAACAAAATCCCCTAAGAAACCGAACCATATATTTTAAGTTATGCCCGGATTGTCCTCAAAAACCGATTTTCTTTGAATTTGAAATGCTGATTGAGCGTAAAATATACCGTTATGGTTTTGAAATTAAGGAAGGAGTTATATTCCGGGAATGGTTGTGGAAGATAAATTCAACCGGAGAACATAAGGTCTATGAACGAACTTTTGATAAACTTCAAAAGAACAAAATCAGCTATGGTGATAATTACAAAGTTCTGCAACAAGATGAATATTTTAATTTTGTGCTTAAAGGAACACCGGAAAATAAATTATTTCTTACGGAGACAATAAATAGAAATATAGAACTATTTCGCGATGTTTTTGAGTGGTTTAAGAAAATTGTGATAATTTACCCCCATTCCAAATTGCAATCCTTTAATGTTTTGATAAATAATGAATTCCTCTTGCAGGAGTATCGGAAGTTAATGAAGTTATGTGATTTGGGAATTGATGATATAAATATAGAGAAAATTGATGCAGACGAAGTTTTAAACAAATTACCGAGTGCCATAAGAGACAATTTGCGAATGGATTTACCCAGGAACATAACTTTAAAAACTGATGAACGCTATTTAATGAACTTTAAAAATGGTATTCAAGAAGCATATAGAATCCTTATATCTCATAAAATACCTGCAACGGAAACGAAAGTAGAATTTAAAATTAATGAAGAATCCGATGGAACTAACCGTATTTTTGACCTAATTCCCGTTTTACAATTATTACAAGAGGATGCTATTGTGTTTGTAGATGAGCTTGATCGCAGTTTACATCCTTTAATATCCAAAGCATTTATCAAAGCTCTTTTTACAGCAAATAAGCAACATCAGGGACAGTTTATAGTAACTACCCATGATGCAACTCTATTGGATGTTAAATTATTGCGCAGGGATTTAATTTGGTTCATAAGAAAGAATTATCAAATGGAGTCCACCTTATATTCACTCCAGGAATTTGAAAAGGTAAGAAATGATAAGGCATTACAAAAAGCATATTTAGCAGGACTATATGGAGCCATTCCCATTTTTTCAGATGAGGTGGAATAATGAAATATACTCGCAAAACCGGAACAAAAATTCCGAGACGAATATATATTTTTACTGAAGGAAGCAAAAACAGAACCAAAATATTTTCGGGAATTTATTCAATACTTTAAAATATCGCAGGCACAAGTAAAAGTAATAGATAGAGAGACATCAGCTTCCAGTCCCAAATCCGTTATTAACGATATGATATCCTATGTCCAAGAAAATAAAATCTACGACACCATAACAACCAAACATGATATTTATTGTTTGGTTATTGACACAGACAAATGGGAGTTAAATTTAATAGATGCAGTTAATGAAGCACATCAAAGAAAATATCTGGTTGCCTTATCCAATCCTTGTTTTGAAATATGGCTGCTGATGCACTTTCAGGATGCTGAGACAATCTTAAAAAATGCTCATCTGCTCAAGACAAAAGCAGATATAAATGCAAAAATTCATAATATGAATATCTACGATATCAACATCACCGGCAAAAATGAAAAGGATTACTTTCCCAGAACCGATTCCGCTGTAAAAACTGCTGAAATTTTGGATACAAAACCGCAACAGAGATTATTACAGCAGATTGGTTCCAGAGTTTATTTATTAGTTAACATCCTCAAGGAATATATCTGATTTCCTGTTTATTTTCCATTCCAGTCGTGGTATAATTAGCTAACTTCGTTTAACTGTATGCCCCATATTAAAAATTAGCAGACAAATTAGGGGATTGCTAATAATTTTACTTGACTTATTGGTTTTGCTAATTATATTGTCTTTAAGTTGGAGGTATATATGAATACACAAAGATTTACTATAAAGTCACAAGAATTGCTTGCTGATATGCAGGATTTAGCTTCCAGTTATGGACACCAGGAGATTAAAGACCTGCATTTATTACAGGCAATGTTGGCTCAGGAAGAAGGTCTGATTCAACCTGCTTTGGAAAAACTAGAGGTCTCCATCCCTAAAGTGAAGAACGAGGTAGAAAATGCTTTAAACAAACTTCCTAAGATAAGTGGAAGTTCACAGCAGTATCTATCTCAGGAAGTTTTGGACATATTGCATCAGGCAGAAAAGGAAGCAGACCAGTTTCAGGACGATTATATTTCTACTGAACATTTGCTTTTGGCAATATTAGCCAAAGGAAAAGAGGCCGCAAACATATTAAAAAATGCAGGTTTACAAGCCGATAAGCTGCTTCTGGCGCTGAAAGAATTGCGTGGAAATCAGCGGGTTACCGACCAAAATCCGGAAGCTAAATATCAGGCATTGGAAAAGTATGCGCGTAATTTAACTCGTTTAGCCAGAATGGAAAAGCTGGACCCTGTTATTGGTCGCGATGAAGAAATTCGGCGTTGTATCCAGATTTTATCGCGTAGAAGGAAAAATAATCCCGTTTTAATTGGTGAGCCAGGAGTTGGTAAAACCGCTATTGTAGAGGGTTTAGCGCGCAGAATTGTAGCTCGTGATGTGCCTGAGAACTTACTGGACAAGGAATTACTGGAACTTGATATGGCAGCTATAGTTGCCGGGGCAAAATTCAGAGGTGAATTTGAAGAGCGCTTAAAAGCAGTGCTTTCGGAAGTGGAAAAATCAGAAGGGCGTATTATTCTTTTTATTGATGAGCTGCATACAGTAGTAGGTGCGGGTGCTGCAGAGGGCTCTGTGGATGCTTCCAATATGTTAAAACCGGCTTTGGCAAGAGGAAACTTGCATTGCATCGGAGCTACAACTTTAACCGAATATAGAAAATATATTGAAAAAGATCCTGCTTTGGAAAGGCGTTTTCAGCCGGTTTTAGTTACAGAACCCTCTGTGGAAGATACAATTTCCATTTTAAGAGGGATCAGAGATAAGTATGAAGTTCACCATGGAGTGCAAATAAGTGATAATGCTTTAGTAGCTGCAGCACAGCTATCCGAGCGTTACATTGCCGATCGGTTTTTACCTGATAAAGCGATTGACCTTATTGATGAGGCATGTGCCTTATTAAGAATGGAAATTGATTCCTTACCTGTTGAGCTTGATGAATCGGAAAGACGGCTGCGGCAACTGGAAATAGAACGCCTTTCGCTGACAAAAGAAAAAGACCCTTTATCTCAAGAACGACTGGAAAAAATTAAAGAAGAAATTGCTCAATTAAATGAAGAAAATAAAGCATTACGCCTGCGCTGGGAAAAGGAAAAACAAGTTCTGGAACAAATTCGCACCCTTAAAACCGAAATTGACACTCTCAAAGGTGCAGCGGATAAGGCAGAACGCGAAGGAAATTATGAAAAGACAGCTCAGCTTCGTTATGGAACAATTGCTGCCAAAGAAAAGGAACTGCAAAAATTGTTGCAGGATGAAGCAATGACCAAAAAGGATAGATTACTGAAAGAAATTGTGGATGAGGAATTAGTAGCGGAAGTTGTTTCCAAATGGACGGGCATACCTGTTTCCAAACTTGCGGAAAGCGAAATGCAAAAACTCCTGGAACTGGAAAATGTTCTTGCTCAAAGAGTTGTAGGACAGGAAGAAGGAATAAAAGCATTGGCTAATGCTATCCGCCGCAGTCGCAGTGGCTTAAGCGAAGAAAATAGGCCTATAGGTTCATTCATCTTTTTAGGTCCTACAGGAGTTGGTAAAACTGAACTGGCAAAAACCCTGGCAAATTATCTTTTTGACACCGAAAAAGCATTGATTCGCTTAGATATGAGTGAATTTATGGAAAAGCATAGTGTAGCGCGATTAATTGGAGCTCCTCCTGGCTATGTGGGCTATGAAGAAGGAGGTTATTTAACGGAAGCTGTTCGCCGCAGACCTTATTCTGTGCTGCTTTTGGATGAAATTGAAAAAGCCCATCCGGATGTTTTCAATGTGTTACTGCAAATTTTGGATGATGGACGCCTTACAGATGGAAAGGGCAGAACGGTGGATTTCAAACATTGCGTGATAATTATGACCAGTAATATCGGTTCGCAGGAAATTTATGAAGCGTCAGACAGCGAACTGGAACAACTAAAACCACGCTTGATGATGATATTGCAGCAATATTTCCGTCCCGAATTCTTAAACCGGGTGGATGATATTATTCTTTTCCACCGTTTAAATAAGGAGCATATTAAAAAAATTGTAAAACTGCAATTGAACCTGTTGGCTGAGCGAGTTGCCAATCGCAATCTCCAGCTTGATTTTTCGGAGAATTTAATTGAGCATCTTGCAGAAGCAGGTTATGATCCAGCTTTTGGTGCCAGACCACTCAAACGCCTTATTCAGAAAGAAATTGAAGATACATTGGCAAAATATATTTTGACCGGGCAATTTTCCACCGGCAAAAAAATTTTGCTGGACTGGAATCCCGGTCAGGGCTTAATTATAAAGCAATAACCTGCAATATAAAATGCTTATTGTAAAGGGCTGGCTGATAAACTTATGAGAGTTCAACGCCAGCCCTTATTTTTTTCCCCAATTGTGTAATTGCTGAAAAATAGGTTGTCAATTTCCGAATAGGCACAGAGGCAAAAATCTTATACAAAATTATGCACTTCCACATTTACCAAATCAGAATTCGGCAACTCCATTGCAATATATACTCTCTAATTGATTCTATCGCTATATTATGATTTAATCCTTGCTTAATTAGTTGCAGTGCAGATAGGGTGGTGTCTTTCGGGTTTTTCCCAACCAGCGCCACCGTATCTCCACCATAACTATGCAAGCAAGATATAGGACGATTGCCTTGGAAAGCTATAAAAGAAATAGAACGCAACTAACTGGATGGATGGATTTTCACAGATGAGATTACATACAGTTAATTCTTATTGCTCAAACATCTCTATTTTCTTTAGAGGGATATTCTAAACTTGAACTCTGCCGTATTTATTAAATAATATCCTTTATTGAATGACAAATCCTTTGTAATTCCTGCGAAAGCAGGAATCTACATAATAATTTAACATATTTATGTTTTTCAAGGTAAAAATTGGATAATATGTAAATTCAGGGTCATACCTATGCCGATATGACCCGATGTTTTTTCACTATAATAATTAAAATGGTGTTAAAGGAAAATTATTAAAGTATTAATATAAGTTAATTGAAGAGAGATTATTAACCTATACTACCTAATATTCCGAGAATAGACCCGGCAAATAACACCCAAATTAAAACATAAACCGCAACCATTATAAGTTGAGCTTTTGCCCAGTTACTGCGATTGGGATTTCCATTTTTACTAGCTGCCCAAACGATAAGTAAAACAATATTCACAATGGGAATAATCATCAGTAGTAAAGTAATAAACCACTGTCCTAAAGTCATAACCGGTGCTGAAATACTAGGTTCAGCAAAACTTTGCTGTCCGGGTTGGTTACCATATTGATTTTGTTCCATTGGGAACCTCCTTAAATTTATTAGATTTACTTTCATCAATATGTTGAAAATATGTCAAGAAAAATCTTTAGTCATAAAAAAATAGAACATAGATGATTGGATGGGTAAGATTTTACACCTGAAAAATACATTACTGATGGAACTGATTATCAATAACTAATATATTTTTATTACTGGGAAACTCTTACTGCTTTAGCTCTCAAGGGACGAAGTTCTCACACATATAACTCCATTAAAAATAGTAGATTTCGTTTTTTGGCGTAAAATCTTTTTAGCTTTGCATTGCCTTTTTTGCCAGCAAAATGGAAGGTAATGTATCTTTCAGGGAGATATAATTTTGTTCTTCTTTCACCAAGTTGCGAAGAAGGATTTTACCTTCACGGATATTATCATCCCGGAGAATAAGCATTATTGGACAGTCCTTTTTTTTCGCAAAAGTAATTTCTTTTTCTATGGGTCTGCATTCAGGTGAGATAATGGTTTTTATTTGTTGTGAATGAAGTTCCTGAACTATTTGCAGAATCATCATTTCCAGGTTTGGACTTTCAGCACAGATATAAACTGTAAATTCAGGGTCGTTTTCTTCAAATAATTTCCGGCTGTCCATAAGTTCAAAGATACTATCCAGATTGAGATAAAAACCTACAGCCGGAATTCTTTTACCTGTAATAAGTGCAGAAAGATAATCGTAGCGACCTCCACCCCCAATAATAATTTCTTTACCGTTGTGTTTAGCGATAAAGTCAAAAACGGTTTTATTGTAATAGGCAAAGTTTTTATTGAGCTTAGGATTAACCTTATATTGGTTTCCCAAGTTGGTCTGAATGTTTTTTACTTTGTTAAAGTCGGCTTTACAGGATTTACAAAGGTAATCATAAATGTGAGGTCCGTCCTGAAGGGATTTTTTACAATCGGGGTCTGAACAATGAACTTGACTGAAAGGATTAGCAGAAAGTTCGCGATAACAAGAACTGCAATATTCTCTTTGATGCTCTTCCAGATATTTATGCAGATCAGTAAAAAATGGTTCCCGGCAAGTAAAACAACCATAAGAATTAAGATCAAGGCGAACTTCATTCAAGCCGAGGGTCTTACAAAGCTTCATTCCTAAAGAAATTACTTCGTTTTCAGAAAGAATACTTTCACTGCCTAAAAGTTCTACTCCCAGCTGATAAAATTCCATTTGCTGCTGATTGTTGATTTTGCGAAACATAGGTCCGGAATAGTAAAAACGGTGAATTTCCTCCGTATTGGTAATACGCGCTGTATGATGTAAAACACTAATTGTGCCTTCCGGACGCAAACTCAATAAACTTAATTGATCATCAGGAAGAGAAAGAGAAAGAACTCCTTTCATTGCACTATCGGCTTCCTGACCTTGAATTAAAGCAGTTATGCCATCTTGTAAAACCTTGCTATCCTGCAAAACCGAAAGCCGAATCTCTTGAAAATTATGCAGAGATAAGACCTTTTCTATTTTCTCTTCCAGAATTTTCCATTTCCAAACCTTGTCTGGCATAAATTCGTGAAAACTTTGTGGTTCCTGAACCATATTATTCTCCTCAAAAGTCCTTCACTATTAAAGATAAATCAGATAGTCCAACTTGGCAATAAAATTTTTTAGTGCCTCACAAATTTCACACATAACACAGATATATTTTGCAGCAAGGATTTTAGGACATTAGGATTTGTGTCGTCCTAAATAAGTTTGCACTAAAACAAGGAAAGGAGATATTGAAAATAAGCTTTACGCCTGTAGTTAATTAGCTGTTATATTTAGGGGCTGTTAACTATAACTCTTCTGTCTAATCACTCTGCAAATAAATGATCTCATAAGATTTGAAATTTTCGTTTTATTATTTCCTTTAAACTATTATTTGCCATTATTAATCATACTTACGCTTCTTCACCCGATAGTTCCATAGATATTTTATCTACCGTCTCTTTTACTATTGTGATGTCTTCTATGTTATCAATTATAGGTAGAAGGTATGCTTCTCCGAAAACAACAAAACCATTCTTGAGACGGATAAAATATTTTTGAAATGCTTTCATTGAATTTTGGTAACCTTTTTTATCTTTTACCCTTGGGCTTTGAATCTTCCTTTCAAATTCTTCAATATTAAAAACTGCATAAGGTATAGTTACCAATGTTTTCTTTTTACTGGCACTACGTGCCTCTTTTCTATTACTAATTTTAGCAACTTGAAATCCAATATTGCCAACCTTAGCGTCAATCCCTCTGGCATCTAAAGCAGCATTACATTCCAGCGATAAAATCTTACCTTCTCTTTCACAAAGAAACTGAAATAAATAACAAAAATCCATTTGAGTAAGCACAGAGACCCAAGTTCTATACATTCTGGCTCTAAAACCTTTTTTGAACCAGCCGTTATTGTCCTTATCAAAATAATATTTCTTAAATTGGTTAAGTACTTCTTTACTTGGAGAATTAGTATTAATTTCTTTCCAAAAGGTATCAAACCATTCTTCAAAATCCAGAAATTGTCTTTCTTCCCAGTAATATTTGAATATTGAAGCCAGAGGTAGTATCTCTTTAGGCAAATCCTGTTCAACCCATTTAATATCTTTTAATTCTTCGCGATATTTATCCAAGGGAATAGTTACAAGAAAATCCCGATATTTCTTGAAATCTTTAATTATTCTGTCACTCACAAAGGTTCTCCTTTTTAATAAGTTGCAAAGTTTTTTTATTCGGTACAGGCAAATTTTTTAGCTGAGTAATACTTAGATGATAAGTAATTTCCCGGTAAGTGTCTTTTACATACTTTTTTATATAATCAGAATTTAAGTATGCCACCACTTCTTCTGTTTCCAAATCAAAATGGTAGTTAAATAAATTGTTCTCTCTTACAAGATGATAAATATCACCCATCCAGGGATAACATTTTTCATCAAAAGCAGCGGCAACTTTGCCATTTTCTCTAAAGCCCAAGCCGACTACGATATGGGGGTAGCTAAAATACATCCTGATTTTGTTTACATCTTGCTTTTTAACCCAATAACCAGTAAGATTGTTATAATTTATCATATTACATTTTAGATTTTTACCGTTTAATAAAGGAAGATAATCATTTTCACCTTGTACTTTTTCTTTCACTATTATGTTACTTCTTTTTATTTCAGGAGTTCGGGGGGAAATTCTAATATTGTAAATATCTCCTAACCTATATGGACATAAGCTTTCCAATGTCTGAGTATAATCAGTGTCAAACTTAACAACTTCCCCTTTCCAGTGAAAATTACTTTTTAGCGTCCTGATTTTTTTATCTTGAAATTCTTTCAGTTCCAGCCGGGAGATGTATTTATCCGTCTTAATAAAATTCAACACTACCGATGAAACATCCGCTTCCGGTTTAAATATATCCGCCCCTAAATAGATTATTTCCGTCTTCCCGTTTTGCGCTAAAAATACGCGGAGTTTTTTAAATTCATCCAGAATCATAAAGGTTGGGGGAACAATAAATATCAATTGTCCATTATCTTTAAGTAAGTTAATTGATTTTTCTATAAAAGCGCCATAAACATTATATTTCCCAAACCAGGTTGTATAAAGTTTTTTATATTTTTCCTTGGTTGCAGGATTTGTTTTTATAGTGTAATGTTCAGATAAACTGGGAATACCATAAGGCGGATTACCAATAATTAAATCAAAATATGATCGGGCTTGCCATAAAAGATAATCAGCCCTATACAAATCAATATCCTTTGATATGTTCAAATTAGATAAATAATTGATGATCTCCTGATTAATTTCTACTCCAAAGAGTTTTGCCTGACTAAATAGTAAGGGTTTGTTTCTCTTTATTCCTAATAAAAACTGTGCTAAACCACAGGCAGGTTCCAAAATCTTAATGCCTTCTTTTTCATCATAATTCTTATCATCAATCAGATTAACCATTAAATCAACAATCCATTCCGGCGTAAAAAACATTCCGGAATCTCGCTTGATATCCCTAAGATCATTATTTACTATAGATTGATGTAGATTATGGTCCATTAGTGTTTTTTCTTGTTTAACTAACAATTCATCTGACCTTTGCTCATCGCCTATTTCTTTCATCTTTTTAATTCTCTTTTAGTTCTAACCCTTGCCTATTTTTTCAAAACAGTCATCAATATTATGATTATTGCCAAAGTCATTAAAAACAGATGTAAATATACTGTCAATGGAATTCTGGTTTAATTAGGATTCCCCATTTTTCAAACGGGAAAATCTGAGTTTCAGTTTTATCGGACTTGACAGATAACAATGAAATTATAACATAGACAAAAAATGTAAGGAGCATAAAATGCAATCAGTTATGACGCATCGTGCCCCGGCTGCGATAGGACCCTATTCGCAAGCTATTCTTATGAATAACATTCTATTTGTCAGCGGTCAATTAGGTATTGATCCTGGAACTTCCACTTTGCCGGAAAGTTTTGAGGAACAGGCAAATTATGTATTTAACCATATTAAAGCCATTTTAGATGCAGCAGGAATGGGCTTGGCAAATATCGTGAAAGTTAGTGTATTTTTAAAGGATTTGGATGATTTTACACTGCTGAATGAAATTTATACCCGTTATTTTAGCGCTCCATATCCAGCCAGAGAAGTTGTCCAAGTTTCACGCTTACCTAAAAACGGCAAAATTGAGATTTCCGTAATTGCAATGAGATAACCTGATGAGTATTATTACAAAAAGTGGAGACAGCGGAAAAACATCTCTATATTCTGGTGAAAGGGTTTATAAAGATGACCTGCGGGTAGAGGCGTATGGAACTTTAGATGAATTAAATGCCTGGATTGGAGAATGTAGAAATTATCTTTCCGATCAGAGGCAAAAAGAAAACCTGCTGGAGATACAAAAGACCCTTTTTCGCTGTATGGGACAATTAGCTACAAAAAACGGAACTTTTCCAGACCCAATTACAAATAAGGATGTTGATAATATTACGGAGCTTGTTTATTCTCTGGAAAAAAACCTGCACTTAAAGGGTTTTGTTCTTCCCGGTGGAAATTCTGTTTCTGCCAAACTGGATATCTGTAGAACCGTTGCCAGAAGAGCGGAAAGAAAAATAATAGCCCTTTCCCGTAAGGAAAAAATTGCTCCCGAATTGATTATTTATGTAAACCGACTGTCGGATTTCTTTTTTGTTTTGGCAAGAACAGAGGAAAACAAAACTTAAATAGGAGTTAGTTATGTATAAAATAGTTTTACTTCGTCATGGCGAAAGCACTTGGAATAAAGAAAATCTGTTTACCGGCTGGACAGATGTTGACCTTTCCGAAAAGGGAATTGTTGAAGCACATAATGCCGGAAAACGATTGCTGGAAGAAGGTTTTGTTTTTGATGAGACCTGGACTTCCGTATTGAAAAGAGCAATCAGGACTTTGTGGATTGTTTTGGATGAAATGGATTTAATGTATATTCCTATTCATAATGATTGGCGGCTTAATGAAAGACACTATGGTGCGTTACAAGGTTTGAATAAAGCTGAAACAGCTGCTAAATATGGAGAGGAACAAGTTTTACTTTGGCGTAGAAGTTATGATACACCTCCACCACCGTTGGAAAAAAATGATCCCCGATATCCTGGATTTGATCCCAGATATGCTAATTTAAGGGAAGATCAACTTCCGCTATGTGAATCACTGAAAGATACTGTTAAAAGAACAATGCCTTTTTGGAATGAAATAATTATGCCGCGTTTAGCTGCAGGCAGAAAAATGATAATTTCCGCTCATGGCAATAGTTTACGCGCTATAGTAAAAAGTTTGAGTAATATCAGTGATGCTGATATTGTTGGTCTGAATATTCCTACCGGTATTCCCCTTATTTATGAATTTGATGATAATTTACAACCTGTAAAAAATTATTATCTGGCAGATAAAGCAGAATTGGAAGCTGCTCAACAGGCAGTTGCCAATCAAGGAAAGGCAAAGACTTAATTATTCAGTCCTTCAGTCCTTTTTTATAGGCAGAGTATTTATCTTCCAGAGCTTTGTCTTTCAGACATAAGATTTGGATAGCAAACAGAGCTGCATTTATAGCTCCGTTTATTGACATACATGCAACTGGAACTCCGGCAGGCATTTGGACAATGGAAAAGAGAGAATCCAATCCCTTTAACGCCCCTGCAGCAAACGGAATACCAATTACAGGCAAAGTCGTATGAGCAGCAATAAATCCTGGTAAATGAGCAGATAAACCGGCTCCCGCAATAATTATTTCTATTCCTTCTGTTTCAGCATTTTGGGCAAGGGCAATTGTTTTTTCAGGATTGCGGTGAGCAGAAGAAATATGCAGATCGTAAGAGACATCAAACTGCTCCAGTATTTCCCTGGCAGGAGCAATTTTCTCCAAATCGCTTTTACTTCCTATAATAATCCTGATTTGGGGATTCATTTTTTAAACTTGTTCAGGAATTACAGTAAGAAGCTGGTGAATTTCCTTTGCATCCTTTGCTTCTGCTAAACGCTTAAGGATATCCTGATTCATAACTAAGCGGGAAATGTAAGACAGCGAAAAAAGGTGCTGTTTATCATTATGCAACAGTAGCATAAAGAAAATATTCACCGCTTTGTTATCAGGAGCATCAAAATCTACAGGTTCAGATGAACGTCCAAACAAAATGCTGGGGGTTTTGATTTTAGAAGGATGCAAGTGCCGCGGATGAAGTAAGGCAACTCCATTACCAATAGCTGTAGAAACCAATTCTTCACGAGCTACTACAACTTCATAAAGCCAGCGTGCATCGCGCACAAGTTTCAGCTCTTTTGCCTTTTCACTTAAGATTCGGATAGCATCATATTTGTTTTCTGCCGAAAAATCCAGGAAAATGTTTTCGGGACGCATATATTCTTCAAAATGACAGATAACCCGTTTTAAAGCGAGCATTTTTTCTTCTGTCTCATTCAAATTTTCCAGCCACTCGTTTAAGGAATCTTCGTCTATTTTAACATTTTTTCCTACGAGCTTACTTTCAAAAACATTCGTAGCGATCATTTCCTGAATAACTCGCTCCGAAACTTTTAACTTCTTGGCAGCTTCAGCTTTAGAGATAAATTTTTTCGCCATAAAAGAACTCCTTTTTAGGTTTTTATAGTTATTTTATATCTGCTTTGGCAAGGTTTAGCTTGACAATAATATAAGCATTTTTTGAGGATGGAATAATGGTCAAGAAATTTATTTATCCGCTTCTGCTTTTGTTTATCTTAAGCGGTTGTTATTATTCGGTTTATTCTAATGCTTACCCGCATTTGCGGAAAATCAGAATTCTGGCTTTTGAAAATAGAACCAGTGAATACGGGTTGGGGGATAAACTGCTTACTTATTTGAACCGTGAAATTAGAGAAGATGGAAGGTTGAAATTAGTGACAGAAGACCCCGATTGCACACTGGAAGGAGCTATTTTAAGTTTTTCCGAAAATGTTTACAGCTACGACGCCGCTAATCAAGTTCAGGATTATCAGGTAAAAATGGTGGTTTCAGTTACTTTTACAGATTTGATCAATAATACAGTGCTTTACCAAAACAGCGGTTTGACCGTAACGGAACTTTATGCTGTTGCTGAAGGAGGCACTGCCAAATTTAAAACCAAAGAGGAAGCAGTTGAAGAGCTCATCTCCAAACTCTATAAAACCATCCTCCAAAACAGTATTGAGGGATGGTAAAACCCTTCGTCTGAATCGTTATTTAGCTGATTGCGGGCAAGGCAGCAGAAGAAAAGTAGAAGAATTTATAACTTCCGGCAGAATTAAAGTGAACGGTATTTTGGTTAAAGACCTTTCCCGGCAGATTATTCCCGGTAAAGATAAAGTTACTTTAGACGGAAAACTCATTCAACCCCAAAAAGAAAAGTATTACCTGATTCTTAATAAACCGCAAGGTTTTATTGTTTCCCAAAATGATGAACTGGGTAGAAAAACGGTTTATTCACTTTTACCGCCAAAAGGAAAACAACTTGCTTATGCTGGACGCCTGGATAAAAATAGTGAAGGGCTGTTGCTTTTTACTAATGACACAGCTTTGATAAATTTATTAACGCATCCTGAAAACAAAGTGGAAAAGGTTTATCGGGTAGATATCAACCGTCCTTTGAATAATGAGGAACTGAATATTTTACGAAAAGGTGTAGAAATTGAAGGGGGAAAAACCTTACCTGCAGGGATTTTTGTAAAATCCAAAAAAATCAACGGGATGACTTTGAAAATGGTTATCACCGAAGGAAAAAAAAGACAAATCCGCCAAATGATAGAAGCAGTTGGGGCAAGGGTTACTTATTTAAAACGCTTGCAGTTCGGTCCTTTAAAAATAAAAGACCTTCCTGTTGGCAGATGGCGTCTTTTAGAACCAGCTGAAATGAAAGCATTATTATCGTTAAAAAAGGAAAAAAAACCAAATGAAAGCAGGAATAATTGGTCTGCCGAAAACAGGTAAAACAACTATTTTCAATGCCTTAACCCAAGGTGAACAGAACACCGATAAATATGCTCCACCTTCTTTGACAGCTAATATTGGCGTTGTTCAAGTTGCCGATGAACGTATTGATAAACTTTCGGAGCTTTACAAACCAAAAAAGACAATATATGCTACAATTGAATATCATGATTATCCAGGCATATTTTATAAAGAGAGCGAGACATCAGAAACAGCTCTCCTTTCGGATATTAAAAATACAGAGGCATTTATTTTAGTGCTGCGTGGTTTCAGGGATGAAGAACTGGAAGGTCTTTATCCTTTAGACACCCCTATAGAACAATTTCACCACTTTCAGGAAGAGATGTTGTTATATGATTTGATTATGGCAGAAAAGCGGTTAGAAAAAATTAAACTGGGTTATAAAAGAGGAGTTAAAACCCCGGCAATGCAAATTGAAGAAAAGGCATTACATAAAATAGTGGATTGCCTGCAAATTAACAAGCCCATAAAAAGCATAGAATTAGACAATGAAGAAGAAAAGGCAATACGCGGTTTTCAATTCTTTTCTGCCAAGCCAATGTTGATTTTGATTAACTGTAACGAGGACAATATAAACACCTGGAATGAAACCATTAATGCCTTTACTGAAAAGGATTATCAAGCATATACCATTGCCGGAAAGTTTGAAGAAGAGCTCAGCAAACTGGAAAATGAAGAAGCACAAATGTTTATGGAAGATATGGGAATAAATGAATCCATTCGCGATCGCTTAACTCATTGGACTTATCAGCTGATGGGTTATATCAGTTTTTTCACTGTCGGTCCTGATGAAGTTCGTGCCTGGACAATTGAAAAAGGTGCCAATGCTGTAACTGCTGCAGGAAAAATTCATAGTGATCTGGCGCGTGGTTTTATTCGTGCAGAGTGTTTTCAGTATGATGATCTTATTACTTATGGCAGTGAAAAAGTGCTTAAAGAAAAAGGACTTTTCCGTTTGGAAGGAAAGGATTATATTGTTAAAGACGGGGATATTCTTTCCATCCGTTTTAATGTATAAAATACAAGGGAGTATAATATAGTGGCAAAGAAGCCGAAAAGAAAGGTAAACAACCAAAAGACGCACAAAAAAAGAAGCTCTTTAACCAAAAGGATTCTTAGCGGTATTATATGTTTGCTGTCCTGTTTAATTATTTTATCTCTTACAGTGGGTTATATTTCCATTAAAGATGACCTGGAAACCCTGAAAGCAAGCGGTAACATATTTTCCTGGTTTAAGGAAGGCAAATCTGCAACTAATAATCCTATTGGCATTTTTGGCATCGTTTTCGGTTACATTTTTATTTATCTTTTCGGCTACTGGTTTTCTTTAATCGGATTCATTATTACAGCTATTGTAGCGTTGCATTATTTTTTAACTCCGGAATCGTTAAAACATAGGCAGAAAGGTTATCTTTTATTGATTATTATGTTTTTCCTTCAGGCATTGATTGTTTCGGGGCAGGAAGAGTATATTCACAGTATTATTCCTTTATTTGTTTACCGAATTTTGTCCGCTGTGTTTTCCGGAATCGGAGCCAGGATTATTTTAATTGGAGCTATGATTTTAACAGCAATTATGTTGGTTGAATATAAACGCTTAAAAAGCTGGATTTTAATTGCCTCTGAAAATCTGCAACGCAAAAAGGAAACTAAAATCAATGCTGCCAAACCTACGATCACTGCCAATAATATTATTCCCGGTCAAAGAGCTGTAGAAGAAACAATTCCCGTTATTCAAAATCACAATCAACCCGCTCCTGTTTCCCAACCTTTTTTTGCTGAAACCGGAATAAACTCCCGAGAGAATAAACCCAAGCCACTGCTATCAGAAGAAGAAACGCAGCAGGAATACCAGCTACCTTCTATAGATGACTTTTTAGAAAGCCCGCTTAAACTTTCCGAACGCGAACGCAAAGAAATTGAAAACCAGATTCTGACTACCAGTCAAGTTTTAAAGAGCAAACTGGCAGAATTCGGTATTGAAGCAGAAGTTAAAAATGTAAATATCGGTCCTATTATTACCCAATATGAACTGGAACCCGCTAAAGGCATAAAAGTGAGCCGTTTTACTTCTCTGGCAGATGATTTGGCTTTAGCTATTAAAGCAAAATCAATCAGAGTTCAGGCACCTATTCCGGGACGAGGGTTAATTGGTATTGAAATTCCCAATCTGGCAAGAGATATGATTTATTTAAAAGACCTCCTGCTTTCGGAACAAATGCGGCAGACAACATCCAAATTAGCTTTCGGCTTAGGTAAAGATATTGCCGGAAAGCCAATCGTTGCAGACCTAGCAAAAATGCCTCATCTCTTAATTGCAGGAGCTACGGGAAGCGGAAAAAGCGTTTGTATAAATACTATTATTATGAGCTTAATTATGCGTACCAAACCGGATGACCTACGCCTTATTTTAATTGATCCTAAACGCGTTGAACTTGCAAGTTACAATGAACTTCCTCATTTAATCGGACAAGTTGTAACTGATGCAGACACTGCTTTGGAGACCTTTATCTGGGCAGTGCGTGAAATGGAAAGGCGTTATGAAATTTTGCAGGAAGCCAAAGTGCGGGATATTATTGGCTACAATGAAAAATTCGGAGAAGATGAAGACCTTGAGCCACTGCCTTATATAATTATCATAGTAGATGAATTTGCCGATTTAATTATGACCAGCGGCAAGGATATTGAAATGCCTATTACGCGTCTAGCCCAAATGTCAAGAGCTGTAGGAATGCATTTAATTTTAGCAACGCAGCGACCGTCTATTAAAGTTATAACCGGTATCATCAAAGCAAATTTTCCTGCCCGGATTGCTTTTCAGGTGTCTTCCCGAGTGGATTCCCGCGTTATTTTAGATATGATTGGAGCAGAACGACTTTTAGGAAACGGAGATATGCTGTTTTTACCTCCAGGAAAAGCATTACCGGAACGCATTCATGGCGCTTTTGTTTCCGATGCGGAAATTGTCAGAGTTTGTAATTTTTTGTCCACTCAGCCCAGACCTAAGCAGGATTTTTCGCTTGTTTTTGAAAAGAATGAAAGTCCTGGCTTTTTTGATTATGACGATGAATTATTTCCTGAAGCGGCAAAGGTGGTTGTTTCCACGGGAACTGCTTCTGTTTCTATGTTACAACGGCATTTTAAAATTGGTTATGCCAGAGCGGGACGCTTAATTGACCTTTTAGAAAGAGCCAGAATTATCGGACCTCATTTGGGCAGTAAATCCCGCGATGTTTTAGCCACGCGTGAGGACTTAATCCGCATAGGAGTTATAGATGAAGACCGCTAAAATAATTACCCTTATTTTGTTGCTAAGTTGTAACTTACTTTTTAGCATCAGCAGTGAAGCATTATATCAAAAAATTGCCGGGACCTATGGAAGTTTAAGCAGTTTTCAAGCAGTAATAAAACAGGATAACTATTTTGCTCAGCTGGATAAAAGCATCTCCTATAACGGAAATATTTATTTTACCAAAGGAAGAATGGTTATTCGCTATAATAAACCCTATTTTCAACGGCTGATTGTTTCAGGCGGAATCGTTGAACTTTATGATTCTCAAAGCAAAACCGTATTCCGCAGCAAAATGCGTCCTGAATTCGGCAAAATGAACCCCGTGGAAATTTTGCAACTGTATTGGAAAAAGTCCACCGTCAACATTCAGCCGGGAAAAGGAAATCAGGTTAATGTTTTCTTAAAACCCTTTGACGACCCGGTTATTGTATCTCTCAGTGCCAGAGTAAATTCGGAAAGCGGAATAGTGCAATCTTTAACCTGGACTAATCGTAATAACGATAAAGTTACTTATAATTTTTCCAACATTAAAACCAATGCCAAAATTCCTGCCTCCGTTTGGCAATATACCTATCCAAAAGATGTGCAGGTGGTTGAACAATGATTGCTCTTATTATGGCAGGAGGCGTGGGAACGCGTTTTTGGCCCCTCAGCAGAAAAAATTTTCCGAAACAGTTCTTACGCGTTTTTGGTGACCGTTCCCTTTTACAAATGACGGTTGAGCGCCTTTTACCGCGTTTTTCTCTGTCCGACATTTATATTGTAACTGCAAGTAGTCAGGTAGAGTTAATTAAACAACAGCTCCCGCAGCTTCCCTGGCAAAATATCATAATTGAACCCTTTGGAATGAACACTGCACCTTGCATAGCGCTTAGTGTGGAATATCTTAAAAACATTTACAGGCATAAAGAAACAATGCTCGTTTTGCCTGCAGACCATATTATTCGGGAGCAGGATAAGTTTTTGGCAGCATTAAATCCTGCAGAAAGAGAAGCAGAAAAAGGGTATCTCATTACTTTTGGCATCGTTCCGATTTATCCTGCCACGGGATATGGCTATATTGAAGCCGGAGAAGAAATTGCACCGGGGGTAAGGAAAGTTCTTCATTTTAAAGAAAAGCCCGATAAACAGACCGCAGAACAATTTTTGGAAAAAGGAACTTATTTTTGGAACAGCGGTATGTTTTGCTGGTCTCTGGAAAGTATTTCTACAGCATTTGAAACTCTGTTGCCCGATGTTTATAGCCTAACAAAGGAAATTAGTAAGGTTTGGCAAAGCGAAGGTTTGAATAAAGATATTGCCTCAATTTATGCTAAAATGCCCCGTATTCCTATTGATATTGGTATAATGGAAAGGGCAGATTTTAGAGGAGTTATACCTGTTTCTTACCATTGGAGCGATGTCGGAAGCTGGAAATCACTTGCCGATTTAACAACAGGTGACGCTGATAATAACTATTTCTCTACATCAGGAAAAGCAATTTCTGCTCAAAATAACTATGTTGTTACCGATAAATTTACTGCTTTAATCGGAGTAAATAACCTTTGTTTGATTGAAACCGAAGATGCTATTTTGCTTTGTAACAAAGATCTGGCGGAAGAAGTGAAGAAAATTGTGGAATACCTGGAACAACAAAATCGCCAAGACCTGCTGTAAGGAAAGGAGAAATAAAAAATGGATATGAAAACCTTTGGCTATTTGTATTACAAAACCCGTGGCTATTCCCGGGAAGATATTATCAGGCAAGCAGAAATCAACGCAGAGGACTTTGAATTTTTTGAGCATAATCTGCAGGATATCCTCAAAGAAATTGAAAATTTAAGACCGTTTGCTGAAAATATAGGACAGGATTTTGTCCGCCTGACTCGTTACATTTATGAACGCGAAAGTGACCAGACATTAGGAGTTCCTCGTCCAGATGCTATAAAAGTTCGCAGCGGAGAAATTATCTCTTTGCCGGCAATAGGAACCTTAAAAATGCCCGAAATGCCGTTAGCCAAAGCTATTGAACAGCGTAGAAGTGTGCGTAAATATAGCGCTGTTCCCTTGAAACAGGAAGAACTCTCTTTTTTGCTTTGGGCTTCTTCCTGGGCAAGAGATTTTCGTTCTACAGAACAAATGGAAATCACTTTTCGCAATGTTCCTTCTGCCGGTTCAAGACATCCTTTGGAGACCTTTTTAGACATCCGCAGAGTGGAAGGTATTAAACCCAGCTTATATTATTATCATCCCGTCAAACATTGCCTGATTCTATACGATGATTCCCCTGAAATTGCCACTAAAATCTATGAGGGATGTATGTTTCAGGAAATGATTCCCACAGCTGCAGTAAACTTTATTTTAACCGCTGTTCCCTATAGAACCGTCTGGAGATATGGACAACGCGGATATCGTTATCTTTATCTGGATGCAGGACATATCGGACAAAATATTCATCTTGCTGCAGAAGCCATTGATGCCGGTGCCTGTATGATTGGGGCTTTTTTGGATGAAGCTATGAATGATGCTATCGGTTTGGACGGTATTGAGGAATTTGTAATCTATATAGCCAGCGTAGGGAAAAAACCGTAACCTGTTTATCAGATAACTGTTATATTGATAATGCAATTATAGCAATATTATTATTATTTCTAACCCGCGTCTAAAAAACCAGAAAACAATCCCTACCAGTTTTGATGTAACTAACGCAAAATTGAATATGTTAACCCCATATTTTGTCTGCTTCGCCCTTAATTCTATAATTGTTTATTACATAGTTAATTATTAGACGACCCCGTAACACTTCCGTAACACTTCCGTAACACTTCCTTAATTTCGTTACGGGGTTGTTACGGAATTGTTACTTAATTATAAGGGGTTATATTACCAAAAAATACCTTGAACACTATCTTGTTTCATACATCTTTCTATTAAATAAAAATTCTTTTGTCCTTCCTGAGGAATCGGGATAGAGCAACTATTTTATCTCCATTGCTTATTCTGTTGGATACTGGTTTCCTACAAAAACATTCTGCTAATCATTAAAATAAATAAGAGGACAATCTTTCTTTAGCTTTAGAACAATATTCGCTGGAAATATCAATTCCCAAATAATGTCTTTTATTCAATTTTGCCACTAAGGTTGTAGTTCCTACTCCATTAAACGGATCCAACACAATATCTTCTTGATAGCTAAAGAGTTTTATAACTTTGGTTGCCAGCTCTTCGGGAAACATAGCAGGATGATTAAATTCTTTCATTCTTTTCTCAGGAGCGATAGACCATTTTGCATAGACCCATTTTTTAAACTCATCTCCATTAATATCAATCTTATTATTATCCCCAATTTTTTTAAGAGTGCCTTTACAAAATATTTCTATAAATTCCCAAGTATATTTCAGATAGGGATTACTTGGGCTTTTCCAGGATCCCCAAGCTGTATATTTACAATTATAATTATTTTTCTCCCATAATATTTCTCCTTTCCAGATTAGCTTTTTTTGCATTAAATAGTTGCTTATTATATGATGAGTAGGAATATAATCGGAAAATAAGGGTTGAACATTTATAATGAATCTTCCACCATACTTAAGAACTCTTATACACTCATCAAAAATAGCAAAAAGCATTGCAAAATATTTTTCCCAATGCTGATCATCCTCATTTTCTTCATAATTTAAACCAAAATTATAGGGTGGAGAAGTAAAAATTAAATCAATACAATTATCGGGTAATTGAGAAAGAACTATCTTGCTATCGCCCCTTATAATCTGATCCAGATATTTATCAGGCAATAAGTTATTTATCTCTGAAAAGTCGTTCCCCCGAGTATAATAGAAGATTTCTCGTTTTTTTTCCTTTTCTTTTCTATTAACTGTTTTCCTTTCGTTTCCATATCCTACATAAAGAAGTTTTTTCCCTTTTATTCCATAACTCTTGATGTTGCTTATCTCGTTTGATATTTTTTTTAAGTCGCTGATGTTATTATTAATGGATAATTTTTCTATATCTGATTTGAACATTTCAAAATCAAGATTATTAATATAAACCAAAATTTGGTTATTACAGTAATCAAAATGGATACTACTCTCACCATATTTCTTTTCTAAAGAATTTAAGATGCCCCTAGTCCAATTACTTATCGGGTAATCAAATTCAACCTTGATTTCCTTATAATTAATCATTTATTCTTCTAATTTCCTTTTCTGAAATTTATATTCTTCTTTTTTACATTTATAACCATCTATAATTCTTTATATAAGCTATTATCCAGTTGTCAAGTAAAAAAAACCAAGGAATGGGGTTCCGTATCTCCGGAACGGAAAAATCGCATTTTAGCTGTTGATAAAATTGTATTGGAAAAATATGCGGATTATTTTTCCTATGATTTGTGGAAAGTATATCTTGCTCTGATAAAAGCTCGCGTGGATAGTGAAGGTCTGGGTTGAAATAATATATTTGCTAAAATGAAAATCCCGTTTTCCTTCTTCTGTAAAACTGAGATACGGATAATACCCATAAATAAATGTATTTTCCCCTGAAAAACTATGTTTTTTCTTGGTAGAACCTGATTATTTCCTGTTCCAGTTCTTCCGGAACCATACCTTTTATGCTTTCACCGTTTTTTATGCGTTGTCTGATTTCAGTAGCGGAAACAGAGCAAAGTTCAATATTTAATACAGTTGCTTTCAGTTGATTAATAACTTCCGGTAGAAGGGGATAGCCAGGACGGGGGATAATTATAAAATGCAATTCTTTAGCCAAATAAGGATAATCATACCACAGATGCAGCTGTTCCAGATTATCCGATCCGATAATAAAACTGAAATCTACATTCGGATACAGTTTAAAAAGCTTTTGCATTAAATGAGCTGTATAGCCGCTGCCTTCTTTATCAGTATCGGAAATGGCAAAACAAGGATTGTTTTGAATTGCTTTTTGGACTAAAGCATAGCGCTTTTCAAAAGGGAGAACAATCGTTGTCTTCTTAAAATGGTGATTTCCGCTTGGAACAAAAAGAACAGCATCTGCTACTTTTTGTTGCAGGATTTGATTGGCAATATGCAGATGGCCTGAATGGACAGGATCAAAACTACCTCCCAAAACTGCAACTTTACCCTGCACTTTACTTTTCCAGCTTGGTGAATTTCTTGGCTAAACTCTTTGCCTCTTTGGAATCGGGATAGCGATTTTTCAGGCGTTCATAGCTGGCTTTGGCTTTGTCGTAGTTCTTTTGGTATAGATGCAGTTTTGCAGAATAATATAGTGACTTGCGGTCTAATTCATCTATATTTCCTAAAGAAACAATTTCGTCAAAATACATCAAAGCGCTGCTGTAGTCCTTCATTTTATAGTAGATATAACCGTTTAAGTATTGCTTTTCCAAAAGTTTATACTGGCATTTATGAATATATTCCACTGCTTTTTCATACCTTGGATCATTAGGATAGCGATCTATAAAGGTCTGGAATGCTTCAATACATTTTATGGTCTCGGTTTGATCATACTGTGGAGGCAGGGATTCTTCAAATAAACATACTCCTACCTGAAAATAGGCATTTGCAACATTTTCGTGATCCGGAAAGGAATTGATAAACTGTTCATATCTGGCAAGCGCCTCGCTAAACTTGTTCATATTAAAATAGCAATCTGCAACTTTCATCGTAGCATAAGCAGTAGCAGCTGATTTGCGTTCAAAAGAAATCTCTTCATAGATAACTGCAGCACGGGAATATTTTTTTTTGGCAAAAAGCTCATCGGCATTTTTCAACTTTGCTTCAGTGGAAAGTTGCGTTTTATTAGGGCTGCAGGAAACAAGGCAAAAAACGGCAATCAGCAAAAGAAAGATGTGGTTACGCACAATAAGTTCCTTTTTTTAATCAAAATTCCAGAGGAGAAAAATAAGAGAACCAATAGCTGCACCGGCAACTAAGGGCTCAAACCAACGAAAATGTAAAGAACCCGTTCCTGAACTATCCGGATTGGGACGCGGTAAACTGTAGGTGGAAATTTTAAGGATTTGTTGAGCAGGAAGTTGAATCTGCCTAATTTCAAAAATGTGGACAGGATACCGTTCAGTGCGGTAGGAGAAGAAACTGCTCTTTACGGTTTCCTGCCACACAATATTAAGATTTATTTGAACCAGCAAAGCTTTTTCCAATCCGGGGATGGAAAAATCGGGGACTTTTTCATCTTCAGGATATGCCTGAGCAATTTTGGTATCTGATAAGTTGTAACGCAAATCAGCACCTTTTTCTAAAAGCTCGGCACTTAATTTTTGGGTTAAAACAGGATTCCATTCTCCGCAATTTATATCTAAAAAAATGGGCTGCCCGATCTGAATCTCCGTTGCTATTTCCGATATGATTTGTCCAAGGGTGATAGGATCTTGGAATGAAAGGAGTTCGGATATGAGCAAAAGAAAACAGACGAGCAGCCAATATTTATTCATTATTTAATCAGCTTGTAAAAATGCCTTGTAACCAAGATAGGTGGAATATAAATCTGCCTTGGAACACAATTCATAAAGCGAATGCATTCCCATTAAGCCCACTCCGCAATCTAAAACTTCAGCTCCCAAATTGGAAAGAAAGTAAGCAATAGTTCCACCGCCACCTTCATCTACTTTTCCCAGTTCTCCTGATTGCCAGAAAACTTTTTCCTGATTGAAAATGCGGATAACTTTGGCTACAAATTCGGCATTAGCATCATTGCAACTATATTTTCCTCCTCTTCCCGTAAATTTGGATATGCCGATACCATAATTGAAAATAACGGCATTCTGTTTTTCATGCACATTAGGATAATTGGGATCAATAGCAGCAGATACATCAGCGCTTAATATCTGACTGTTTATAAATGTCTTACGCAAGTTTACACTGCTGTTGTCTTCATTGTTGTGAGCCAGTAAATCGGAAATAAAATCCTGAATAAAAATGCTTTGAGCACCCGTATTTCCCTGACTGCCAACTTCTTCCTTATCGGAAAAATAGACCACCATTGTGCGTTTCGGCTTCTGGGAAAGATTATCTGTTAAAGCCATCAAAGCATTATAGGCACAAATACGATCATCCTGTCCATAACCAATTACCAGGGAATTATCAAAACCTGAATGACGCGCTTTAAAAGCTGGAACTAATTGCAATTCCGCACTTTGAAAATCAGCTTCGGAAATACCGTATTTTTCATTCAACCGTTTTAATGCATATTCCTTGATTGCTTCTTTTTTATCATTACCCGGTTCCTGCATACCTGAAAAAACAAGATTCATTTTACCGGCTTCTATTGCGTCAGCTAAATTCTTGGTATATTGTTCCTTACCTGCCAAATGAGGTAAAAGGTCGGGAATTACAAATACCGGTTCATCATCTTTTTCGCCAATTGAGATGTGCAAAACCGAGCCGTCATTTTTAATAATAACTCCATGTAAAGCCAGAGGAGTAGAAACCCACTGATATTTTTTAATTCCGCCATAATAGTGAGTCCGCATACAGCTTAAAGCACTATTGCTATCTTCATATAGAGGATTCTGTTTAAGGTCAACCCTGGGAGAATCAATATGAGCAGCTATCATATTAAATCCCCTGGAAATTGGTTCAGTTCCAATTACCGCCATTGCCATTGTTTTATTGTGAAAAACACTATAGACCTTACGGCTGCCTTTTTTACCATAAGGCGTAAACTTATTATTCTTTAATATGTCCAGGGTATAGGAAATTGTCTCGCGTTCCGTTTTAGCTTTATTCAGAAATTCAATATAGGGTATTGCATAAGCCATTGCCTTCTTTTGTTCTTCGGGATTGGCTTCTTTCCAGAAATTTCTGCGTTCGTAGGTAAGTTTTTCTTGTTTTGTCTTTTTCATTATATCTCCAGTTGTCTATTTAATTTCTCTTATCTTCAATTGTCTTTCTCCTATTGGAGCTTTAACTTTGGCTATTTCACCTATTTTTTTACTTAATAAAGCTTTGCCGATGGGGGAAACAATTGAGACCTCCTGAATGCCTTCCTCGTTGTAAAAATTCAGCTCTTCGGGACCAACCAGATGGTAACATATACATTCTTTCGTGTTGATATCTTCTGCTACACAATAAGTTCCGAAACGAACCATATCTTTGGGAAATTCATTAGTATCTATCACTTTCAAACTGGCACTGCGTCTTCTGAGATAGTCAATTTCACTATCAATAGCTCGTTGTCTTTCTTTGGCTGCTTTATATTCTGCATTTTCACTTAAGTCCCCGAATTCACGAGCAATAGCTACAGCTTTAAGAACTTCCGGGCGTTCGGCAAGCAGTTCATTTATTCTTTTTTGTAACCGTTGCATTCCGGTTTTGGTAATAAATTGGTTAAAATCCAAATTTTATTGGTCTCCTTTTTTCTTTTTCAAAGTTCGCTGAGCGGAAGTAGCAGCTTTTTTCAAACGAGCATTTCCGCTTTTTGTCCAAATCTCTACAGGACTTTCCAGCTCCGGAAAATAGTCCGTTATTGAAGCACAGAGCAATTCTACAATTTGAGGATCACGACTGAAACTGAATTCCTGCCATATTTTTAAGTAATATTCAGGATTTAACTTTACAACCGTCTTCAGCATTGTAATATGATAAGGAACTGCTTCTCCTAAAGGAGATAACCATTGCCTGGTAAAAAAGGTCATAATTTGAGGAATAAGGTCTTCGCGTCTTTTCACCAGTTTTATTAATAAGTTTAAGGCGGACTTCTGTAAAGCGGGATTTGAACTATTGCTGTAATGAAAAACCTTATCCAGATATTTTTCAGGATACTTGCGTAAAAGAGGTAACATAACTTTATCAAATAAGGCATTGATTTCTGTCATAGTAGCAGTGGAAAGTGCTTCTTCCAAAAGAGGCAGATAAACAGAGGGTTTACGATTCAGCAGTTTGTTTAAAATCTGAGTAAAGGCAATTTTGCCGTATTCTCCTTTTTTATTCCATAAAACCCTGTAAAATGGAAGATAAGCATCATGCTTTTTTCCCAATTGTTGAACAATATTACTTGCTACCTGGGTAATAACTTCAGCGGGAATTTTTCCATTTACCCTTTCCGGATATGCAATAAAGATGATCTCAAAATCATAATCACCTTTCGGCAGTTTATTTTTCAGGAAATCAGCTGTATCTATATTCAGCCGTTCCTTCCAGTCAATGGTAAGCATCTTTTTCTCCCGCTTTTTACATTTTCTCTCTTATTTATCCTTATGCCTGAAAATCCTTTTACCTGTCAATAGAAAAATATAACTGGCATAATATTATAGAAGTTAGCTCCTTCTAATCACTGAAAAGAACACTCTCCAAAAGGAATCTTCCTTTTTTCTAAAACTGGCTGGGATGGAAGGAGTTGAACCCTCACATACGGATCCAGAGTCCGCTGTCCTACCATTAGACGACATCCCAACAGGTTTTATGTTTTGGCTGGGCAGGAAGGATTCGAACCCTCGTATGGCAGGACCAAAACCTGCTGCCTTACCACTTGGCGACTGCCCAGCAATTTTTTTTTATAAATGGCGGAGAGGCAGGGATTTGAACCCTGGGTGGACTTTTAATCCACACACGCTTAGCAGGCGTGCACCTTAAGCCAACTCGGTCACCTCTCCTGATATATTTTGGTTTTTATTTTCTGGCGGAGGATGAGGGATTCGAACCCCCAAGGGCATAACCCGGCGGTTTTCAAGACCGCTGCCTTACCGATTAGGACTAATCCTCCCTATATATTTTATACTTCACATTTTTAGAAGGGATTTTTGTCAAGCCATTTCTTGCCAGTTCTCTGGGAGCAGAAAATCGCATCTTTATCAGACAGGTTCAGGACATCTATTATTTTTGTTGTTTCATCTCTGCCAAAGCGAAATCTGCAGGAATAATCATTTTTCCTTGACAGCAGATATAAGTGCAGGATATAAGTAAAATATGAATAATGAAGAATATAACGCTTTAGATGAATTTGAGCTGGAACCCGAAAACTGGGAAGAAGCAGAAAGAACCGAAAAGACAGCTTTTTTGGCTGCTTTGGCAAATTCCACAGAGACGAAGAAAGACATTGAGGAATCGCTAAACGAACTGGAACGCCTGGCTGCAACAGCTGGCATCCAGGTTTTAGGAACTTACCATCAAAAAAGAAATGCTCCCGAAAGAGGAACCTACTTTGGCAAGGGTTTTTTGACCGATTTAAGCCAAAAAATGATGCAAGCACAGGCAGATATCCTAATCGTTAATGATGAACTGGGTCCTTCTCAAGCATATAATATTGAAAGGGACTATCAAATAAAAGTTATGGACCGCACTGAAGTGATTTTGGATATCTTCCATAAACATGCCAAAACACGGGAAGCAAAACTGCAAGTTCATCTTGCCGAACTGGAATATCAATTACCTCGTTTAAAAAGGATGTGGGAACATTTTGATAAAGAACGAGGGGGAGTGAGAAATACAGGTGGTTCTGCAACAAGAGGAATGGGAGAAAAACAGATTGAAATAGACAGACGGCTGATTAAAGATAAAATCCGCAAAATCAACAAAGCAATAGAAAACATCCAACATCAGAAAGAAACCCAACGTAAGCAACGCGAAAAAGCCCGCAAAATATGTTTGGCAGGTTATACTAATGCTGGTAAATCAACACTTTTTAATCTGTTAACTAATGCTAATGTGCTGGTGGAAGATAAACTTTTTGCCACCTTAGATTCCACTTCCAGACAGCTGAAACTTTCTACAGGAAATCCGGTTGTGCTATCGGATACAGTAGGTTTTATTTCCAAACTGCCTCATCATTTAGTTGCTTCTTTCAAGGCAACTTTAATGGAAGTGCAGGATGCTAATTTGCTATTGCATATTGTAGATGTTTCCGATGAGCGCTTTGAATATTATATCCAGCAGGTGAATTCGGTTTTGCAACAAATTGGAGCTGAAGCAATTCCACAAATTATTGTCTTCAATAAAATAGACAATGTGGATTCAGTATGGGTGTCTGTATTGGAAAGCCGTTTTCCGGAAGGGGTTTTTATTTCCGCTATCCAAGGCATAAATATAGACAAATTGCTCGCCAAAGTGGAAGAAGTTCTTTTAGGAAACAGGATTTTACAGTTAAAAATACCTTATGAGAAAACAGCTCTTGTATCCAAACTACACGATATTGCAGAAATTATCAGTGAGGATTACAAAGAGGATGGAATATATGTGGAAGTGGAAATCAGCCGGGATGACAGGTATTTAGTGGAAGAATATATGGTGGAAATAAAGAATGAGAAATAAAATTTGAATGCCACAAGGAAACCTGTTTTCTGCTTAATTAGTTATGGTGGAGATAAGGTGGTCTATACTGGTATTTTGCCAAGTATCACCACCATAGCTCTACCACAGATAATTAAGCGAGAGATTATCCTGATTCAATGCTCGGACGAAATTATACAACAAATTCGGAATGTTAAAAGGTATTTACCCTTTCCGGGATAATAAGTTCTGCCTCCGTTGCCTGAATTACATTTTCAAGAGTAAGTCCTGCGGCAATTTCGCGCAAATAAAGTCCCTCAGCACAAACTTCTATCACAGCCATATCGGTAATAATGAGGTTCACTTTCCCTTTAGCGGTAAGCGGTAAAGTGCATTTTTTCAGGATTTTGGACTTGCCATATTTATCGCAATGTTCCATTGCTACAATAACTTTTTTCGCTCCAGTCACCAAATCCATAGCTCCTCCCATTCCGGGAATCATTTTTCCGGGAATTAGCCAATTAGCTAAATTCCCTTCCTGATCAACTTGCAGGGCACCTAAAACAGTGGCATCAATATGACTCCCGCGAATTATGGCAAAAGAGGTAGCAGAATCAAAAAAGCTTGCTCCCGGAATACAGGTTATGTATCCACCTCCGGCATTGATCATATCTTTATCTTCCTGTCCTTCAGGAGGTTTAGGACCGGCACCTAAAAGTCCGTTTTCGGACTGGAAAATAACATTAATCCCTTCAGGAATGTGATTTGCAGCTTCAGTAGGTAAACCAATGCCCAAATTTACATAATCGCCATCTTTAAATTCTTTGGCTATACGGGCTCCGATCATCGCTCTTTTATCTAATGCCATTTTAATTCTCCTTTGCTAAAATAAGATAATTTACAAAAATACCTGGAGTAATCACTTCTTCGGGGTCCAGTTCTCCGATTTCCACGATTTCATCAACTTCTGCAATAGTGATTTTCCCTGCCATAGCCATAATAGGATTACTGTTACGGGCTGTTTTACGGTAAGTTAAGTTTCCTAATTTATCAGCTTTATGGGCTTTAATGAGAGCAAAATCACTCGGAATAGCGGTTTCCAGAAGATAATCCTTTCCTTCAAGGGTAATAATTTGTTTCCCTTCAGCCACAATTGTGCCTAATCCTGTGGGCGTTAAAATACCTCCTAAACCGGCTCCAAAAGCGCGAACTCTTTCCATAAGTGTTCCTTGGGGAACAAGTTCAATATCAATTTCACCGGCATTCATTTGTGCCTGAATTGCCTTATTTGTTCCCATATGCGAGACCTGTGCGCTTTTAACCATTTTGTTTACAACAAGTTTACCCACACCCCGGTCTTCCCAGTCGGAAGCAATAACGATTATATGGAGGTCTTTATTTCCGTTTTCAACCATAGCATCAATGATGGTCTCCGGAGCTCCAACAGCTAAGAAACCGCCAATAGCAAGACGGTTTCCGGGTTTAATCATAGCAGCTGCTTCTGCAGGACTGATAATTTGAACCATTATAACTCCTTATATTCTTTACTAATTATTTTTATAACATATCAAACAACAGATTCTGGATTGCGGGACTATCACTAACCGGCTCAATAATTTGAGAATAATAATCAAAGAAAACCCTTCCATAATCAGGATCAAACTGAATTCCAACATTATTCATCACTTCCTGTCTGGCAGATTCGGCATCCAGATTTTCGCGGTATGCTCTCTTACTGGTCATAGCATCGTAAGCATCAGCAATAGCAACAATTCTGGCTAAAGGAGAAATTTGGTTACCGGTTAAGCCATAAGGATAGCCATTTCCGTTAAACCATTCGTGGTGTTGGAGAATTATTTCGTGGACAGGAGTTGGTAAACCAATGGGGCGAATAATTTTAGCTCCAATAACGGGATGCTGTTTGATCAGTTCATATTCGCTGGAGGTTAAAGACCCTTTTTTATTGAGAAGAGTGTCGTAAATGCCAATTTTGCCCAAATCGTGAAGGATAGCACCAATCCTTAAAATTTTAAGGTCATCTGCATCCAGCCCTATAATTTTACCCAGCATAATGCTTAAAACGGTAACTCTTTCAGAATGACCGCGAATATAAATATCGTTTGCTTCCATTGCATTAACCATTGCGTGAATAGTATTTAGATAGTTCTTTTCCAGTTGGCTTTGGGCAATATAGAGTTCCTTTGTTCTTTTTTCCACAAGTTCTTCCAGATTTAAGCGATACATTTCATTTTGCAGAAGGAGGGAATTTTTATGTAATGCTTGCTTAACTGAAATATGCAAATCGGACAATTCAAAGGGTTTATGGAGAATATCAAAAGCGCCTAATTGGACTGCAGAGCGTATTTTTTCCGGATTAGCTTCACCAGTAATTAGAATAACCGGGATATTAGGATTCAATTTATTGATATATTCCAAAAGCTGAAATCCGGAAAGATTGGGCATTGCAATATCGGAAATAACTACATTGAAAATATTACTTTCCAGCAGTTCCAGTGCTTCCCGGGAATCACTACAGGCAGTTATTCTACAGGGAAAATCCTTTTGTAAGCTCATTCGGATGCAATCCAGAATAGCTAAATCATCATCCACAATCAAAATTTGTTTTTTTAAGTTCTCCATATTCGGTGCCTTATAAAAATAATTTTGTCCTGTCTAAAGCGCAATCGGTTTAAGACAGTCCGCATCGTTGTTTTCAGGTTTGTTCACTCTTTTGCTTACAGGATACATTTCCAGTTCCAATTCCGCAGGAACCTGCAACAATTTTTGCAGTTCCTGGGGATTTTGTGCTTCAGGATTCAGCCAAATATCATATAAAGAAGGATTTAGCAAAAGTGGCATTCTCTTATGTAAGGGCTGAATATAATCATTGGCAGAAGTGGTAATTATTCCCAAAGAAGGTATAAAGCTGCCGTCAGGACCATACCAGGAATCATAAATACCAGCCAGATAAAGCAAATTATCTCCTTTTGCCTTAATAAAAAAGGGTTGCTTATCTGTTTTGCGCCATTCATAAAATCCATTGGCAGGAATCAAACAACGCCTGCGCAAAAACGATGCTTTAAAACTTGGTTTTTCCAGAATGGTTTCACTGCGAACATTAATTAGTGCCTGCTGGGGAATATTTTTGCTCCAGGAAGGAATTAAACCCCAACGAAAAAAGCCCAGATAACGAAAGCCATCTTTGGCAACTACAGCAGCAACAGTATTCGTTGGAGCTACATTATAGTTCAATTCCAGCTGTTCCGAGCTCTCTTTGATTTTCAGTTCATCTTTCATTTTTTTCAGGTCTTGATATTTAATAACCTGGGCAAAACGTCCACACATCTATTTCTCCTTATTGGTTGACAAGATTTCTGCAAGCCAGTTTTTAGGCAATAACTTTTTTATCCTGCTCAGGGATACTGATTTTTATTACAGGAGATAAGATGCAAAATAAAGACATAGATATAGTGATGAAACGATTAGAGACACATTTTCAAAGCGTGAAAACACCTGTTGTTGACCTTATTCAAATTAAAACCGAAGACCCTTTCAAAGTGTTGGTTGCTACAATTCTTAGCGCCAGAACCAAAGATGAAACCACAGCTAAAGTAACCGAAAAGTTATTTCAAAAAGTGCAAAAGATAGAGGACCTGGAAAATATTCCCTTATCTGAATTGGAGGCACTTATTACTCCTGTTGGCTTTCATAGAGTTAAAGCTAAACATTTGAAGGAATTACCGAAAGTGCTGAAAGAAAAATTTAAAGGCATAATTCCTGCAGAAATAGACGCTTTATTAGAGCTTCCAGGGGTTGGAAGAAAAACAGCAAACCTTGTTCGTGCCGTAGCTTTTCAAAAACCTGCTATCTGTGTAGATGTTCATGTGCATAGAATATGCAACCGCTGGGGCTATATTAACACAAAAACACCTCTGGAAACGGAAATGACCTTGCGCCAAAAGTTACCGCTAAAATACTGGCTGAATTTCAATTCTTATCTGGTTGCTTTTGGACAAAATCTCTGCACTCCCCGTAAACCCAAATGCGAAAAATGCCCTGTAGCAGAATTCTGTAAGCAGGTTGGAGTATAGGACTCTCTCAAAGATTCCACAGATTCCACGGATAAAATATGTATGGGATGAACAGGACTAAAAGAATTATCGGGATTTACAAAAGAAGAGCAAAGAACAGAGATATGGAATAAAACTCACACTATAAAGGGAAAAAGATAATAAGTAAAGTTCTTAGGGTATTCTTCTAACTATAACTTTATTACCTTCAATTCCTTCAACAACAACTTTAGCACCAAGTTCTACTGCCTTATTGTCTATTTCAATTGCAGGCCATTCCTCTCCTCCGATTTTTACATAGCCCTTTCCTTCCGCAGGAATTTCTTTAGTAACAAAGCCATTCTGCCCTTTTAAGGCATAAACATTAGTATTGCCCCCAGGTTTTGATAAAACCTTCTTCCCCAGCTTGCGCATAAAAAGAAAGGAAATAAAACTGAGAACAGCAAAAATAAAAATCTGCAGTGGAACACTATTTCCCAAAAAAGGAATCATAGAAAGCAGAGAAGTAATAATTGCTCCTATTCCGAGCGAGATAAAGAAAAAGGCAGGATCAAATATCTCAATGATGATAAATACGATTCCTAATATCATCCATATCTGCCAAGGTAAAATCTGCATTTACTGTTCTCCTTCTTTGGTTTTTTCATTGTTTTCATCATCGGATACAGGGGTAGTTTTTTTATCTTTATAAATGCGTTTAATTTTCCGCTTTCCATGACCGTAATTATAGCGATTGTAATAACGATTATAATAACCTCCGTATCCACCATAACGATAAGAGCCGCCTAAACCACCGGCTCCAACACCTTTTACTCCTAAAGCGGAAAGAAAATAAATTAGCAAACGGGTTCCATAATAAGCAAGAACTGCTCCCACGGCAAAAATAATAAGCCAGCTGAAGAAATTGAGAGCTAAAGATTTAATTGTTACTTCTATTGTATTTGTTTTCTGTTGAGGCACCAAGGTGATAAAGAGAAGAACATTATCTGATTCCTTCAGTTTATCCAGATTGGAACGCGTGCTCTGGATTAGTGAATGCAATTCTTCTTTGCGCCTGTTTTGAGTGTCAGTAGGAAAACGGACATTATTTAACTCTGCCTGTTCCCTTTCATAGCTCTGCAAACGAACAAGTTCACTTTCATAATCAATATTCACCAAGGCAGTATCAATGTGTTCTGTTTGAGAATTTACTGAACCAATACCACGCAATTTCTCTATAATGAGAGAAAGGTCTTTTTGGGGGACACTGAAAATATAAGCTCCAAAAGAGCCCTCACTTTGTTTTCTAATCTGTTTAGTAGAATGCTCGCTGATGATTTTTTCTATTTCGGTTTTAGCTTTAGCAATGTTTGGAGAAGAAAACGATATTTGAGCTTTATTAAGAAATTTAAGGTCACGGTATTCATTCTGTGCGGGCTTAAAATCGTAGGTACTGTATTTACCGGCTTTATTTTGCCACTGGACAATTGAGGCAGCTATAGCAAGGAATACGATAAAGATGGCTATTCCTTTAACTCTGCGTTTGTCTCTTTTCTTCACATTAACCTCTTTTATTTATTTCTTTTAATAATTCTGCAGCATGTTCCAGAGCTTTGGCAGTTAAGGTTCCGGAAAGCATTCTGGCAATTTCCTGCAAGCGTTGCTCATCTTCCACTTTGCGTATATCCACAAAACTTTTCTCCCCTTTAGTAAATTTTTCTATTACCAAGTGTTTTTCAGCTCGTGCAGCAATCTGAGCCAGGTGTGTAATACACAAAACCTGTTGTCTTTCAGCTAATTTGGCAATAAAATCAGCTACTTTAGCTGCTGTTTTTCCCCCAATTCCTGATTCTATTTCATCTAAAATAATCAGTTTGGGCTCTAATCTGTCTGCCAGAACTTTTTTTATAGCCAGCAAAATTCTGGATAATTCACCTCCGCTAACAACTGCAGATAAGGGCTTTAATTCAAAACCCGGATTAGCGGAAAAAAGAAATTCCACACTATCCTGACCGTTTTCTGAAACAACAGATAAATAATCAGAAATTACAAAATTATTCTCCGCTTTTTTGTCAATCCTAATTTCCAATATTCCCTCGGGAATGCTTAGAGAGCGAATATTCTCCTGCAATTCCTTACTAAGTTCAGCAGCGGATTTTTGTCTTTTGCGGGAGAGCTCTTCACTTTTTTCCCTCAATAGGGCAAAATTCTTTTCCAGGAGCTTTTCCAGTTCAGCAATTGTCTTTTCGTTATCTGTAAAAGCAGCAATTTGGACAGACCTTTCGGCAAAAATAGTAAGCAATTCTTCAATACTGCGAACTTTGTGTTTATGCACCAGGGAATTAATCAAATCCAGGCGATTTTGAATATCCTGCAAGCGTTGTGGTTCAAAGGAATAATTATCTTTAGAGCGGGAAAGATTGAGAGATGCTTCCTGTAGGTTTTCCAATGCCTGTTGCATATTATTTACAGCATTTCCGATTTCAACATTTAGTTGTGCGTAATGTTTCAATTTACTTAAGTAGCTGCTAATCACATCAAAAACGCTGTTTTCCTGCTCCAATATTTCTGCAGTAATTTGGTCACTAAGTTCTTTTATTTCCAAAGTTCGGGACAGCAGTTCATATTCATTTTGCAATTCTACATCTTCATTCTTGTGCAATTTGGCGTTTTCCAGTTCTTCATATTGAAAGCGATAAAGTTCAATAATCTCTTTTTGTCTTTCTGCCTCATTTTTCAGTTCATCCAGGGTTTTCAATCCTGCCTTCAGTTCTCTGTATAAGATAGCAAATTCCTCTCTGAGGGTTGTTAAATTAGCATAAGCATCTAATAAATATAGTTGATAAGAGGGAGAAAGCAAACGCTGTTGATCCCTTTGATGATGAAAATCAATGAGATAACTTTTCAGTTCTTTCAGTAAGCTTACTCCTACTTTACGACCATTTAAAAAGTAACCGGATTTGCCGTTAGGGTAAATTTCTCGTGCCAATATTAACTCTTCCTCTGTTTCTATTCCGCTTTGTGCAAGGAATTTATTCAGTTCTTCTGCGTCTTTAAGATTATAGCTAACTTCCAGATAGATGGGCTGTTCTTTATCAAATGCTTCAATACCTGCCAGGTTATCCCCGAAAATTAAAGAAATTGAACCTGCTACAACTGATTTACCGGCTCCTGTTTCACCACTGATAACGGTTAAACCTTTATCTAATGACAAGCGCATTTCCGGAACCAACAGATAATTTTTGATATATAATTCTGTCAGCATTACTTGCCCAAATTGAGTTTTCTACGCAGGATTTGATAGAAAGTCCTGTTGGAGAGTTTAATGAAAGAAACACTACGCTCAGAAGCAGTTACCAAAACTTCATCGCCTTCCTGAATGGATTGTGAGTTTTGACCGTCAATTTGTAACATTGCCGGTTGACTTAATCCATAAATCTTCATATCCAGGCGTTCTGTTGCCGGAAAAACCATAGGTCTGATGGCTAAAATATGAGGATTAAGCGGTGAAAGAACAATTGCTTTCATTTCGGGAGCTAAAATAGGACCCCCTGCCGCAAGTGAATAGGCAGTTGAACCGGTTGGAGTAGCTGTTATAATTCCATCACAACGGGTATCAAATACATAGCGTCCACTGGCTTTAATCCGAATATGAATTAAGCCGGGGCTTTCTGCTTTATGAATAACTGCATCATTTAATGCCAGTGCTTCATAGATTATTTTCCCTTCCCTTTTCAGATGGCTTTCTATTAACATTCTGTGCAGGAGACGGTATTTCCCCTGTTTTAAATTCTGAATGGAAGAGGCAATTTCAGGAAGCACACTTTCGGAAAGGAAACCCAAATAGCCAAGATTGATTCCTAAAATCGGAGCTCCGGTTAACAGAGCCAAGTCCTTCGCTTTTAAGATAGTGCCATCGCCTCCAAAAACCAGAATACAATCAATATGTTTACTGTTTACCGGTTTAGGTAAAGGTTTAAACAGTTCTTTAGGTAAATCGGGAATGGATTCTATGCTGAAGAAATTGATGTCGGAATCGTTCCTTAATTTTTCCAGCAAGTTATAAATGCTTTTTTTGTCACTGAAGGCAGGATTGATATAAACCGCAAAGTTTTGCATCATAAACTCGCATACAGATATTGATAGCTATCGTAGCGTTCAAAAGGAATAATACCTTTTTCCACTGCTGCCAAAACAGCACAGTCATCTTCATTAATATGACGGCAATCGTTAAATTTGCATTTACCATACAGTCGTTCAAAACCAGGAAAAACCTTAGGAATATGTTCCTTATCTTCACTGTGCAAAGTGATGGTTTTAATTCCGGGGGTATCTAAAAGGTGACCTCCAAAACTCCAGGGAATTAATATTGATTGAGAAGTAGTATGTTTCCCTTTTTCGTTGCGGTCACTAACTTCTGCCGTGGTAAGATTTAGTGAGGGCTCCAAATAATTTATCAGCGAGGTCTTTCCGGTTCCTGAATGCCCTGTAAACACTGAATCTTTATCTTTCAACAAATCCATCAATTCCTGCATACCTGTTCCATTTACGGTGGAAGTGCAGACCAGGGGATAACCCATTGTTTTATAATAAGCAGTTTGCGCTTCCAATTCCTGTTCATCTTCCAGCAGGTCTATTTTATTAATAACAATAACGGGCTTTAACTTCTGGATGGTAACGATACAAAGATAGCGGTCTATAAGTCCTGCTTTAAATCTTGGTTTTCTCCAGGAAGAAGTAATAATAACCTGATCAACATTGGCAGCCAGGATAATCTCTTTTTGAAAACTGCCTGTCCCGTAACGAATTAAAGCGTTCCGACGAGGTATAATTTTTTCAATGCGTTTATCTGTGGAATTGGAAATATCTACGGCAACAAAATCTCCTATGGCAGCAATAGTGTGGCTTTGATACAAAAATTGTTTCAGCCGACCGCTTAATTTAGCTGTTTCCAGTATACCGTTAATTTCTACAATATAGTGGTAGTTGCTTTTAATTTCCATAATTCTGCCTTGCACCAGTTGCAGCCCTTCCTTACAGGACTGATTTGCTTTAGTGCTTACGCGGGCTGTTTTATATTTTGATTTCTCCTTAACCTCATCCAGAATATCCGGATCAGGTAAATGGATATTTTTTATTCTCTCAGTCCAGCGTTTTGTTTTCTTTTTATCTTTTTGTTTCATTTCCCTCCAGAGAGTAACTTTGGCTCTATTTAAGTGCAGGAGTTATAGCATCAAAAAGGTCTGCGGCTTCTTTCACTTTGGTTTCCGAACCGAAAACAGCATAGTGATTTTTGTTCATTACTGCTTCTACCAGTTCGGCATAGTTTCTCATATCTTCAATTTTAGCGGCAAGCACTTCATCTCTGATTTGCTGTCTATCTTCAAAAGTGAAACCGGTAATATAATCCTCATCTGCTTTATCGCCAATTCCTTCAGGAGTTAAAGGAAAATCCAGAGACGATACTTCACCAATGATATATTTATCAAATTCCCGCTTATTGCATTCAAAATTCCTTAAAAATTCAGGAATAGTATTATAGACCTCCAAGGTCTCTCTTAAGTTCGGATCGCGATAGGAGACAAAGAATACATAGCCGCCTAAAGTAAAATCACTCATATTACCATAAGCGCCACCTTTCACACGCAATTCCTGGTACAGATAGTTGTTTTTTAAAATATTATTCAGCACTCGCAGCTTTCCGCTGTAGGAATAGCCCTTACGGAAAAAGTTACCCCCTTTGGCACAGAATTGAACTTGAACAGGAGCATAAATACCTTCATTATATTGCCGCACAGCAAAATGACTTTCCACAGGAGCAAATGCCTCAGTAGAAACGCAATCTATAAAAGAACCCAGTTTTTCTACAGCAGAAGGAATAATATCTTCATCTGCAGTGAGACCAATTATCATATTATGAGTTGTAAAGAAGGTCTTTTTTATCCAGTTCAGTTCATCTATGATTTCATCTATACCGGAATCCATATTACTTACCAGGTCACTTAAGAAATGGTAATAACCAAGTCCGTGAGTTATATCTATCCAATGGTAGAGTTGAGAAAGGGGTTTCAGCATTCTCTGGATTGCAATTATATGTCCCCTGAAGGATAGCATTGCTTCACTTTTGGCTTTTAATTCAGCCAGCAGTTTCTTTAAGCGTTCCGGCTCATCAAAAAGTGGTTTTAAAGCAAATTCAGAGCCAAGTTCCATTAATTTACCGAATTTATCTTTAACCGCCTTGCCGCGTAAGACAATCTTAGGCAAAATATCGTCCGGGGTTTGGTAGCTGTTAAAAAGAGATATATCCAAAGATATTCCCCCGGTATTACTATCAATTTCCGTAGAGCGTTTTGCATAGCTGTAATTTTCACTGTTCATCCAGTCCACCAGTTGAGTATAAAGTTCAATCCAGGGCAGGTCTTCTTCTTCTGCATAAGCAAGGTCAAAGTAGGTCTTGAAATAAACAATTCCATTTGTAGTTACCGGATGTTTCAGCAGTTTAATTCCATTCCAGGTTTCTTCTTCAGTTGGATAGCGTTTGGCATTAGGATTAAGGTCTTTTAAAGAAAGCATCGGAATCTTTTCCAGATTTTCCTTTTTTTCGGGCTCCTGCTGCCATTTTAACAATTGCTGATTAAATTCAATCAGTTTGGCGATTTCTTTTTTCTTCATTTTCTTCTTCAAGACAGCTAACTTTTCAGCGGTTTCCTGTTCCATTTTCTGAATTAAACCGGGAACGGGAATAAAGGTAATTTGGCTGGAGTGTTTATTGTTCAGCAAGACCTTTTCCATTAGTTCTTCAAAATAGGGTTCTTTCAAACCGCGTCGCAAGTCCTTCAGCATTGGTTCAAAAGCAAGCTTATCTACAGGATTACCTTGATGCATCCAAAGTCCTTGTGAATTAAGAGCATAAATCAAGCCCTTGGGGTAAAATCTATATTGTGCTTCCCGCAAAGAGAATTCCGTTTTATTGATGACTGCTTCAATCAGTTTTTTATCCAGACCTTCTTTCGCTATTCTTTTCAATTCCTGTTTAATTAACTTTGTTAAGGGTTCAATATTTTCCTTTTTTACATATTTGCAGAGCAGGAATATAGTTGGCTGGAGGATATCCTCATCTACGGAAAATGAACTGTCTTTAGCATAACCGGATTCTTGAATTGCTTTTTTTAAAGGTGAAGCCGGGGTATCCATCAACATTTCCATTAATGCTTTTAATGCTTGAGGCAGATATTTATCGGTAATCTGACCATAAGTCCAGTTCAAAGAAAGATAATATTGATCTTCAATATTTTTGCCTTCTTCTACAGGGATTTCCATATTCAAAACTTTGGTTTTACTGAAGGGTTTTTGCAGTGGAACTTGCACTTTTTGCTGATTATCTTCAAATTGGGATAAGTATTCCTCATCTATAATTTTCAGTGTCTGCTCAATATCCATATCTCCGTAAAGGGTTATTTTACTGTTAGCGGAGTGATAATATTTGCTGTGGAAGGCAAGAAACTTTTCATAAGTAAGTTCCGGTATTGCTTCAGGATCACCTCCGCTTTCAAAACCATAGGGTGTATCTGGAAACTGTGTTTGTCTGCTTTTCCGACTGATATTATTCTCAGGAGAGGAAAAAGCGCCCTTCATTTCATTATAAACAACACCCCGATAGTTCAAAGGAGCATCTTCAGCAGTTAATTCCAAATGCCAGCCCTCCTGATGTAAGATATTGGGCTCTTTGTAGATATTGGGAAAAAACACTGCATCCAGGTAAACCCGCATCAGGTTTATAAAATCCTTATCATTTGTGCTGGCTACAGGATAGCAGGTCATATCGGAAAAAGTCATAGCATTAACAAAAGTGTTCATACTTCCCTTAATCAGTTCCATAAAAGTACTTTTAGCAGGATAGTTTTTACTACCGTTCAGAACAGCGTGTTCCAAAATATGAGGACAGCCGCTATTATCTTCCGGAACTGTTTTAAACCCGATCATAAAAACCTTGTTATCATCGTCACATTGATAGTGCATAAGATCAGCGCCACTTTGTAAATGCTGATAGCGATAGGCAGTTACCTTTATCTCTTTAATTTCCTTCTTTTCAATCAGCTGGAAGCCGTGGAGTAACTTTTTTTGTTTCATTTATCACCTCTTATATCAGTTTATAGTCCTGTAAACATTGTTTTAACAGAGCACGATTGTTTTCCAGCAAAGGACACATAGGGCTGCGAAAAGCCAATGTAATTTTTCCCATCATAGCCAGTGCCTCTTTAGCGGGAATAGGATTGGTTTCAATAAACATCATTTCATTTAAGCGCACCAAATATTGATGTTGCTTGGCAGCTGTAATAAAATCACCTTTCAGGCAAGTAGCAATATGTTCACTCATTAGTTTGGGAGCCACATTTGCCGTAACGGAAATAGTTCCTTTAGCACCAACAGCAATTAAAGGAAGGTTCAAAGCATCTTCTCCGCACATTACAGAAAAATTTTCCGGGGCATCACGCACAATTTGAGTTACTTGAACTAAATTTCCGCTTGCTTCTTTGATTGCTACAATATTAGGATAGGTCCTTGCCAGTTCAACAGTTGTAGCAGCAGTAATATTCACTCCTGTTCTACCGGGAACATTATAAATAATAACAGGTATATCCACTTTGGAAGCAATTATTCCAAAGTATTCCAACATTCCTTTTTGTGTGGGCTTAATGTAATAAGGAGTGATAACTAAAGCATAATCAGCTCCCAGTTCTTTTGCTTTTTGCGTAGCAGCCAGTGTCTGATGTAAATTGTTAGTCCCGGTGCCAATTATAACAGGCAGTTTGCCGTCAATTTTTCTCATTGCAAAACGCAAAAGAGCATCTTTTTCATCGGAAGCCAAAGCACTTGTTTCTGCAGTTGTTCCTAAAAGCAAAATTCCTGTTGTTCCATTATCCAGATGAAACTGAATAAGGTCTTCCAAAGCAGTCCAATCAATACTGCCATTTTTGAAAGGAGTAATGAGAGCAACATAAGTTCCTTGCAGCATTTTTTTTAACCTCCAGGATTATATATCCTTATTTCTAAACAATTTTTATTCCATTGTAGCGAAAGAGATGATTTTCGTCAATCAAAAAAGATAAAAGAGTTATTTCTTTAAGCAATTTGCCTCCCCAATTAGCGTTTTATTCCTTGTCCGGCTTTTACATAAGGAAAATAACAGCAGACCTGAAAAACAACCGCCAAAATAGCAAAACAGATCACTATAGCGAAAACCGAAACCCAAAAGTAACCCTCCAAAAAATGTAGAACGGATTCTTTCCAACCAGACAGCATGCCACAATTGACTGAGTTCAATTAAACAGGAAAAATCAAAAGTTAGCAGAGCAATTTCCCAATTCCTTTTACGGGGAAAAAGCATCCGGAAAAAAGCAAAAAATGCTAAAGCCCACATTGTATCACCTGTATACGCAGCAATAAATTTTGGTAGATAATTCCCGTATTTACGCGAGCCAATTCCCAAAATTGCACTTACAACAATAACCAGAAAAGGAAATACCTTTTGATCAATGAACTTCCCCGACTTTTTGCTATCCACTTATTGCCTTGCTTTTGTTTCTTAATCTAATCTTAATCTTTATAAAAGTCATAATCTATACAAAAGGGTTTGAGTCAAGCAATTTGTAAGTCAGGAGTCATTAGCGCCTTCACAATTGAATCTTAAGTCAGGAGTCATTAGCGCCTTCACAATTAAATTCCTTATACTAACTTTCGGGGCGCTTATGACTCATAACGGCACTTCAAACCAATCACAAATCAAATCTGCGAAATCAGCGAAATCTGTGTGAAACAACGGTACTGGTAATCACAAATCTTAAGTCAGGAGTCATTAGCTCCTTCACAATTGAATTCCTTGGGCTAACTTTCAAGCCGCTAATGACTCATGACGACACTTCAGACCAATCACAAATCAAATCTGCGAAATCTGCGTGAAACAACGGTTCTGGAAATCACAAATCAAATCTGCGAAATCTGCGAAATCTGCGTGAAAATATTCGTCATTCTTTACTTGCCTCGTTTACAATATCTTATCTCTTGATTTGCATTCATAAAAAAAATGATTAGATTATCTATAGTTAAATCACTATTAGAGGTAAAAAATGAAAAGAATCACTTTCCTCTTATCCCTTTTCCTGATTTTCTGCGGATTAAATGCCCAGTTCAGCTCTTCTCCCTTAGCTCCAACTCTTTTAGCGGGAGGGGCTGGAGAACAAGTTATCCCCAAAATAGCCATCGGAAATGATGGAAATATGTATTTAGGGCGTTTTGACAGTGTAAACGGCAGTTATGATGTCTGGTTGCAATATCTGGATTCCTCAGGCAATCTTTTATGGCAAAATCCCCGAGGCATTTTAGTTAGTAGCTTTCCGCAAATGACTTGGTTAACTGAATGGGATTTGGATGTAGACCTTACAGGAAATTGCTGGCTTGCTTTTCAGGATATTCGCACTGCCGGAGTGAATAATGTAATGCTGTATAAAGTGGATACTGGAGGCAATATTTTGCTTTCCAACACTGGAATAGCTCTTTCTTACGATACCAGCACTGACTATATTAATATGAGCCCTGTTCTATTGTGTCATTCCAGTGGTGATGTTTATGTTGCCTGGCAAAGATCAGCTCTTACTACCGAAATCCACTTGCAAAGAATATCTCCCGCCGGAGAACTTTTATGGGGAACAAATGGCATCACTTTTGCCGGAGATGCTGTTAGTTTTACCTGGCCCCAATTACTGGATGCAGGAGATGGTAATTTGTTACTGAAATACTATATAGACAGCGGTCCTTTTTGGGCTCCTAATCGTCAGGTTTTTGTTACAAAGCTTTCCCCCGAAGGAACTGCCATATGGAATACACCTGTAAATTCTGCCGCGGGTTTAACTGCCTGGGAACAAATTATTCCTTTTATTTCTGATGGCAGCGGTGGAGCAGTTCTTGCCTGGTATGATGACCGCTATAATGTTATGATTAACGAGGTCTATATGGCAAGGGTAAATTCCAGTGGCTTAGCCACCACCCCGGAAAACGGAACTCTTATTTCCACAGATACTTTCAATCAGCAATATTATCCGAAACTGGCTGTGGATACGGAAAACGAAAAGGTCTTTGCCTGGTTTCGCACAACCGATCCGGATCAGAATAATGTTGGACTTGCCAGACAGCTTATGGATTTTTCCGGAAACCGACTTTGGGGAGATACAGGAGTGCAAATAATTGCTCAGGGAAATACTTATCCTGATCCTGTAGCTGCCTATTTTTATCAGGATACCGCCTATTGTTTTTATACTGCAGCTGCCAGCCCGGGAGACAGTTACAATGAGCATTTAAAAGTTAATGCCATAAAAAGTGATCAAAGCAGTCCCTGGCTTGCTGATGTTTATCTGGATTCAGTTGCCAATCCCAAATTGCATTTTGATGCAGGTGTTTCTAATCAGGGTTGGAGCGTGCTGGCTTATGAACAGGGTAATGATTATGACATTTATGCTATGCGCTTAAATCCCGATGGAACTTTGGGAGGGGCATATTATCCTGCTCCTCAGTCCCTGGAAGGATATGTGGATGAACAAGGAACAGTTCATTTAAGTTGGCAGGAGCCACCCCTTACTCCAAATCAATATTTAGTTTATGTGAATGAAGAACTCTATATTACTTTACCGGCAGAAACCCCTTTTTGCACTATACCTGATTTTGTAGCAGGAACTTATGATTTTTATGTGTGTGCGCTTTATTCTCCGGATCATCTATCGCTTCCTTCCAATATTGTTACTTTAACTATTCTGCCCGTTGCCATAGAAGAAGGTAATTACATTCCTGTTGTTATACATTTGGAAGTGAAACCCAATCCTATTCGCAATAGCTTTACTGTCAGCTATTTTCAGGATAAATCCCCCTCCAAACTTACTATCTATAACATCCGGGGACAAAAGGTTTATGAACAAACTTTTCGCGGTGGTGTAAATGGCTTTGTCTCTCAGAACCTAAACCTGAATTTACCTAACGGTGTTTACCTGCTACAATTAGATTCAGGCAACCAATGCTGCCGTAAAAAAGTTACTGTCATCAAGTAGAAAGAGAGTTTTTAATACTGGAAAGTTGAAGTCCTCGTCAACTATTGTAAGTCAGGAGTCATTAGCGCCTTCACAATTTAATTCCTTGGGCTAACTTTCGGGGCGCTTATGACTCATGACGACACTTCAGACCAATCACAAATCAAATCTGTGTAATCTGTGTAATCTGTGAGAGATAGCCGTCACGAGTCCTCACTGCCAAAAGAATTTATGAATAGTGTAAAAGTTATTTCGGCAGTGACGACTCCTGACTTACAGTGACGACTCCTGACTTACAGTGACGACTCCTGACTTACAGGACTTTGAGGTATCTCAACCCTCTAAACCTTCTCAACCATATTTTACCTGGAATTTATTTCTTGCTTGCACTACGGAAGCATTGCTCACCCATTACGGATGCCATCCGTAATGGGTAGGCATTGAGTAGGCAATGCAATTAAGGAAGAGAGTGTAATTATCTTTGTTTTGTTGTAGTTATGGATATAATGGGAGAGGGGAAAATATTATATTGATAAGTGCATATTTTTTAAGGGATTAACGGGGATGTTAACCTTCCGGTTTAGTTATTTGGACAATTTTGTATTACTCTAAATTAGGGTAATCCCAAGAATTCCGAAAATCTTTTTCATCCCAAACCTATTCTATCGGAAAGGCGTTGATAAAGCCGGTAAAATTCAAGGTTGCCAACAAAGTGCCGATCAACATAACAATTATTGCCGCTGCTTTGAAATAATCTGAAGCCTTCAGCATACTAACCAGGTCCGGATTGCGGGAAATATAGGCAGAAGCAGCATAAAATTCTTCTCCAATTAAAGTGTAGGAGCAGGTTGTGATAAAAAACGGCACCTGAGTTATAGCATCGGTTCCGGCAATTTGAAAAGCACCTGTTTGATTTCCTGTTTCTGTTAAAAGCAATGCTTCCGCATTAAAATATCCCATATAGAAAATAGTGGCAACCCTTTCGCGAACGGTTATGCCATTAATTCCAGCGCAATAGGGAAACTGGTCATAAGAAATAAAGAAAATATCATTGGGATTATAAGCATCCGGGCGTCCAACTTCATTATACGCATTATGAATAATTTCCTGGGCTAAAGGTAGAACCATATAGTCACAGTGAGGAGAAATTAAGCGGACATCAAATTCGGCGGCTTTTTTGGCTACCTGCCCTAAAATCAACATTGAAGCAACAGTATCAGGGTCTCCTAAAGCTCCCCAACCGGGAACAAACATTATCGGACGCCCCATTTCTGTAGCTCTGCCAACTGCTTCTTCAATAGATTCCAAGCCGGCAATGGGTCTGATATAAGCTGTTCCTTTCCGACTTTGAATGATGGCAACAATAAGGAATAAACACAATAAAATTGAAGCAGCAAGAGTTATATATTTTGTAGAATCAAACCATTCACTCTTGGGGTAAAATTGTGTATTCCCTTTGAGATCAATATAGGTGTTAGTAGTAACAAAATTGGCTTTACCATCTGTTTTAATAAGGCGGTAAGAATAACTGCGATTATTTTTATTATGCGTAGCTATTAAGGTCTTTAGCCAGTCCTTGTTCGTTTTTGTTTTTTGGGCTTGCAGATAGGAAGGATGACTGGTAATAAAGTTATAAGTTCCTTCTGCTTCCTGAATTGCTGCCAGTAAAGAATCAGGAATAGCATTAGCAGGATATTTATTCTTTTCCGACAATAAATTATCCAATTCCTCTTTTTGTTCTTTCAGGTGATTTTCAAATTTCTTCCGAAATAAAGGAACTGCAAAAGTATAGCCGTTCAAGGAATCAACAGCTATTGTTAATTGCGGGTCTAAAAGCAGATGTTTACTCTTGGCATCATAATCCAGAATATTTTCATAAAGGGTACTTTCGTATGGTATAGAATGATCGTAAACCCGGGTTAAGCCATTAATATGATTACCAAAAAGAAAATCAGGATCAAAACCATTGCGGGTAAGGACCTCATAATAAAGTTTATTCACCGGTTCATTTTGATAATAGATATTCTCTCCCCGGAAAACTTTATTCCTTTTATCATAAACGATATGTTGTTCAGTGTAATCCTCAAAGTTACCATTATCATTGGTATGAACGGCAATGCGGATTTTCATATTTTGAATAGCTCTATACTGTTGTGGTAGTTTGAAATGGATAGTTTTATCCAGATAGTATTCCGAGACCTTGCCAATTTCTTTATTTAAGGAATCAAGAACGGTAAACCTCAATTCCTTAATCTTATAATGCTCGTTATTGGAAATTTCGTAGTTTATCCGTAAAGCTGTCTTTGCCTTGTTTAAATAGAGTGCCTGGCTTACAAAAATCAGAGGTTTACCTATAGAAACTGATAAATAATCACCTTTGTCGTTGGGTTTGTCTTTCACTTCAATTTGGGGCATTTCAAGCTGTTGAAAAGAATTTAAGCTGCGAAAATTTTTGGCTGTAACGGCTGCACTTTGACCGGCATAATCACTGTAAGAAAGCACCGGGTAATAAGCAGCCAAATTTGCTGGTATGGTTATTCCTTCTTTCCTGGTATCTACACTATGGCAGGTATTTACAGAACCCGAATAATTAGGAATCTGGAAAAGCGGAAAGGAATTATTTTGCCAATTTTCAGATAGTAGCTCTCCATTTTTCGGTTGCTGCGATAAAGGAATCAGCCATCCCTCCCACATTGCAATATCTGCAGAAGAAGATGGTGGTAACCATTCAAAATTGAACACTCCCTTATCCTGGATGTAGGTGCTGGAAAAAATAGCAGTTGGATCAGGAGGATTATCTATTGGAATTACTTTTTGAATATCTGCATAAGGTAAATAGCGTCCCGTTTCGTTCACTGCCAGAATTGTGTAGTAATATTCCTGGCCGGCTTTGGGAAAACCGAAAATGGATTCAAACCGGTTTAATTTCAAACCAGCCATAATATCTTCACCTTTCGGCACAGGTTTGGAACTATGATAAAGCTTGGTATTGTTTATGGCTCCTATAATGTTATATCTGTTTAGCATTGATGCCAGCAATTCCGCTTGTTGAGGAAACTTTCTATAGAGAGGACTTTTACTATCCTGCTGTTTTTCCTTTTTCAATTTCAGAGGAGCTGTTTCAAATTCAATGAACGGTTCTTCACCCTTATCGTAAAAATATAATTCCGGCGCTAAAACACCTAATTTGGGGTCAACTTCCATACTGCTAATAAAAAATAACGAATCAGGACTAACCCCTCTATAGATATTATACTTAATAATCCGATACGCTTTATTCAGAGGTTTCCATTTTAACACGATTCCGCTTCCATCGTCAAAAGGCATATCAGTAGCAGAAAATTCAGTTATTTTACCTTTTAAGGAGGCAGGTTTTGCTTCATCTGTAGAAAGAAGGGAAATCCCTATCAACAAGATAATTCCGATTACAATCAGATATTTTTTCATTTTTTTATCCCTGAACCAAGGGTTCCCTTATTCCATTATATCAGTACCTGAAAAATCAATCTCAACAACTGTCAGGTTAAACGGAAACAAAAAGGTTCCTCTTTAACGCTATTTCATCAATCCCAGAACATCTATAATGAGGAATTGAATTCTTCCAATCAGCAGAGAAATACGAGCCATAACCGTTAAACCAAAGGAGGCACCGAAACCAATCATCATATACCATTTTCCCAACCCGACAAATTTTCCGTAAGCACCTGTATGTGCCTTGGAGAAAAAGAAATATAGCAGAACAGCAATTGTGCCTATCAAGATAAGAATGAGATTGATGTTTTCCAGAGGAACCATCGCCTGGCGCATCTGAACTAAAATTCCGGCATGAATTCCCATAGGAACACCAAAACCTACTCCCATCATAGAAAAAGCAATAGGATAACGGGAAAGCCAACCCAGTTTGCGGGAAAAACGGAACAGATAAAGAATACCTAAAATAGAAGGCAGGATAAGCACAAAATTATGTTTTAATATAATCGGTTGCCAAACATACGGAATAAATATCCGCTCATAAGTAAATACTAAAGCATAACCCAGGGAAACTCCTACCAGCAATTGTTCCGCCATTCTATAAAAGGGATTTTCCTTATACAGGAAGGAAAAAATACACAGGGTTAAAAACGCTGCTACCAGATTACTAATTAATTCAAAACTCATTGTTATCCTCCCTTTCTTACTTTTCCACCGATTTGGCTTTCTGAATGAAATAACCGATATTACCCAAAAGGATAAAGACGATGATCATAATATGGGCAACGGATTGGGCATTCATTCCAATTCTGGCTACTTTGAATTTATAATTGATATTATATGTAAGCCGATTAATTTCCCGGTAAGCAGTTTCTCCCATCTGATTTCTCAGTTCCGGAGTTATCTTTGTTACATCTATAATAATTGTACCGTTTTGTGCTTCTTTCAATTGCTCAAAAATCGCTTTCTGCTTCGGATATTTAGCTACAAATGCAGTATATTCTGCAGGAGTAAATTCCGCCTTGGTTTGAGTTGTTATATTGATTAATTTCTTTGTGCTCTCATCATTAAGAACTTCTTTACCAAAGGGACGACCGGGAAGAATTTTGTTTCCTTCCGCATCGGTTTTTACGCTATAGTCAATTGCCGGGTCTCTGTAAGCAGCAAAAACATCTACCAGTTTTTCATATTCCGCAGCACCTTTTAGTCCTGTAAGCATACCAATTAATTGACCCGATTGTAAATAGGGATATTGATCAGCAGCCATAACTGCAGTAACTCCTAAAGCAACATTAACTCCAAATTTGGGTCGGGCATAAAATATCCAGTAAGTTCCTGGAGTGCTTCCGGAAAATTCCACTACAAGGTTCATTTCGTTGTAATTTGTTATTCCCTTCATTATAGGTAAGCTTTCCAGTTTGCGCCCTTCAGCATCGGTATTTATAGTATTGGCAATATTATCTCCCATACCCAAGACAACAGCCATTGCCTGCGGTTTGTAGCCAAAATTGCAATAATCCACTCCGCTTTTGATATCAGGATATTCTTCTTTTACCGAATTGAAAGCATAATCAATTATAGGTGCTCCCGATGTTAAAAAAGTGAGAGCGAAGACCTTGATATTGCGTTCAAAACAATGCCGGATAATGGCTATTTCCATAGGATAGAGTTCAGGCATCGTAGAAGCATCATGCATAAAACTTAAAAGTATAGCTCTATCTTCCCTGCCGGCAAAGGAATCAATCATCTGATACAAATTTTCCGTAGACGGAGAAGTTACATTATCCGAATTGTAGGGTATCATCAACGGAATGATAATTGCCAGCGCAACTACGATGTAGATCCAACGCCGGTCTAAACTTTGCATTCTTTCAAAAAAGTTCATCCTTCATCTCTCCTTTGCTTAATCCGTTCCACCCAAATAGGAACGCTCAATACCCAAAAGAATTTTCAGGGATGTGGCTACACCCCCAAGTCCTACACCAATGGCAATTCCTCTTTTGGAAGCAAGATTAGGAACATCTAATATCCATTGAGAGATAAGCGGCAGGTTTTTATAAATCTTCACTCCTAAAGGCACCTGCGCCAACATAACGACAATGGCGGCAACCAATAAAACTGTTGCCTCTGTAGATCGCGCTCTAAATGCTTTATAGGCAGCTGAAGCCATATAAAATGCCAAAAGGGAAAACATTGTGGAACTCATCGGCATTTGCATATTCTCAAAAATCCACATCAGCATACTACCTTTCTGCGTGCCCCCAATAAACCCTGCCAGAGAAGTAATAATAAACCCGGCAAAAAAGAAATAGCTGTATTGCCATTTGGGAGCTCGCCTTTTTATCTTACTGCTATGCATCATACATAAACTGATAACTCCTAAAAGAGCAGCCCAAGGTGCAGATGCATAAGCCCAGGGAATGTAAAATTTGTTGTAGAAGTCATCCTGTAAAAGCTTATGCGGACTTAGCGCATAGAGCACAAAGATGATGCCACCTACAATTACGATGATTAAAGGTATTGTCTTTTTCATTTACTACCTCATTTATTTAAGTGGAAATAATTCGCTAAGACCGGTTAATTGAAAACTGGCAAGAACCGCTCCAGCTATTACAAAGGCAAGAATCAGGAATTTATAATAGTCCTGAGCTTTCAAAGTTCCCAGCTGCATTGGTTCACGGTTTAAATAAGAAGAAGCAGCATAAAGCTCTTCTCCAATTAAAGTATAATCACAGGTTGTAATAAAAAAGGGAATCTGCGTGATAGCATCCGTTCCGGCAATTTGATAAGCTCCAATACCATTACCTGTTTCGGTCATCAATAATGCCTCTGCCGCAAAATATCCCATATAGATATTAGTAGCAGCTCTTTCCCGAATCATTATTCCATTCACACCGGCTACATAAGCAAACTGGACATCGGTTAAAAAGAATACACTGTTTTTATCATAACTATCCGGACGACCTACAGAATAATGTGCATCTCTCACAATTTCCTGAACCACGGGCATAACAATATAATTATAAACGGGAACAATAAGTTTAATATCATATTCTGCAGATTTCTTTGCTACCAAACTTAAGATTCCCATTGAGGCAATAGTAGCTACATCACCTAAAGAACCATATCCCATCATATACATAATAGGTCGTCCCATTTCCGTAGCTCTGCCAATTGCAGTATCAATTTCTTCCAAACCGGCAATAGGACGAATATACAAGTCCCTGCCACGCCTGGCTAAATTGATAAAAATCATTACCATTAAGCCGAAGATTATCATTGCCACAAGAGTAGTATATTTATTAGTATCAAAAATATTGGAAATCGGTTTCATATACAGAATATCATCGCCGTCTTTTAACAGGTCACTTTCTGTAAAAAGCCCTCTGCCATTTGTGCGAACTATCTGATAAGTACTATAACGAGAATAGTCCTCCCGCACTTTGGCAATATAACGCATCCTGCTTTTCCGGTTTGTAATTTCATTAGCTTGAATTAGATGTTCGTTCTTGCTGTAGGCATTCAGCTGTTTTTGTACCTGGTCAATATTCTGCTTTATTTGTTCTGTTTTAGCAGGATCAGTTATTGTCTCTTTACTGGTTTTAAGTTCTAAAAGCTTCTTATTTAGCTCTTCAACCTTCTCCTGTGCTTCTTTTTTGCCTAAATCAGGAAAAATATTGGTCTCAATTCGGATTTCATTATTTTTATCATACACCAAATCTATATTCGGAGAAACCAGAGCCAGAGGAGTTCTAATATCATTATGTTCTAACTTCCGGGCTTTCCGCTCTCCATTTATATAAGTTATCAACGAATCACCCTGGGCAAAACTAAATCCATTAACCGGCTTTTGGAGCATAGTAGCATAAGGAATTGTAACATCAAGAGAATTATCATAAGATGTATTTCGTTTAACCATACTTAACTGCGGCGAAGCTACATTTTTGCGATAAACGACATTGCTGATTTTGGAAACATCTTTGCCGTTACGGTATAGTGCCTTAGTGGGTAAAATAGCCAACATATTAGGGTCATATTCCAAATTTTGTTCCAGACAATAGTCCTGAGGTATTTCCGGCTCTCCCTGCATCGTAATTTTTACCCGAAATCCCTTTTTGTAATCATAATTATTGGGGACTTTTAAGATGATGCTGTTATCCTGATAAAATTCATTGATATTGGCAAAGGGCTTTGCTTCACCCTTCTTATAGAACTCAAAATAGATATTATTCACTTTCTGGGTTTCGGTTTGATTCAGTTGATAATTTACTCTGAATTTATTGAATTTATCATTTAAGGCAGTGGTTTTAACTACAAAGCATATTGGATGATCCCAAAGAACAGTTAGTCGGTCACCTTTGTCATTAGGTTTATCTTCCATTTTTAAAACCGGTTTTTCCGGCAAATCATAACTATTTTTCACGCTCGGTTTGCTTAAAGCGGAAAAACTGCTGAAACCATCTGCATCCATCAATTCCAAAGCAAAGTTAGAATTAATACAGGTAGCAAGGGAATCACCCGCAGGAATAGAAACCTGACAATAGTTTTTTCCGTAACCGTAACCTGCCGAACCTTGATGAAGAACTACTGTTTTTGCCTGAAATAGTTCAGGATGTAAGCGAAGCGAATCCCACTCCATAGGTGATAAAAGAGGTGTTTGGTAAATACGATATTGAGCTATATCTGAATTATAAAGAGGCAATTCCCATTCAAACCGTAACTCTCTTTTATCCTGCAGAACAACACTGTGGAAAGCGGTTGCCGGCTCGGGAGCATTGGGTTTTGGGCTGCCTGCTATAATTTTAGCCGGCTTTTGAAATTGTCTTCTTTCATTCACCGCCACTATAGTATAAAAGTATTTCTCCCCGGGGTTTAAGAAACAATATACCGTCTGTTGATTATCTTTCAGTCCCGCGTAGGTCTCGTCTTCTTCTGCCTTTTGCTTATCGAAATTAGACAAAGTAACCTTTTTGCTGCTGTGATAGTATTTGTTCTTTTCAATAACCGAAAGAAGGGAAAATTTATCCGCTATCTTAGCTAAAAAAGGAATGTTACGAGGCATTTTTTGATATAAGGGACTATTTTCCCCCTGCTGCTTTTCCTTTTTTAACTTACGGGGCGAAGAAATATCAAAAAATTCACTACCGGAATTATCGTAATAGAACATCCTCTCAGAAGCAACACCTGTTTTTACATTAACAGGAATGGCATCTAAAAAGAAAAGGGTATCAGGACTTACTCCCCTATAAATACGATATTCAATAATTCTTTTGTCCCGCTCCAATGGCTTCCACGAAAGCATTAATCCCGTTCCATCATCAAAAGGGATATCTTCTACCTTGAAATCCTCTACTACATATCTTTCTGCATCTGACCGTTTCTGGGCAATAATCACTGTGCTCAACAATAGGAGCAGAAACAGCAAGAGAAAGATTAGGCGACTTCTGAATAATCTCATACGCTTGGTCTCCTGTTTCTTTGATCTTAACAGTTAATTCAACCTTCTGTCCCACGCACAGAAATTACCCTTTTATGTCAATCTCTTTTTTTCCTTGCTTATATCCCTAACGCTAATGAAGTGCATCCCGAATGTATCCCGTATCGTCATTCGGGAAGCGTTCGGGAAGCGTTCGGGCAGCGTTTGGACAGCACTCAAGGAGAAAGCAAGGAGGAAAGAAGAAAATATATTTTTTACCCTAACGCCACTGAAAACGCTTTGATGCAAGTGGATTTAAGAATAAGGATATTTTGTAATTTTATTATACAAAAAAAGAATGATACTATAAATAAATTTCATTTAACAAAAGAATAATGGGATCAATCTGAATATGATTTATTGGGTCAGGAAATTATTTCAAATACACCTCCTATAACCGGATCTTGAAATTCAAATTCTATTTCTTTTTCAGCTTCAAGGCGTTGTTTTATACTATCATAATTGTTTTGAAGTTTTCTGATTTTTCCTTTTAGCATCTCTACCCTAAATTTCTTTTTTTCATCGTCTTGATTGTAATATGTTTGAATTTTAATAATCTCATTTGTATAAGCGTTAAATTTATTAGTATAATTATATTGTTGACTTTCAAGTTTCCGTTTTAGGAGTAAGTCATTTCGTGCCTTATGTTTGTTAAAGAGTAACATAAATCTTTCTTGGAATATATGATTAGCTTTATCGTAAGCATTTTTAATGTAAGTGGGATCGTTACATACGAAACCCTGGATTGTAGGTTTTCCATATTCAATTAGTATGGAAAGTACTTGTTCTGTAATTTCTCTACCTCCAATAGATTTTAATGATTCATCCAGTATAACTGCTTCAATGTAACTGTTAGATTTTATGCCCTTTATAATCCCAAGGTATATAAAATAAAAGTAAAACCCATTGTTGAGCTGAATTTGCTTTGCTGATAAAGCAATTCTATCTATATAAAAATTATGGGTGTTAACAATATTATCTTCATTTTCAGCATATTTTTCGGTGATGTAACGAACTAAAGGATGCATAATATTGATAAAAGTCATATCACTGTTTTCGAAAGCTATGTTAGAATCCATTGTATATTTAATCGGCTTTTTTAATCTATCTACATAAGGTAATTCCAAATTAAAATTCACAGAACGAACATCCCTTAAAAAATCATCGCTTAAAAGTAGTTCTCCAATATTTGTATTTGTATCATATTTTACAACACTATCTGGATATTTTGTGCATATATAACCTGATATATATCTATAAAGTTGCTGTGGGGATATATAACGATTTTTACCTTTAATGTTCTTAATTTCATGTTCATAAAAATAATCCAAACTTAAAATTTCCGATGATTTTTCTTCAAGCATCTTGATATCTTTCATTCTTTGGATTAAGACCTTTTCTTCTTCAAAGTATTTTTTCCTTTTTTCATCATCAGTAAGATTACTAAAAAATACATTTTTTGTAATCCGGTCAATTACTTCACCCATTATTGGTTCCAATGTTCCTATGGAAGATTCAAATAAAGCTATTCTTTGATATAATCTCATTACAATTTCATCATCAATCGTATCATTCATATAGAAATTATAAACATTCAATATATCCGATTTCTGTCCTATTCTATCAATTCGTCCTATTCTCTGTTCAATTTCCATCGGATTCCAGGGCAAATCATAATTGATTAGAGTATTGCAAAATTGAAGATCAATACCTTCACTACCTATTCTTGACGATAACAAAACCGAAAATCCATTATAATCCATAAATTCTTTTATAATCTGAAATCTATCAATCTTAAGCGATCCATAGATTATAAATACTTTATAACCATTTTGAGTTAACCTATTGTAGAGATAGATAATGGTCTGAATGTAAAAGGCGAAAATTATCACTTTGTCTGTTTGTAATGTTATATCACTTAATAAAGAAAGCAGTTTTTCTGATTTATTATCCGGTAAATTAGGATAACCCTCATTAAAATCTATATTATCTATACTATCCAACTCTTCATTATCCACTTCTTCCAGATAATCTTGGACAATGTTTTGCTGATTATATTTCTCATATAACTTCTTGTAATGTGCATGAAGTGAAGACGATAACATTCTTTGCATGCTGAAAAGTTTAAATAATCCTTCTATAGAAGATCTTGGTGTAGTTTCTTTTACAGTATCAATTAGACCTTTATATAGTGCTTTCTCCTGATCAGATAAATCAATAGAAATTGTTTGAACTTTTCTTTCCGGACGATTTACATCTACATCTCTTTTCCTCGTCCTCGTATATAAATTACCGAGAAAATGTAGATCACTTAAAGACCTTTGCAACTCAACTACTTTTTCTAATACTTCATTTGAGTTATTCGTTTTTATTTGATTAAAATTTAAAAGATTATTGATTACTTCATTATAGATTTCATTATCTTTGAAGTAACCTTGTATGCCACGAAGAAGAGTAATTGATTCATCTATTTGAGGAGGGATTTTACTGATATGATTCAACGCACTAACAACAGGTTCATTTTTATGCAATTGATCTTCAAAAGAATCAAGATATTCAAATTGTTGTTCTTCAAGAATATTTAATATGTTGAATAGGTTACGCCTTTCTGTATGAATTGGTGTAGCAGTAAGAAAAACTATTGCTTGGCAGTTTATGCTTAATTTCTTAATTGAATTATGTTGTTTAGACATATTTCTAAGATTATGTGCTTCATCTACTATTAATAAATCCCACTGAAAATCAGAATCATCAATCGCAGCCATAAGTTTATCAGAACGGATAGATTCTAAAGATACTATGAACCTATTATGTTTATATTTGTTATAATAAGTTTTGTCTTCTTCTATAATCCCTTTGAAATCATTAGCTCCAATGATATTAAAATCTTTTTTAAAGCGGTATAAAAGTTCATCTTGCCATTTCCTTCTCAAATTGGCAGGAACTACAATAAGAGCAGTATTTAATTCTTTTCGTGCTTCTAATTCATTTATAATTAATCCTGCTTCTATAGTTTTTCCCAATCCAACTTCATCACAAATCAATATTCTTCTTTTAGCAGAACTGATAAATTTCATAAGCGGTTTAAACTGATATTCCAAAAATAAAGTTCGTGATGTATTTATGGAGTAAATATTATTTTGAATGGTGTTAGAATTTGCCAGTTTTAGATGAGTTAATGCCTTTTGAAAGTCATTAAAATCTCCAAAGTAATTGGATAATAAATTTGATTTAACACTTGGCGTTTCTTTATACTCCATTAAACTTGTTTCTGAATAATGAGTAACTCCATCGGAAAATCTTACTTTATATACAATGTTTCCACTGACTTCTGATATATTCTCAATTATTCCTACTCTTTCAGTATTGTTTTTTATTCTGACTTTTGTTCCCACGCTAAACATAATGTTATTTACCTAACCAATTCTGATCTGGAATTATTTCGTCTGGTTCGTTGAGTTCTTTAATTTTAGGAGATACATCACGAGTTTTACAATCTTTTGGCAATTTATATCTCATAAGTGTTTCTTCTGGTTTCTTTGTAAGACCAAAGGATACAGCATATCTAAAATAGGGCGGTAAATTACTATCCCAATCAAGTGGTTCTTCTAATTTAATAATTCCATCTGGCGATTTAATATATTCATTTGTCTGTTCATCATATAAAGGGATATTGGAAAAGACAGATCTTAAAGTATCATCATTAAAACCTCCACCTCCTCCAAACACTGTTAAATCATAAAAAAATCTCATTGCTTCTAAACCCCTAATTTTTCCCTTAACCCTTTGCCATACATTTGAATCCTTAAATTTATTCCATATATCTGAATAATATTTAAGCACCTCTTCTTCATTATATCGGTTTTGCTCTTTTAAATTGTCTATATAGGAATAACCATTATAAACAATTTTAGCTCCTAAGATATCAATTTTCCCTAATGACTTGTCTGCATAAAATATAGTAAGATCAGTTGTCCCAGCTCCAAAGTCATAGATTGCATATAATTTAGTTTTAGCTCTTCTTTCATAAAAATCAAGTATTTCTGCAATAGATTCAGGTATTATCTCAATTCTAATATTGCTATTTGATAATTTCTGTGTACTATTTAATTTCTCGCATTTACTCATCTTCTGCATATCATTAAAGCAGTCGTAGAAAAGTAATTTTTTTGATAGTAGCAAAATACTTTGAAATCTTTCTACAATAACATTGTTGTTCATCTGTTCAACAGGAAGACATACAGAAAATATAAATTCATCATTATCTGTTAAAGGTATTAGTTTTCTAATTGTGTCTTGGGATATTTTCATTACATAAGCAATAAAACCTGCAGCAATCAGCATAGTTTCTGTTTTCACATTTCTCTTTAATATTGCCTGTTTAAAGTTTGTTATCTCAATACCTTTCGCATTGTATGTTTCATAACCATATTTTATCGCATTTCCGCTTTTCTTTGCTATAGAAGGGATAATAAATAAATCAAAATCACTCTCTGGTTTATAATTATCTGGTATCATACTTTTAAAATTTAACGGTTCATAATGCCCAGATGTCTCATTGTTAAAAGATACCTTTGTTCTACTTGTTCCAAAATCAATGCCTATATATATTCTTGCTTGTTTTTTAACAAAATGAGAAGATTGATTGACCCCTTTTCTGGGTATAACTTCTCTAATTATCTCTTGTTCGGGTTCTTTAGAGATGGTTTGTAGTTCCTCTTTTGCATTATTAATATCGTTTTGTTTGTTATTGGATATATCCGTATCTTTCGGGATTGGTTCAAAAGTTTTAGATGTTAATCCAACGCTATCTGTTCCTCTACTTGTCGTATCCATAGTAGTTTTGAATATGTGTCTATCAAAGATAAGTAAATTATTTTTATGTTTTGGTTTATAAGTGTTTAATGCAAGGGTATAGATGTAAATATCGTTATCCGCCAATAATTGAATCTCCTTCATGTTTTCAGAAATAATAAAATCATTATAATAGATATGGTTGAAATAGTCGTCTGGTGTTAATGTCTGACATACATAATAGGTATCCTGATTTACAAACCATATCTTTAATTTACTGCAACTATCCAACGATATAAAAAAGTTGTCATTAATAAATTGGATTTTCTTAAGGGTACACGCGTGTTTATCAATTTTTTCAATGAGAATTTCAGAATCATTTATAGTTCTATATAGTTCAAATGCAGAGTCATCATAAGAATATAGAATTTTAAGAGTATTGCTGCTGTTGGTTGTTTTCTTATCATATTTTATCTTTGAATATAATTCATTTATAATGGTTGAATTTGTTTGGTTTATTGTCTCCGAATTGTAGTTCAATAACATAAACCCGGTAATTACTATTTTGATTTTACTTTGGGATGTAACTAAATATTTACAATTGTCAGTGCCCTTATATATAGTATATGCACTTAAAGGCAAATAATCGTTATTAATATGATATTTATTATAGGTTAACAATTTTAATTTATCATCATAAATCTGCCACACTTTAGGAATAGGGTCTGTGTCATCAACAATAAAACTTTGGTCTAAGATATAAACAAGGTTGTTAGATTCATGTTTTAAAGTGTATAAGCGATTTCTTTTACAAATATATATTTTCTTTGTTCCGCTTGAACAAGATACAATAAGATCTCCACTGTCCTTGTATAATTGAATAAATTGTAATTTATCGTCTAAATGAATAGGAGGAATCGATTTTCTATGCTGTGTATAATATGTAATTGTATTATCCAGTTTATCAAATAAAATTTGAACATTGGAATCACAATATAATTGGTCAATTTTTTCATTCATAGTTATCACTCCGTTAGAATAAGTATTAGCTATTATGGCATTAATTCTACCTTCTTTAGAACTCCATAATTTATAAATCTGTTATCTTGTTCCTTTATAATATTATTGGGTTTTAATGTCAATAAAAATCTACTAATAAACTCTAAAAGATTTTTGCATATACACTACGAAACAAAGTACAATTGAGTTATTTTATCAATATTCTGCTTGATTTCATATAGAAAGGAATAAAATGGTAGGATGATATAATAACTCATAACAGGAGAAAAGTTCCGTAGGTACGACAGATATTAACGACGGGTTTTAACCCGGCGAAAAACAGCACCGGAATAATATAATAATTCGTTATGGGAGATAAAGTTCCGTTCTGTTGTCCCGCTGGGACTTATTTCATAATGTGTTTTTCCCGAGGGGCTTACGCCACCATCGCTATCATTGTGTCGCCCTCAGGGGCTCTTTTGGAATACGAAAATAAATAAAAGATGATGATTATATCTTACTTTTTTCGAGGGGCTTACGCCACCATCGCTATCATTGTGTCGCCCTCAGGGGCTCTTTTGGAATACGAAATAAATAAAAGATGATGATTGTATCTTCCTTTTTTCGAGGGGCTTACGCCACCATCGCTATCATTGTGTCGCCCAAAGGGGCTTGAATAATACTATATTGATAATCAGTTACACAAATAATCCACTTAGTTCTAAAATCCTGTAATCCTTGTTTCTAAAACTAAATCTGTAGAATCTGTGAGAGAATATTTCTTGCGGAGGAACGGCGTCCTCCGACTACACATCTAAATCCTCTTAATCCTAAAATCCTGAAATCCTCGTTTCTAAAACTATATTCCTGTAATCCTTGTTTCTAAAGCCATCTCCCTAAAAATATCTTCTTCTATTGTTAATTCCCTATTTACTATGAACATACACAGGAATATCTTTCACCCAAAGTTTATAGATAGCTTCGGGACCCAGTTCTTGCCAAAGAAATGTTTCACAGGAAACAATATGTTGAGATAGATAGGCGGAAATGCCTCCAGACATAATAAAATAGACCGCTCCAAAGTCCATAATCGCTTTTTGCACTTCCAGCGAGCGTTCACCCTTGCCAATCATTACTCGCAAGCCGTTTTGAATTAAAATAGGAGTGTAAACATCCATTCGGGAGCTGGTTGTAGGTCCTATTGCTCCACATACATTTCCCGGTCTGGCAGGACTTGGTCCACAGTAAAATAGTGTTGTTTCTGCCAGGTCTAAAGGTAATTTTTCTCCTCTTTGGATAATTTCCACCATTCTTTTATGAGCTGCATCTCTGGCTGTAAACAGACAGCCGCTTAATAAAACTTTATCAGATATATTCAGTTGGCTTATATCAGCTGGACAAAGAGGCAAGGTATATCTATATATTTTCATAAGTTATATAATAATTTCTATATGCCTGTGGGAATGGCACTGTAAATTTACTGCCACAGGTAAAGAAGCAATATGACAGGGAGCAGTTAAAATGTGAACAGCTAAAGCATTAGTTTTTCCTCCTAATCCTTGCACCCCGATTCCTGTTGCGTTGACACTTTCCAAAATTTCCTGTTCTAAAACAGCATATTCTTTCAGGGGATTTTTCTTGCTTAATGGCCGCAATATAGCTTTTTTGGCTAAAAGAGCACAGGTCTCAAAATTGCCACCGATACCAATTCCTATTATCAAAGGGGGGCAGGCATTACCTCCAGCCAGAGTAACTGTTTCTACCACAAAATTTTTTATGTCCTCAGAGCTGGCAGAAGGTGTAAACATTTGCAGCCGACTCATATTTTCGGCACCACCACCCTTCTGATCAATCTGCAATTTTATTGTATCTCCTTTTATAATAGAAATATGCACTATTGCAGGGGCATTATTTCCTGTATTTTCTCTTTGCAGAAGAGGGTCTTTTACAATTGATGGTCGTAAATAGAGTTCCTTAGAGACCTTTATCAGGGTTTCGTTAATAATTTCCGGTAAGGGTGGACCTTCAATTATACATTGATTACCTATTTCCGCAAACACAACCAAGGTTCCTGTATCCTGACAGAGGGGGATTTCTATTTTAGGTGCCAGTTCTATGTTTTTTAGCATACAATTGAGAATATCTTTACTGATTTCGCCGGTCTCGTTGGCAAGGGCATTTTTCAGCAGGGCAGGTAATTCAGGATCAGGGGTAAAGGTTATATATTTTATGGCATTAGCGAGTTCGGACTCAATTGTTTCACATGAAACATATCTGTAAGCCATTGTTTTAACCTTTTTGTCTCTTAATTAGATACTTCAGCAGGAGGTCTTCTATTGGGGTAAAGGTATCAACAGGATTATATTCTATTTGATTTTTGTAGCATTCCCGTTTTAGATAGTTCGTAAACTGATGATAGTTTTCCTGATATTCCTTGTGTATTTGCCAGGGTGAGACAGTTATTTTTTCTCCTGTTTCACTATCTATAAATTGTGCTTCTCGTTTATAATCAAACTTTTCTTCCTTAGGGTCAATTATATGAAAAACAAGTACTTCATGATTGCGGGCACGGAAATGTTTCAATGCTTCCATAATATTATTCGGTTCATCTAAAAGGTCACTGATAAGGATTATCAGAGAGCGTTTTTTTACCAGTTCGGCAATTTGATGCAGGGGAGTTAACAGGTCTGTTTGGTCTTCTGCCTTCAAATCTAAGAGAGCAGCAAATAACTGGGAAGTATAGCTTCTAATTGCTTTGGGTGGAAAAGCAGAAGTAATTTTGTTATTAAATGTATAAAGTCCGGCAGCATCTTTTTGGGAAATCATCAGCCAAGCCAAAGCACCTGCCAATTGAGTTGCATATTCAATTTTACTGCTTTTTCCGGAACTGAAAAACATTGATTTACTGTGATCTAAAAGAATGTAACTGCGTAGGTTGGTTTCTTCTTCATAGCGTTTTACATAGTACCGTTCCGTTTTTGCCAAAATTTTCCAGTCCAGGTCTTTTAACGGTTCTCCAGGATTATATTGCCTGTGATCTGAAAATTCTGCACTGAAACCATGATAAGGAGATTTATGCAAACCCACTAAAAAGCCCTCAACTATGCTTTTAGCAGTAAGCTGGAACTTATTCAGGCGGACTAATGCTTCTTCAGATAAAAGCGGCATCTTATTTCTTTTTAGGTTGATACAGCAAGGCAAAGGGAATAATTAAAGCATAAGCAAAGACCAATAAAACGGGGGATAGAGAAATCTCATTAAAGGACATAATTATATAGCCGGCAACTAATACAATTGCTGCTATAAGCAGGAGGATAAAATTGATTCGGTTTAAGTGCAGTTTGTTTTTCTCTTCCTTATTTTTCATCTTTACTCCTTCATAGCTGAAAGCAATGTTTTTCCGTAATGTTATTTTTCATAAGAACCACAGATCAGGAACTGGTTTGTTTGTCAACTGAACTTTCTTTTTCCAGGTAGGAAGCCAGTATTTGTTGATAAACCTCATCAGCAAGTTCCTGTCGTGTTTTTCCTTCCTGATAGGGAATAGCATTTAAAATATCTATTTGAGCTTCAATGGAATGTCCAATAAGTTTCAGATAATGAGTAAGGAAAGGCATATCTCCATACCAGAAAATGAGGTCACGATTTTTCTTATCTATCTTTTTACCATCAATTGAGGAGTATTTAATACAAAGAGGTAGAATAGAGCATTTAGCATTTACTGCCACTTGAAAAAGGGATTTCCGAAAGGGCTGAACGGTTATGCCATTTGTGCTTGTTCCTTCAGGAAAAAGGAGAACTTTAAAGCCCTGGTGAATAGCAGAGGCAAATTTCTCAATTTCGGCAGGTAGAGAAATATATTTTTTCCGGTTCGTATAAAGGCATCCCCCATTACGGGTAATTTTTCCCAGAAAGGGATTATGTTTCATTTCTACAGAAGTTATAAACACAAAATTTTCCAGTGCTGAAAGGAGTATGATATCAAGATAAGTGGTATGATTGGAAACAGCCAGATATGCCTCATTTTTTAATAGTTCCAGCTTTTCAGGATTACTTATTTTCAGTTTTATCTTAAAAGCCCGTATAAAGTGTTTGCTTATGCGGTTATTATTTTTCACTAATCTTTTTCTGCGTAGTTTCTCATCTCTAGTGAAAATTCTAATTACAGCAGAAATGAGAAAAAACTCACTTATCAGATAGAAGTGCCAAAGAATACAGTGTAATTTGCGTAATACCATTTTTTTAAAAGGTTTATGATGTTTATGTCTTTACCGGTAAAATAATTGTTAAGGTGCCTCTGGCTATTTGCCAAGCAATTAGCTGTTCCTGTTTTTAGTCGCATAATTAGTTTCAAACCTTTTTTCATCTCTGCTTTGTTCTTCCTTTATTGATGCTTTAAAGATTCTTTAACGATTCGTTAACGGAACTAAGGAATTGTTAAAGCATTGTTAAAGGGTCGTTAAATATTCTACTATGAGACAGGTGATAACTTATTCGGAATTTTAAGTTTTAGGTATCTTCACCATTTTGCAAAGATCCAAATATGTTTTTCCCCTCTGCACTTTACTTTTAGTTAAATTTATAGTTCCACTTTCTTTCCTGCAAACACAGGAAATAATATCCGTTAAACACTATCTTAAACTATCTTTTTCCCCGGGTTTAAAACCATTCGTTGATTACTGTTGTTTCTAAGGGAATTCATTATGGGCTTTATGCATTTGGTTAGCTGTCTTTCTCATTCGCCAGCTAAACATTTTGCCCGCATTACTTTAAGAGCAGCATTTTCCGGGTAATATTCCTTTCCGGGGAAACAATTCTATAGTAGTATAATCCGCTGGAGCAAGACCTGCCGTTATTATCTCTTCCATCCCAGGTAAATTGATAGTCACCGCTTTTAAGTTCTGAATCAATTATCCTTTTCACTTTTTGCCCTTTGATATTGTAAATGGCAATAGAAATCGGTGCTGCTTCAGTAAGCTTAAAACTGATAGAAGAAGATTGCGAAGCAGGATTGGGAAACACACTTACTGATTGAATTACAGGAATCATAACGGGATCGTCATTACTATCAGGATTATAATCCATCACCTCCAGTTCCGAAAGAATTATTCCGAGCATATTGCTCAGGGTATATTCTCCCGATTCTATTTGTGAGGTTCTAAAAGTGGATGTAAGCACAGAGTAATTATCAGTAGCATTTAAAACGCCTATAATAGGATTATCGGTATTATCACTGGAGGAGAAAAATATTCCTGCAGCCGATATTTGATTTGGAAGGAGAGCATATACAACAGATGAATCCGACGCTACATAATTCCAGTTTATATTATTAGCAGGATAAAGAATAGATGTAACATTCAGAGGATTATTATCTGCCATCTGAACACCCATTTTTGAATATAACTCACCGTAACAGTAATCAATATAATTTTCGCAGTAAAGTTTACCTCCTGCGTCCAGATAGCTGTTTAAGTAACTATATTCATAGGAAGTTGGCTGCAGTTCTGCTTCCGCAAGTGACTTTCCAGCCAGGTAAAACACTGCTTCAAAGTTATTCAAATAAGCATAGTCCGGAATCAGTTTATCAGAATAAACCACATTAAAATTGCTTATTTGCCGGAGGGCATTAACAACAGCAAGTCCTTCATTTCCAACAGGTTCCCAAACCAGAATTTCTCCCGTCGGGTTAATTTGATTAGGATTCCAGCCCAGCATAGGATCTCCAAAAAGCATATAAGTGTAAACATTTTGTAATTCGGGGTAGATTATACCTCCGTTATCAACAGGATCACCAAAAAGGTAAAACTGTGTATGCAAAAGATTTGCCCAGGAATGTGCAGAACCTAAATCCAGTTTTGCCTGACGGAAGTTTTCCACAAAATGATAGTTATAACTGGCAAGTCCGCCCCAACCTGGATTTTGCCATCCGATTTTATACCAGCCGGTTCTGGTAGCTGCAATAACTCCTACTGCCTTTTTAATTAAGGCATATTCTGCCAGGCAGGTATTACTGTAATCCAGATATCCGTTATAGCAGGATGCAGCATAAATAACTGTTCCATTTGTATTTTCCAAATTATCAAAACTTTGACGATCAACTAAACTCCTCCAGTCCATTTCATTATCTTCAGGTATGTTATTTTGATTATAATCATTTTCCCAAACCTTACGAGAAGAGTGTGCAGAACTACCATGGGCACTCCAGTTGATAAAACCCCAGCTTTCGGAATTAAGCTTGTTTCGTAAATTATCATAATTTACAGGTAGGTTACTGGGAAAAGAAGGAACAACTCCTTCCTGTTCATACATAGTAAAGTTTTCCTGTTCTGCTAAACAAGTATTCCGCATAAATTCCATAAAAAGGCCTCCATCGGTTTGTAAATATTCAAGTAGTGGTTCTCCCTGATAATTCAAGTAAGCTGCAGATAACAAGTTTTTTTCTTTCCAGGGCTCAGTTGTTTGTTCGTAATCAACTATACGATTTGCAATAGCAGATACCTCAGCAGCAATATTGGTAGAGATGCGTCCTACAAAGACCTCTGGCGTAAAGTCAATTCCATAATCCTCATTCATATAACCGGTAGAATATTCACCTCGTCTGCCATCATTATCGGTATCCCAATCACTGCTTAAATCAGAGTAAAAGAAATCTGTAGCAACTGTTTCCAGCCCATTGGGTTCGGGAATTACATTGGCAACGGGAACAAGATCATAATCACCAACTAAAAGCAGGTAGGAAAAGGGATTCTGAGCATAAGTATTCTGCAGAAAGTTACGCAACTTTTCGGCATTATCGGTCCCCGTTCCGGAAGCCAAAGCTATTGCTATATCACAAAAAGAAACAACTACACCTTGAGATTCACGATAGAGAACAAGCCAATTCAAAGCTGCATACAAATCCGGAGTAGTAATAATTAAAAGATGATTATTGCGCTCTTTGGATACATTATACCACTGCTGAAGAGCAGGTGGATTAGCAAAAAAATCTGCTTCCTTAAATGTTAGAGGAATTGTTCCTTTTTCTTTGGCAGAAGAAGTGTAATTTATATTTATCTGGCAGGAACTATTCCACAGCCAACTGGAACCGTTATAAACAGCAGGTATCACATTAAAACAGGCATAATTAAGTTCACCCCATTTCCTTAAACCCAAATAGCTGTAGCGGGAAGGAATATTTCTATTAACAGGAGATGTTAATATTTCTTCTCCATTGGTAAAAGAGGAATTAACTGCAGGTGGCTCTCCAGCAAGAGTTTTTGCAGCATCAAAAAGCACTTGCCAGTAATCAATAACAGCATCTTTGGGCAGAAGGATATTGATTTGTTTAACGGGCAATTGTAGAGTACCGGGAGCACTGCAAAATCCATAACCTTGTTTAGATAAAGCTGCTGCTGATACACTCTCTTCAGTAAGAGGAAACTGAATTATTGTATTGAGTGTGGTTGCTGAAACAAGCAAGGGCAAACTTATTAAAATCAAACATAAGGTCTTTTTCATTTTTCTTCCTTTATTGTGTCTTTAAGCATCAGGAGTGAAATGGGTTGAGTGGTTAGAAGAGGAATGGACTAATTTGGAATTATTTTTGTCCTGCTTTTTTGCCAAAGTGTCTGGCGGAAACCCATTTATATTATAACCCAAACCTTTACCTGTAACTAACACATTAAACCGATTAAACATTTGCCGCAGACGGTTAAGCATTTTTTTATCGGGATTAAGTTGTGCCAGCATTTTAGCCAGAAATGACTCCCAATTTACGGTTTCCTTTTTTGGGAAAAAACCGCATAAGTGCATAACTTCCAAAATATAGCTGCGGATTTCATCCAGTTCTTTTCCGCTGGCAGAATTATAGTATTTATTTCCCTTTTCTTTTTCTTCCCGGGGAAGGGAATATATTTCCCAAAGTGCTAAGGCAACTGCCTGAGCCAAATTCAAGGAAGGAAAAGAGGGATTAGCCATAAATTGACAACGCAGAGGACAAAGTTTTGCTTCAGAATTAGTTAAGCCATAGGTCTCTCGTCCGAAAACCAATCCTATATTAGAATTAGGTAAACTGTGAACATATTTTGCCATTTGCCTGGGAGTAAAATCCACGGATTTATTTTTTCCTGAACGCCGGGAAAAGACAATAACTCTATCCAGGTTTTGAATTGCTGCTTCCAGAGAACTGAAAGTATTTACATTTTCCAGAATTTGTTCGCTATGCATAGCCAAATAAAAATCGTTTTTTTCAGGAACATTACCTACAATACGCAGGTCTGAAAAACTGAAATTATGCATAATTCTGGCTATAGCACCTACATTTCCTCCATAGATTGGTTCCACCAAAATTACTGCAATCCTGGAATAATCCTGCTTGATGTTCATATTTGTCTGGAATAATAATTATTTTCGGAATTAGCTACCTTCTGGTTTTGATTTTCTCTCTTCTTTTTCTTACCTATGATGTAGGAAAGTTTTGCTCCCATTGTGGCAACTTTAGGATCGGAATCGTTTCGCCATTCAGCAATCGTTTTTTGTGTAACATTCATAAATTCGTTGGTTTTATCCCGACGACTGCGTTGAGAGTAAATATTGGCAAGTTTTTTCATTGTCTGCCACAGCACGCGAGTTCTTTTCTCATTACCTTCAATCAACCAACGCCGAATGCTGTTATAGCATTGCAAAGGTCTTTGTCTTCCTACTTGAGTGAGGATATGACAAACTTTTTTCTGAACTTCTTCACTTTCATCATCCAACAGCTTAGAAACAAAGGAAAGCACATATTGAGGATGGCGGGAGGCAATATTTTCCATACCATGCATACTTATAGCACGCTTTTTTTCGTTATCTGAATCAGCCCAGGCAGGCATATATTCCTGCATTACATCCGGGTTCTTTTTCCAGAGTTCAAAACAAATTGTCTCCGATTCCCAGGGAACGCTTTCCAAGGTCTTTTCCACTGTTTTAATAATGATTTCGGGATGATCCTGATGTTTGTAATAAAAATAAAAGAGTGCGGTTGCCCTTACACCATATATAAAATGCTCTAAAAGATGTCCACAGATAGCATCCATTTCTCCATTACCGGAATATTGTGCTAAGCGTTTGCCTAATTCTTCCCGGACAAAGTAATTTGCCGTATTACCTAAATCAGTAATTTGTTTTTCTGCAAGTGCATCTTTACCTTTTTCTACATTGCGGAAAATTTTTTCTACTTCGGTATCCAGGATTTTATAATCATCCAGATTTAATCGTCCAACTTCTTTTATCATTTACCCTGCTTCGTAACGGTAATTTTTATTCCGTCACTAAATTAAATAGTGTTTTTTTCTGTCACTTGTAAGCTTATCTTGTTTGACATAAAATAATTGATACCCTTCCCTTGTTTACCCTTTATTTAAGGACCGGAAGATAAATGGGATTGAAGTGTATCTACATTTGTTACCCTTTTATTAGAAGAGAACTATCTGTCAAGAAAAAAGTCAAGAGGTCGAGAGGTCGAGAGGTCAGGAGGTCGAGAGGTCGAGAGGTCAGGAGGTCGAGAGGTCGAGAGGTCAAGAGGTGGAGAGGTCAAGAGGTCGAGAGGTCAAGGGGTCGAGAGGTCTTGAGGGTTGAGAAGGTTTAGAAAGTTGAGAAGGTTTAGAAAGTTTTAACTACAAGTAAGGCGACAAAATAATAGTGATGAGGGCTATCCAGCAACTAAAATATAATTGCAAGATAGTTCATAGCAGCCAATTTATAATAATTATCATCTAAAATCCCTTACATCCTTATAATCCTTTTCATCCCAGACCTATTAAATCCCTATAATCCTGTTCCTCCCAGACCTATTAAATCCTTAAAATCCTGTTCCTCCCAGACCTATCAAATCCTTAAAATCCTCGTTTCTAAAATCAAATCGGCGAAATCTGCGAAATCTGCGTGCTCCTATCTTTGTTCCGCGTCTTTGGTGGCTACATAATTTATTTTCTGTTTTCCCAGAGTTGTTTTGCCACGGGAGCCCATTTTTCAGCAGCCGGTTTTGTTTTAGCGCACAGTTCTTCAATTTTTTCAGGGGATATTATATCTGTTGACCGGGCATTAGATTCAGCTATAATTTCTCTAATTCTTTCGGGATTATCCATCAGTGGGCAGGGTTGTAATTGATTTTGGTTAAAGGGTTGTCTTTTTTGGTATGCTTTAAAGATTGGAGATTGTAATGCTTCCAAAAGGGAAACATCTTTAATATTTACATTGGAATAATGAACAAAAGCACAGGGTTCAACATCCCCGGCGGCATTGATATGAAAATAGCTGCGTCCACCGGCAATGCAACCTCCGGCAAGTTCTCCGTCATTCCAGAAATCCAGAGCCAGGATGGGTTTATGAGTTCTAATTTCATTAACTCTTTTATACATATAAGCGCGTTGTTCAGGAGTAGCAATCAAATCCGTTTGAGCATTTTTACCAATGGGAATATAGGTAAAATTCCAGGCATAGAAACAGCCCCGAGCAAGCATCTCGTCCACAAATTCATCGGAAGCAACGCTTTCGGTATTATAGCGATGATAGCAAGTGGAATAACCAAAAAATAAACGGTATTTTTTCATCAGCTCCATTGCTTCTATAACTTTTTGATAACTTCCTTTTCCTCTGCGCATATCGGTTGCCTCTTCAATTCCTTCAATAGAAAAACAAAGTGTTAAATTTCCTGTGCGGAGAACCTCCTCACAGAATTTTTCATCTACAAGTGTGCCATTAGTAAAAGCCAGGAAAAAACAATCCTGATGTTCTTCGCAGAGTTTAATTATGTCCTTTTTGCGGATTAAGGGTTCGCCTCCGGAGAAGAGATACCAATAGATGCCCATTTTTTTACCTTGCTGGCAGATAGAATCCAAAACTGCATAAGGTAAATTTTGCTCTTTTCCATATTGAGCAGCCCAACAACCTGTGCAGGAAAGATTACAGGCACTTGTCGGGTCCATCAGAATAGCCCAGGGCACTTGTATTGAATATTTTGCTTTATACTTCTCTCTTATCGGTTTGCCAACCAGGGTAGTATTGATGGCAAAACATTCTACCAGTTTTCGGATAACTTTGGAATCAACATTATTGAATAAGTTTTCCACAAGTTTGTGCCAATGGCTGTTTTCATCTGAAAGAGCAGCAGAAATAACACTAAATAACTGTAAATAATTACCCTTGCGGTCAAGTTTTTTAGCCAACTCCATTATTTTGGGTAATTTATTCAGCGGATCAGTGGCTATGTAATTGATCAGTTGATTTAGTGCAATTGTTTTTACATTTTTCATAGCAGATTTCCTTAAGTCATAACTTTTTTTGTGGTTTATAAATTTATTCTTCTAAAATGTCAAGTTTTTTATTAGCAGTGCACTGTAAAGCTTCATATTTTCGTTAAAGAATGGTAATATGCCTTTGTGTTTTAGCGCAGAATTCACCTTAATATATCTGCAAGCTTAGGTTTTTGCCTTTTCTTTTCCGCGTATTCCAGTTTTCGGGTAAAATATTTTTCCTTTAAATTGGCTTCCTTAATTGCATTACCTATGCATTACGGACTCATTACGGATGGCATCCGTATTGGGTGAGCAATGAGTAAGTAATGCTATTAAGGACGATGTGGTGTTTAATCTTGACAATTGTCTGCAATTTTTGAAGATAGAATAATGAACAAAATTTGGACCTTCTGTTTTGCCGTAATTTTTGTGCTGATTACAATTCCGCTCTCCGCTGCGGACGAAGATAACTATTTGCAGGATTATCTGTTATCTTATCCTAAAACAATTTATTCAGCAGTTACGGCACCTGGCAGCTGGCAAAAAGATGATTGGCTGAAAGCAAGTGCGGTAGTTATTACCGGAGGTTGTTTATATTTTCTGGATGATAACTTGCGGAATTACTACCAACTGAACAGAAATGAATTTACGGACGGAATTTTTACAGGGGCAAAATATTTCGGAGAAGTAAAAATTATATTTCCGGTTATGGCTGTAACTGCTTTGGGAGGATATCTGACTAAGAATGAAAAAATAATAGATACCTCTCTGCTTTGCTGGAAAAGTTCTCTTCTCTCTTTGGGGGTTACTCAAGCCATAAAATTATCAACTCAACGGCAAAAACCATATAAAGAAGAAGGAAAAGAATTTTGGCAGGAAAATGGAATTTCTTTTTCCAGAAATAGTTTTCCCTCGTGACATACAACTTTGGCTTGGAGTTTGGCTCCTGTGCTGGCAGAACAATACAAAAAGACCAAATGGGTGCCTCCAACTGTTTATACAATTGCTGTTTTAACTTCCCTATCGCGTTTGAATGATGATCAGCATTGGACCAGCGATGTTTTTGCAGGTGCCGTTATTGGCTATGTAACAGCAAAATTGGTGTTGAAAGATACCCCTCGTCTAATGCTGAAAGTAACACCTGAAATAAATGGGGTTTCTCTTATGTATAATTTCTGATTTGTAATTTTTATTGGGGTTTACACACCCGTCGCTAGTATTGTGTCGCCCGCCGGACTTTTTATAGTATTAACCTTTCTGTGATTTTGGTTGACCAGGAGGTCAACCATCCGGAAAAACGATGTCCTCGTCGTTTACTTTTTTCAGCTGTAATGGCAATTCCGACAAAGATTTAATATTTCTCCATTTCTGTTACGATGTGCCTCCCTCATTTGTTTTAGTACGGGTGCATTCCACAGGTCACGAATTTCATCTTTTTGAATGTCTCCAATAAAAATGCGGTCTTCAGGTTTGATGGCACATCCTTTTGCCGGACAAAGAGGGACCAAACCATCGGGTCTGATTTGCAGGTCTCTATACGGAACAGTGCAAACAGGAAGGGAATTTTGAAGTATAGAATTTTGCAGATAAACATCATCTTGAGGAGGTGTTTCGGGATGCTGCAATATATGTTGCGGTAAAACACAATCACAGAATTGGCGTAAAAAACGGCTGTCTTCCTTTTCTTTATCTAAAGTTGAAGGCCGTACCATTAAACGAATACGAAGGATGAGGTCAACTTTATACCGATTTCTCAATATATACAGCTGTTTCAGGTTTTGGAGAAACAGGTCATAATCGGCACCTGGACGACTTCTTTCGTAGATATCTTTTCCTCCGGCATCCATAGAAAGTTCAATAAAGCTAAGTCCGCAATTAAGCAGTTTTTCATTTACTTCAGGATTCTGCCATTGCCCGTTGGTGATAATAGATAAATATTTGCAATACCGGGACATTTCTTTCAGCATCAGATCAAATTGAGGATGCAGGGTCGGTTCACCGCCGCTGATTCTGATTCTGCTTACAGGATGGCGTTTCAGACGCTCAATTAGTGCTGCAAAAACATCCTGATTCATCATCGTCCTCGGATAGGGAAAAAAGGGATTATTACAGTAGATACAGCGTAAATTACAGGCATCAGTAATATCTACGGAAAGTAAAGGAGGATTTTTGGCATCTTTGAACCAGAAGGGATATTTCAGAATCAGTATTTCCTTCAAGGGAACACCTTTTTTCAGAATGTGGGTATTCAGTTTCCAGTAATAGGAAAGGTGCTTGATAATCCAGGGAAGGTAGAGAAGTTTTGAGGTTTGGGGTCTTTTTTGTGGCATAAGATGTTACTACTGTAAAACCAATATCTTCCGAATTTGGGTTCTATCTTCTTTAAAACGCAGAAAATAGATTCCACTGCTTAATTCTGCGGGCAATGAAAAAGAAAAACTGCTTTCTCCCTGTAAAATTCCTTTCAGGGGTTCCTGATATACTATCTGTCCTTTCAGGTTAAAAAGCTGTAAGGTCAACTCGGAAAATGCCTTATCACTAAAGAGCAGTAAATTTCCCTGCGTTTTCAAAGGATTGGGATAAACGGATTTTATGTGTAATACCGATGGAACTTGCAACGGATCGGAATTTGCCATTCCATTTTCGGCTATAGTTACAATAACAGAACTATTGGCAGAAAGTGAAACATGCACATAACAAATATTATAATCACTACTCTTATCTGCCTGGATTAAAGTCCCTCCTGAAACATTATAGCCGGAATCTCGTGCAGGCATAATAAATTTCAGCAGCGCATTTTCAAAAGTTAGAGGTTGATTATTAGTGATAATTGCTTTCACACTATCCGCTACTCCATAATTGGAAGGATAGTATTGAACAGAAAGGTTATTTCCTGTCGCTCCGGCATAAATTGTATTATAAGGTGTTAATTGACCGTTATTAACTCTGATTACACGGTAAGCACGATTGCCATCACAAATACTACGCGTAGCTAAATTATAGGGCTGAACGGAAATTGAGCCATCATTATAATGAATATGACCCCAAAGAGACATATCTATTCCTAAAGCGGAAAGGGAAAGCTGTTCCTGAAAGTCGTAATGATGGAAAAGAACCTTTTTATAATTCGGAAAAAGAGACAGAGTATTATTCAACCAGGCAATTTGTTGATTGGTATAACTCATATTGCCATATATATTTGGTCGCCAGTAATCATAATTGTCATAACTTTCCAAACCAATAAAAACAGTATTATTGTAAGTAAAATAATAATCCTGTGTATGATAGGGAAACAAAGGGTCTTCATTATCCAGCCAGCTCCAGCCAAAATATTTCCACCAGTTTTTTCGTGCACTTCCTGCAGGAGGAGGGGTTTGATTCCATCCGCCAATATCGTGATTTCCGGAAGTAACATAAACGGGAACATCAAATTCGGTCAGCAATTTTTGTATCCAGCCATACCAATATTGATTGGCAAAACCCTCCAGCTCTCCTTCATTAACTAAATCACCGGTAAAAAGAACAAACTCGGGATGAATGATATTTATATCTTCCATCACGGCTCTAAAATCATCTACTGCAGTAGAGTCGGTGTCAAAACCGGCATTGGGATAATACAAACGATTGGGAGTATGGGCATCTGTTATATGAATAAAATAGTAATTGTTTTTCCGGCTGGGAATAACCTGAATAGCATTAGCTGTAATGTCACTTATACCTCCGCCGGCAGATATCTCCAAATCGTATAATTCATAAACAGGAACAGTTGGAACCGTTACTGTCAGTTCCCACCTGTTGGGTAAATTTAACCATTGAGAGTTTATAACAGGTAAATTCAGGCGTTTACTGTTATGCCTCAGCCAGGCATTCCAATTGCTTGTATTTTGAGGAGCTAAACAAGTTATTTTAAATGTTTCACCTGGAACAACAATTTCCGGAATATTAAGAATAGGACGCTGGATAACGGTTAAAGTATCTCCCGGGGAATTATAACTGCTATTAACAGTTACGCTTCCATTAATGCAATTCGGAATAACACCGGCTCCAAATATTCCCTGAGAAAAATTTAGAGAAGTGGTTCCGGTATTGGCAGAATAAAAATTAAGGGTTAAAAGAACTCCCTGCCCGTTTAAAGCTGTGTTGCTTTGATAAGAAAGAGATAACACTCCACTTTCTACAGTGGCATTTACATTTCCTGTCTGTGATAAAGTTCCTGCAGTGCTTATTGATTCATAATTCAGAATATTAGGATTAAAAGAGATGCTAAAAGAATAGGACTGATAGTTCTGCAAAACATCTATGCCATAAGCATTTACAGGAACAGAAACAGAACTGTGTAAACCCACTGACTGAGGGGGAATAGCTAAAGTTACTGTATTAGCTCCTAAAATCATATCCGCTTCCGAACGCGGATTGATGGCGTAGTAATTGTAAGAATAATCCACAATACCGATTATTTCGCTATAGACCTGTCCTAAAATTACATTATTCCAGCTGTGATTTGAGCCAAAGAATTGATTATCTATCTGACAAGCACCACTACCATCATCAATATAAAACTCTTGATAAGTATTGGGTTCAACTGTTACGGAAACATTCAAAACCTTTACTAACACGCCTTCCCATTGTTCTCCACTGCTAAAATTATCCAGTGAACCGGTATTTATTTCACTGGGAGCGGGAAGAGGATTGCCCTGGCTTAAAACCTGACAGGAAGTGACAGAAGAAATTTCCGTTAAACCATAATATTCATTTACCGTTCCGGTTACGCGAACTAAATCCCCTACGGTAGGATGATAGGTCTGATTATAAATAAATAAACCGCTCCAGGGACCCCCTGCCACATCACTGATAAAGAAACCATAATTATTATAACCACTGCCGGAATAATAATTAACACCACTTACAATTCCCTGGACAGTAACACTTTGATCTATATAGGGTGAATCGCTTCCTCCTTCAGGATTATACTGAATATCATAGCAACTGAGAGCTGTTTGCGCAAAAAGATATATGCTGGAAAACAATATTAACAGGAATAAGGAATATTTTCTGTTCATATTTTCGCTAAAATGGTCTTAACTGAATTTATCGGAATGGCAAAACCAATACCAATATTGCCTCCGCTTTCAGAGAAAATAAAAGTATTTATACCAACTACTTCCCCGTTGATATTAACAAGAGGACCGCCACTGTTTCCCGGATTGATAGCAGCATCGGTCTGAATCATAGATTTATATTCATGCTTGTCTTGACGAGCTGCAAAATTACGATTAACAGCGGAAATTACACCTACGGAAACACTGGGCTTGGAGTCATTCAATAAAAAGCCGTAAGGATTTCCTAAGGCAATACTCCATTCTCCGATTATTAAATCGTTGGAATTTCCCAATTCGGCATACGGCAAATTATTACCGGTGATTTTTATTTTGGCAATATCGCGGATATCATCAATTCCTGCAACAGTTCCGGAAAATTCGCGTTTATCAGGTAAAATAACTTTAATTTGAGTAGCTCCGCTAACTACATGCGCATTGGTAATAATGTAACCCTTAGGATCATATATAACACCACTGCCAATTGATTCCACCTGTCGTAGTAAAGGTATAGCACCGAAAAAATCAAAAAAACCTAAACTAAAAGGAGATATAGCTCGCACATATTCAGTTTTAATAACATTAATGCTGACAACAGCAGGTTCTACTGCTTTTACAGCTTCAGTTATAGAATTTATCCTTTTGGCAGAAGATGCTTTACTCGGTTGTGAAGTTCCCTGCGTTACAAAGGTATCGGTTTCCGGTGTTTTATTTCCGTATTTATTGATTAAAGCCATTGTAATAAAGGCATTAAGCAACAAAATAAGGATTATTGTGAAGAGATTGATATGTTTCAAGTTTTCTCTCCTTTATGAAATAAATTTTTGAATGGCAAAGTTAATTACTGCAGAGCTGACAGTAGTTTCAAAACAGGGACCCTTAGGGCGTTCATTCAGGACAGCATAAACAGGATAACGCCAGCTTTCCCGGACTCCTTCTGTTAAATCCCTGTTGCAAGCAACAGCAATAATGATATTCGGTTGGGTATCATTTACCAGTTTCCTTGCCAAAGAACCTCCACTGGCAACTGCTGCTTTAATTTGATAGTCCTTGGTTAATGCCTTCATTTTTGCCATATCACAGCCACCACATTCCTGGCATTCAACAATATTGTTATTAATGCGAATCTTGCAATTGGAACTTTGCAAGCAATGAGGTAAAAGCAAAAGCATATTAGTAGAATGCATTCCCTGATAGTTGGTAACTACAATTTCATTATTAAAATAAAGAAAGGACTCCTGTAAAGTTTCAGTTTTCTGGAAACAAATCCTGCTAAAAACTCTCGCTATTGGGTAATAGATATTCACCATCATCCAGGAAAGATAATGTCTCAGCCAACGCGGTTTGATTTTTTTATGCGTGCTAAGCAGAGCTAAAATCCAAGTGCCTATTAAAATTACAATTATTATAAAGAGTAAAGTGTAGAGTATATTTCCCCAGGTAGAAAGGCCTAAACGATGATAACTGCCTAACACTATGAAGAAGAAGATGAGCGTTAGAATAAGCAATGAAAAGCTGACGAACGCAGGGAATTTGATTATGGCGAAGTATTCTTTTTTCATTTTTCCCTTCCTAAATATTCTTTTTCTTTAAGGCGGGCACCATTTATAAAAGCAATTGTTTCCATTACTTTCTTGCCTGCCGGCTGAACTTTAGTAATAAGCAATTTACAGTCCAAGCAGTTAACAAAAAAACCACACTTTTTATGTATACCACAAATAAATCCCGGTTCACCTTCCGCCGGTTCAGAGGTCTTTTCGGAAGCTAAAATTTTCAGTTTGTTACCTCTAAACAGAGTCCAGGCACCGGGAGTTAAAGAAAAAGCCCGTATTTGGTTATGAATTTCTTTTGCACTTTTATACCAGTCAATTTGGCAGGTTTTATTTGTTATTTTATAGCAATAAGTTGCCTGGCTTTCATCCTGCTTTGTTTCGCAAAGGGTATTTTCCTTTATCAGGTTCTGCCAAAATTGGAGTAGTAAATCAGCTGCCTGTTCTGCCAGGCGTTCTTTCAGTTCGCTGTAGTTTTCATTTTCAGCTATGGATAGCTTTGTCTGAGCCAGAATTGGTCCTGCATCCATTTTGGCTGAAACACGGGAAATTGTAGTTCCGGTTTCAGTTTCTCCATTTAATAATGCACTTTGAATAGGACTGGCACCTCTGTATTTAGGCAGTAAAGAAGGATGCAGATTTATTACTGATAAAGGACAGAGAAGACGGATTTTTTTCTTCAGAAATTGACCAAAAGCAGCAGTAATAATAATATCGGCTTTTTGTTCTGCCATTTTAGCTATGCTTTCTGCAGAGTTTATATCTTCAGGTGTAAAAAGCGGCAGCTTTTGTTTTAGGGCATATTGTGCAACAGGCGTTGGAGTTAAATGTAAATTGCGTCCTGCAGGTTTAGCGGGTTGACTGATTATTAAAGAGGGTTTGTATCCATTTTGGACCAATCTTTGGAGTGTTTGCAAACCGTAATCTGAGGAACCAATAAACAGATAACGCATTATAAATTAAATCCTTCCAGTATATTCTGTCCGTCAACTGCTCTCGCCTGTAGTTTTTTTAGTTTATGCATTATTTTCAAGCGGGAAATAGTTCCCAGATGATCAATAAAGAGAATACCATCTAGATGGTCGCATTCATGCTGAATAATAACTGCTTTTAATCCTTCAGCACTTTCTGTTTGCCGATTTCCTTGAAGATCAGTGTAAGAATAGGTAATTCTTTTACTGCGAGAAATATCTGCAAATATCTCCGGTAAGCTGATACAGCCCTCTTCATAAACAACTTCGCTTTCTCTGCTTTCAATTACAGGGTTAATCATCACTATCGGGTTTTTTTTGTCCCATTTATTTTCCCTGTCTGGGTCTATAACAATCATTCGGTAAAGAGAGCCAACCTGGTTAGCAGCTAGGCCTACTCCATCTCTGGCATACATTGTATAAATGAAATCCTGAATAAACTCTTGCAAACCGGGAGTATTGAGTTCAAGTTCCGGAAGTTTCTTTCTTAAGAATTCATCTCCGTAGAGACGCACAGGTAGATTTTTGGGTTCATAGATCATTTTTCGGAGCTTGGTTCAGGGGTTGTAACAACTCCCACGATAGCGTTTTTTTGAATGTCTATCCGCACTTTGTTGGTATCATCAATTTCCAAAACTACTATTCCTTTATCGGGTTTTATAGAAACGACACGACCATAGATTCCGGAACTGGTTAATACCCTATCGTTAACTTTAAGTGCTTCTTGCATTTTTTGGGTTTCTTTGGCTTTCTTTTGCTGGGGACGAATAAGCAGAAGATACAGAATAACAAACATTATGATCATAAAGATCAAAGTAGTTCCTGCTCCACCTTGTTGGGTAGTGCCTTTTTGTGCTGCTTGCAGTAATATGTAGTTCATTTTTTCTCCTATAATCCAAAGAATTTTGGATATATTTTATTTAGTATTTGAATTAGTATATTAGCATAAATTCCGGCAATGATATCATCAGCAACAATTCCCCAACCCCTGGGAAGTTCTTGAACTTTCTTAACCGGAAAGGGCTTGGCTATGTCAAAAACCCGGAAAAGCGCAAAAGCATAAATTCCTATTAACCAATTGTGCGGTAAAAATAAAACACTTACATAATAGCCACAGACCTCATCTATCACAATGCTGCCGTTATCTTTACCTAAGGTCTTTTCTGCCTTAGAACTTAAGAAAACTGAAAGCAAACAAAACACCAGCCAAATAGGTATAGTGTAAAATAATGTCTTACCTTGAAAAGGAGAATCGGGTAAAAGCAGGTAAATTCCATAGCCCGCCAGGGAACCGAAAGTTCCTGGCATAAATGGAATAAAGCCAATTCCGCAAAGTGTGGCTAAAAAAGTATAAACATTCAGCTTTTTGGTTTTTTTAGCAGTCATAAGGTTATTTGGACAAATGCCTCACGCCGTAAATTTTCTATCCAAGCATTAAAGGCATCAGCTTGTTTTTGTCTAAGTAACATTTCCCGTGCCTGGTCCTTAACTTCTTCATATTTATAAATGCGGGGAGGGTATTCTTTTAAACGGCAGAAGATATATAGCATACCCTGATTTTCCAGAACAGGAGTCATTTCGCCGACAGGTGTTTGTAGAATCTGAGTAGCAAAAAGAGGAGGCAGGTCTTTTTCTGTAAATTCTCCCAAAGAACCGTCATCTTCTCTGCTTTCTTTATCCATAGAATATTCTCTTGCCAAAGCAGCAAAGCTTTCACCGTTTGCATAGCGATTACGGATTTCTTCCATTAGTTGTCTTTCGCGTAAAGAATCTTCTGCTGTAGGAGAAAGGGCTTTTAAAATATGCCGGGCACGAATTTCCTTATCTCTTTTTTCTTCTACTTTGATTATGTGATAGCCATAATCGCTTTCTACGATGTCGCTTATTTCTCCAATTTGTAAAGCAAAGGCAGCATCTTCAAAGGGCTTAACCATTTGTCCTTTTTCAAAAAACCCGAGGTCACCTCCAACTTCTTTACTAGGACAGTCACTTTCTGTGCTGGCAAGGGTAGCAAAGTCCTCTCCTTTTTTCAGGCGTTTTTGGATTTCTTTTATTTCCGCTAGCTTTACTTCTTTGCTTTTCTGGCTGGGTTTTATTTCTCTGAAAATAATTCCTAAATCCCAGGAAACAGGTTTTACAGCTAAGGAATCCTTAGTAGCATTATAGAAATTTACTACTTCTGTTTCAGTAACGGATACCTTTTTAATTATTTCTTTATTCAAAATCTGTTCGGAGAGATTTCTTTCGCTTAACAAGTCCTTATACAAATTCAGAAGATCAGATTCTGTAAGGTTACTTTTTTTAAGGTCAGCAGCAAAAGCTGAGGGATTGGGATATTGTGCTTTTACTTTCTTCAGATAATTCTCTGCCATTGCTTTTATTTCTTCATCATTAACTGTAAGATTCAGGTCTTTAGCTTTCTGGATGATTAATTTCTGGTTTATCATTTCATTCAGAACATCTTTGGGGTTTGTATTTTCTTCTAATAAACCGGCACTTTGCATTTGAGCCATTTCTTTCTGCAAATCGGAAAGCAGAATAATATCGGTTCCTACCTTGGCTACTATTTTATCTATTAGTTCTGCACTTAAAGATAGAGTTAGAACTAACAGGATAAGGGTTATTGCTTTTTTTTGCATTATTAAAAATTCCTTTTAGTAATAATAAATCTCACTGGTTTGGGATTTTATTGCCTTAATTAATTCCTGATACACCTGGTCTTGTTTTTCCAGTAAAACCTTGCGTTTTATTTCTTCCCGGTAATCCTCAAAATTGGCTTCCTGAGGTGTAATTTTACTTTCCAGAACACGAAAAACATACCACATCGGTTCTTTATAAACCAAGCCAAACTCGTTTTCTTTCAATTCTCGCGCTTTTAACCAAAAAAGAGAATCAGGACCGCTAGCAGAAACCATACCCATAAAACCACCTCTGTTCTTAAGTTCTTCTGTAGAATAGCGCTGCACAGCTTCAGCGAAACTCATCCCCTGATTTAATTGTTGTAGAACATTCTCTGCAGAAATCTTATCCATTAAAGCTATACGCTGAATATTATACTCCACTGCATTTTTTTGAAACTCTGCCTGATGCAGACGAAAATAGTTAAAGAGCTGATCTTCCGAAACCTCAATTTCAGAAAGATTTTTGGCAATTAAAGCATTAGCTTTCACTTTTTTGGTAGCATAGTTAATTTTTTGTTTCACTGCTTTATCTTTATCTAATCCCTGTTTATCTGCATAATGAGCTAAAAGAGTAAGGTTTACCCAATCCTCAATGTATTTTTTCCTTGTCTCAGGAGAAAGTTTTTCCCAGTCCTCAACCGAAAAAGTGGACTTAAAGTCATCCAGATAGAGAATTTCTTTATCTACCTGAGCTAAGGCAACCCCTTTTTCTTCTTTTTTTGTGCAGGCAAATAATAATATAAGGGCAATCAGAATTAAAGCAAATTTTTTCATCTTATAAATAAGGAGGAGTATAAGTTATTTTGATATAAGGTTTTTTCTCAACAGGAGTGCTTGCATTGCAATCCCAAAATTCCAGCGTTCCAAAATTCTTGCGTTCCTGAGTGGACTGAATCATTATTCCTTTAGGGATTTTATCGCCTGATGTATACGCTTGAACTATAGGAGTAATATCAACTGTTAAAGAATCGCCGGTTATAGTTCCCTTGCTGGTTACTGTATAAACAAGTGTTTCATAATCACTCTTTAACAAAAGCACAGGATCGGTAATAGAATCTTTTATAACATTGAAAGGATAAAGAGAATAGCTGGTAGTAGCATTGTAATAATCATTGTTTTTAATATGTAACACTATTTCCGCTTTGTTAACGGTCAGCCGTTTTATTTGTATATCTGATAATTGATTTTCATCGTTATCTTTAAAAAGAGTATAAGTTGGTTGGTATTTTATATAGAGACAAGTGGAATTAAGATTGCTGATTTTCCATAGTTCTGAGGGATCTGTCTCCTGTGCTTCTAAGGTATAAGTATCTTTCGCCGGGGATTGATTATAGGTTATCCATTCTCCTTCAGTTTCAGTTTTATATTTGATATTTAATTTCGGACTGTTACTGCTTTCCCGAGAGCTTATTTCTACCCAACCTGTATTTTCTGTTTTAAGAGCAAAGTTCCAACCGGTAGAATCAGGATTATTCCATTCAAGAACTTCATTAGAAGGAATATTGAAGGTAATTTCTTGGCCGGAATTACCAATAGAATCAGGAACTGTACATTCTGCCAAAGAACTTAAATCACTTTCTGAAATATTACTGAGGTCTAAAGAATCAGACCAGACCTTGTTTAATTTATAAAGTTTCAAAATAAGAGGATTACGGGGAAGAGGAGAACGCCTGCTGATGTTTATCTTTAGAAAACAGCTGTCAGGATTTGTTATTGTTGAAGAAAGCCCTGTAAATCTTAAAAAACTAATTGCAACAGCATTTTGATAATTACCAGAAAGGAGTTTTGTTTCACTTCCCGTTATTGTTACTTGCGTTTCAGCAGGAAAACTGAAACCAGATATTATTCCTGTTCCATCGTTAACTGTTATAGCTCTTATGTCACTAAAATTATCACCTGTCAAATTATTCTTATCCGTGCAACCGCTAAGCGTCATTAAAATAAGTATAAGACAGGTAAGCAGCTTTAATATGGCTTGGAACGATTCCATAATAATAATCCTATTTTAATTAAATCTTTTATATAGTATTATAAGTAGGCGTTGTGGATAGGGGGATATTTGGTCAAGCTTTTTCTTTTCTCTTTGCCTTGTATGCTTTTCCCGAAAGTATTTTTCTGTGGATAACTTGTGGATAACTCCGGTCTATAACCCTTGCTTATCCACAGAAAAATTTACCCAAATCATTTATATTCAACTTATTCACCTCCATCCACTTATTTTCATCCACACTTGTGGATAACTTTTTCCGGAAAAACGACATCCTTGTCGTTTTATTTTTTCAGGTTTTTAATTATTTCTTCTAATTGAATACGGAAATCTTCTTTTTCCCGAAACTGATTTTCCACCATCTTTTTAGCATGGATAACCGTAGTATGATCTTTCCTGTTATAATATTCGGCAATATCTTTTAAGGAGAGCTGGGGAATTAAATAATTTGCCAGATACATTGCTACCTGGCGGGGAAAAGCAACTTGTGGTTTACGAGTTTTTTCTAGTAACTGAAAAGGTGTAATTCCATAACATTCACAAACCCTCTCGGTTATAGCATCTAAAGTTATAGCATGGACTTTTTCCGAAATCATATCGGATAAAATTTCTGCAGCCAGATTAATATCTATATCTTCGGGATTAAGTTTACTATAGGAAGAAAATGCCAAAATACGAATTAAGGAACCTTCCAAGGCACGCACACTACTGGTTATGTTATCGGCAATAAAATTAAATATCTCATCGCTTAAAACCACATTTTCCGGTTCGGCTTTTTTTCGTAAAATGGCAACTCTGGTTTCAAAATCAGGACTTTTCAGATCACACAACAGACCGCTTTCAAAGCGTGTAACTAAGCGTTTTTCCAAATCGGGAATATCTTTGGGGGGTCGGTCGGAAGTAAGCACAATTTGTTTTTTGTTTTCAAACAAGGCATTAAAGGTATGAAAAAATTCTTCCTGAGTTCCTTCTTTGCGGGAAAGAAAATGAATGTCATCCATTAACAGCAGGTCAACTTTTCTGAATTTTTCTCTGAATTCCGGCATTTTATTACTGCGAATGCCATCAATCATTGCATTAGTGAAGGCCTCGGAAGTTATATAGTAAATGGAACAGTTTCTTCCTTCGTTCAATATATAATTGCCAATTGCCTGCATCAGATGGGTTTTTCCCATTCCGCTTTCACCATAAATAAAAAGAGGATTATATGTATAGCCGGGTGATTCTGCCACTGCTTTTGCCGCACTATAAGCAAAATTGTTGTTTTTACCTACTACAAATTCATCAAAAGTATAACGCTCATTTAATCTTACATTGGTATTAACCCTTTTATTGCTGTAATCCTGAACATCTTTTTCTTCATTGTGATTACGGTGCGGCTGAGTTATAAACTGAACATCATACTTCCGACCATAAAGACCGTAAGAAATTTCACTTAAGATCTCTTTGTAATTCAGATTCAAATAGTTAGCCGAAAATTGGGTTGCCACTCTAATCATCAATTCCCGGTCATTCATATCTACCAATCTTGTATCGGAAAACCAGGTTTTGAAACTTTGAGGATTAATATTCTCCTCCAGTTTATCCAGAATGTTCTGCCAAATATCTTGATCCATAAGTCACTTTCCTGTAAAAGTTATTTATCCACAAACCGTATTCCGCTATATCAGATACGGAAGTGAAATTACTATCTCATTCAATTTTAAAAAGTTACAACTAAATAATAGACATCCGGTCAACTACCTGAACTCAATTTATCCACAACTTATCCACAGCATCTTTTAACATCCTTTTGTTGCTTACTCTTATACTTTTTTCATTGTTATTAAAAAACCAACTTCACCAAAAAAAATCCTCACTCTGATTTGTCAAGCAACTAAATGCTAAGAATAAAATAGATTAGAGAGAAATTGAAATTTATAATCCCCTTATTTAGGAAAAGGTTAGAATTCTATTCCGGATTTTATGCATATTCTATTGTAAAATTCTATTATTTTGGTTATTAGAGAATTAGCGATGGAAGAAAATATTTTTATTGATGATAACACTGATAAAGGGCTAAAGCACGCAGATTTAGCAGATTACGCAGATTTTTCAGCATCCGAATCATCAAGTCAGAACTCATTAGCGCTGTCATAAATTCATTCTATACGCTAGCTTTTTTTAGCGCTTTTGTCTTATGACGACTTTAATAAATCCAATCAACTATTTTATCTGCAATCTATTTTTTCTGTCATTCTCCATTTTTTATCTTCCTATTAGCATTGCTTACCCATTACGGACTCATTGTCAATGCCATCCGTAATGGGTGAGCAATGAGTAAGCAATGCAATTAAGAAAGAGTAGCTTCAGCAGAAATTCATAATTATATCCCGAAGCTTCATCCTCTCTCTCAGCCCTGTATCTTACTTTCTAATTCTACACGCGCCAGATTGAAACAAGGTGAACCGTTTATAAAAAAATACTTGACTTGGATTGACTAACTGGAAATAAGGCAATTGATAGATTAACCTTACATAGTTTGTGAAAAACAACGATTTGGAATGGACATCAGCATTTGTGACGAAACAAAGTGAACTGAAAAAAAAGGAGAAAGATGATGAAAACAAAGGTCTACCTGTTAGTATTGCTATTACTGCTATTAGTGGCAGGACTGCAATCCCAAACCTTAACCCAAGTAAACTTAGGTGTAATTGGAGGGTTAAATTTTGCTAATTTCCTTGGAGATGACATTGAGGTTCTGGATGACGGAGGATATGATATTGAAGGAAGAACCCTCGGTCACATTGGAATTATCGGAAATGCAGCTATAGCACAAAATCTTGCTTTGCAAGGCGAAATTACCTTTAGTATGAATGGATCAAAATGGGAAGCGAATTTTTTCGATGAAGAAGATGAAGAAGATGAAGCAACTTTGACACATAGTATAAATATGCTGCAGCTTCCTGTCTCGGCTATCTATACTCTGAATCTTCCTGAATTAGCAATCAAACCATATTTGGGAGCAGGCCTTTCAGCAAGTATTCCTGTCAGCTCCGGTTTTTCGGTAGAAATTGGTGGAGTAGAAAAAGATTTTGATTATAATGAAGAAAATTTTGCAGAACTTTCCTCCTTCGTTCTTGGCTATCAATTAAACCTGGGTATGGAGTATGAGCGGTATTTTTGCGAAATCAGATATGAAAGAAGTTTTACTCCTGTGTTTGATGATAAGGATATAGACGATATTTTTTATCACAACCTTAAACTCTTGGTAGGTTTTCGCTTTGATAGTAACTTTTAATATTATGTAAACATAACCAGTTGAGCATTATAAGCGGAGGTTTCGTTGCCCCCGCTTTTTTTGCTAATAAATTATCACATAGCTTTCACGGATTTTTCTAGGTGAAGTTTTGACTCTAAACCGATTCTTCTGTAGTTGCAAATATAATTTGAGGCAACAGGAAATACATTTCATTGTCCGATACTGTCAAAGCTGAAGCTCGGTTTAGAGTTAAAACAAAAATTCGCCCCGAAGTCACTATTTCTGAATAATTTCAACCAACCTTGCTGATGTGAAAAAAAATACTATCTTTCACGATTGTGGAATTTGAGGGGTGGGTGAAGCTGGGTTGCCAGTGTGCGGGTTTCTTGTTTTAACTCACAATTTTGAGGTTTAGAGACCAGTTGTAGCTCGGTTGTTAGTGTTTTGAGATTGAGGGTTGGGGTTACAGAGTGGGCAGTGGCAAAATTGTAAG